>Ga0123337_10002455_pt1 | contig 21142 bp, 24 predicted proteins | sample frozenSSSSmetaG_FD_89792 | JGI IMG/M metagenome (GOLD analysis project Ga0123337, IMG submission 89792) | Glacier valley bacterial and archeal communities from Borup Fiord, Nunavut, Canada, to study Microbial Dark Matter (Phase II) -... | ecosystem: Environmental > Aquatic > Freshwater > Ice >...
AATGTAAACCCGTCCAAGAAATACGCCGCACCCCCACCTGCTGCCGCGGCTATAGCAAAGAGCGCGATTTATAGATTTCTGACTGACGCTTCCAGGAGCAAAAATATTTGCCAACACCGTTTAGCCGACTACATCCAATCGCGATCCTTGTGCATACACGTCGCAGCGATACGTCTTAGTTCCAACAAAACTAACTCTTCCAAGGAGTACACATGAAGTTAAAGCATAGTGACTTACGCCCGAAACCGAGTTTTGCGGTGTGCCTTTGCTTGGCGCTGCTCTGCACTAGTTTTCCAGCAGCAGCGACTTCTGCTGCACTGATTAGGACTGCGGTCTTGGCGAACGACGCCAAGTCGGTGCGAATCGGCCTTGTCAGTGGTCACGCGAAGTCCTTCGGCGTCAAGGACGCCGGAACAACCTTCGGGACGCCGAGGTTATCCGCTGATCACCGCGCGGCAAGTTGGCGGGAGCTTCGCCGCGATGGCGGATCCTATGACTCGGCTGTCGGTATCGCGATCTACGTGCGCGGGCATCTTCGTTATGTGGGCTGCACTGATGGCATGCCGTGGGCTTGGCGCTTGATTGATGATACACGCGTCGTCTTAAATTGTGCGTTTCCGCACGGTCCGTCGTCGAGATCTCTTCTGCTTGTCGACATTGAAAGCGGAAAATCGGTCGCCAAGGTCGAGTTGGGTAACGATGCGGACACAGCATCCTCGACCGCACCAGCTTGGGCACAAGGCAAATTTCCAAATTAGCATTTTTGGTTTTACTGCGTTAGAGATGGTCTGAACAATTCTATGCCAACTGGTGCGTCAAGTCGTCGATTTTAGGATTATTGGGTTTCACGAGGAATTCCTAGATTTCGACTATTTTTGCTGTTAATTTGAGTGATTTTTGACTTTTTTAGGTCGCTGGCCTGGCTTAGAGGCACACTCATCGCTGCGCGCCCATTAGTTTGCCGCGCAACATCCTGATCTTGTCAACTTTTCATTGAGGGTTTAAGCCGCCCTTTTTGTCAGCCGAGCGGATTGGCTGTTGTTGCTAAGTGTTGTGGATAAGTCGTCATTAGCCGCTTCGATCAATTTGGCTTCGCACGCGCGTTCAAACTGCGCGGGGGATTTGTAGCCCAAACTTGAATGCAGCCGTGTCGTGTTGTACCAGCCCTCGATATAGCCGAACACGTTGTGGGTCGCCTCGGCTCGGGTGGCGAAGTCCTGGCCATGGGTCTCTTCCACTTTTAGCGAATGCCAGAAGCTTTCCATCGGCGCGTTGTCGTAGCAATTGCCGGTACCACTCATCGATTGCTGCATAGCCCGTGTCGTCAGCCATGCGCACACCTCGTGACTGGCGTACTGGCTGCCGCGATCAGAGTGGAAGATCAGCCCCGGTGGTGGCTTACGCACCGTATTGGCCATTTGCAACGCATCGAGCACCAGCGCTCGCGTCATGTGGCCAGCCATGGCCCAGCCAACGATCCGGCGGGTAAACAGATCGAGGATCGCACACACGTACACCCAACCCTCACGCGTCCACAGGTAGGTGATGTCAGACAGCCAGACCTGATCGGGTGCTTTGGCATGCGAGGTGGACCGAGGCGCAGGATCGCAACTGAAGTTCTGTTCCAGCAGGTTCGGCGCAATCGGTAGCTTGTGCGCTGAATCGGTCGTCACTTTAAATTTCCGGCCCGCCTTGGCACGTAGCCCCATCGCCCGCATCAGCGCCTGGAGTCGATTGAGGCTGCCGGTATAGCCGTGATGCTCGCGCATCACTTGATGGATCCGCGGTGCACCGTAACGACCGCCATTGGCGTCAAACACGGTACGAATGTCTACACGCAACTGTTTACGTTCTTGCTCGCGCCTTGACGGCTCACGCCTGCGCCAGAAGTGAAACCCGGATTGGGTGACACCGAGCAACCGGCAGACCACTGACAAGGGGTAGATCATCAGTTGGGTAAGGATAAAGGTGTACTTCACTGGCTCTCTTTTGCAAAGTACACCGTGGCTTTTTCGGGGTGGCCTCGGGCCATTAGGATGCTCACCTCCATCTTCGCCCGCGATAGTTCGGCGCGAAGACGGGTGATTTCCGCTTGTTCCGGACTTACCGCACGGCGACCGGCAGCAACGGTCAACTGGCCTGCGTCGTATTGCTTTTCCCAATGCAGGATCAGTTTGGGCAAAAGATCAAATTTCTTCCCGCATTCAGTCGCCGACAGGTTCTCCGCTTTCTTGTGACGCACCACCTCGGCTTTGAATTCCACCGTAAATACGCGCCGTTTGAGTTGTTCTTTCTTGATGCCTTCCAATGCGTTATTCTTCTTTGCAGATTTCATCATTTTGCTTTCGTTAAGTACTCAACGAAAAGCTTACAGGATCAGACGACGCATTTGCCGCTGCAACACATGACTTCTTCTCTACACATAAACGGAAAGTCACGGTAGGACCGTTCGTTAACGTTCGCAACGGAATTTTTTCCATCAAGCTTGTTGTCATGATCAGCAGAAAATATTGTTCAAGCTACCCGAATCATTTCTGTTTAATTTTTCGCCGTTTGGGCGGTGACTACAGGAGCGGACGCGGGAGCAGCTTGGCTGAGCGATTTGCGTATCTTGGCAACCTGCTCAGCACTGATGCTTGTAGCTGGGTTGCCCCAGCTAGTGCGGATAAATGTCAAGACATCGGCAATGTTGTTGTCCGTTAGCCTCCAGCCCAAACCTGGCATGGCGAGTTGTGACGGCGCATCGGTGGTGTGCGGCATGCTCGCTCCTTCAAGCACTATGCGTATCAATGACGTTGGATCCGTTGCTGCGATTACGCTGCTGCTAGCGAGCGCAGGGAACACCGTAGCAGCGCCTTGCCCGCTTGATCGGTGACATCCGGCGCAGTTGTTTAACAAAACCAGTGCGCCGGGCTTAGGCGTTTCGCCTGCTCGCAGAGCTGCAGTAACCGGGTCGCTGGTGTGGTCTGCCGCGAGGGTCACCGCGCCGGGTTGATCGCCATTAGACATGAGGTAAGTGCCTATGGCCAGCAGATCCTCGCGCGTCAAATATTGCGTGCTCTTTGAAACAACTTCTGCCATGGCACCAAAAGCTGCGGTGTGCTGGGTGCGACCCGTTTTCAAGTACTGCACAATATCGGTAATACGCCAAGTGCCCAACCCGGGCAGAGTGCTATTGCGCAGCGGTTGGGCGTACCAGCCGTCGATGCTGGCGCCTGACAAAAATTGCGCTCCACCTTTCTCAGAAAACGCTTTTTCGCCGCCCAATAGGCTGCGCGGTGTGTGGCATGCGCCGCAGTGCCCGAGGCCTTGCACCAAGTATGCGCCGCGATTCCATTCGGCACTTTGTGTTGGCGTATTTTCAAACGGTTTTGTGGGTAGATAGACCCAGTTCCATAGCGCCACCAAGCGGTTAATACTAAATGGCCAAATTAAATGCGTTTGTGGATTATCTTGTTTTTTTGCCGTAACACCCTGCATGAAATAAGCATACATCGCACTCAGGTCTGCATCGTTGAGTTTAGAGTAATTCGCGTATGGCATGGCCGGATATAGATAGTCTCCTTCAGGTGTTTTACCTTCCCGCAGGGCGCGGTTGAAATCGGCTTGGGTGTACTTGCCTATGCCTTGTTCTTTGTCTGGTGTGATGTTAGTCGAGATGATGGTACCGAACGAGGTTTTGAGCGGCAGGCCACCGGCAAACGTCGCCCCCTTGGGGCTGGTGTGGCAAGCGATGCAGTCCCCCGCGCGAGCCAGGTATTCGCCACGCTGAACCAACGATTGTTGCGTGGCTTCTGGAGGCGGTACAAATGCAGACGCAGGTATGGGAGCAAGTGCGGGTACTGCGACAGCAACTAGCTTATTTAGTGGTTTATCTTGCGCCGCAGCCAGCAACGACAATGCCCCCGTCAATCCGGATACGCATGCTAAGCCCAGCAAACCCAACCCCGCCAACACTTGTTTTGCGAACTGCGTTTTTTTTCTCATCTTCATTCCTTCGGGCGGAGCGTCAAATGCAACTCAAGCTAGGGCACCTGGGGCTTTTAAATAGCGTTCACGGATATGTTTAGCTGACCAGTAAGCAAGTGCGGTGACCATGCCGGTGGGGTTGTAACCAAAGTTTTGCGGAAACGCGCTCGCGCCCATGACGAACACGTTGGGCACATCCCAGCTTTGCAGGTAGCGGTTGACCGCACTAGTGTTACGATCTAGGCCCATCGGCGCCCCGCCTGTATTGTGGGTGGATTGGTAGGTGCGCAGATCGTAATGGTCGCCCGGTTTTTTCACACTCATCTTCACCTCGCGCGAGCCCATCGCGTTTGCAATGCTTTGCATCTTGCCGCCAATGAATTGCGTCATGGCGATTTCGTTGGGCTTCCAGTCAAAGGTCATGCGCAGCAAGGGTACCCCGTTCACGTCTTTGTAGGTGGGGTCGAGATCAAGATAATTGTCACGATATGACATGACGGAGCCTTGGCCACCCACGTTTGCCGTATACAGGTAATTATCTTTCATGGCTTTCTTCCAGCCAGCACCCCAGTTAGGCGTACCGTTTGGCAATGGCATTTGCTGAATCGGGCGGCCGCCGGTGTTGATGCAGGAAATGCTGGCACCACCGACAAAACCTAGCGGGCCGTGGTCAAAGTTGTCGCCGTCAAAATCGTCAATCACGCTGCCGCTGGCACCTGCGCCCACAAACGGGTTCATGGGCTGGTCTTGGTTAAAAAACAGTGTTGCACCAGCGAGCATTTGATAAGCGTAGTTGCGACCCACAGCGCCGCTACCCGTCTGGGCATCGTACTTTTTGCCAATATTTGAAACCAACAGCAAACGTACGTTATGCAATTGGTATGCACACAAAATCACTAGGTCTGCGGGCTGCTCAACTTCGTTGCCTTGGGCATCAATGTAGGTCACGCCGGTGGCACGCGTGCCATCTGCGCTCAAGTTCACGCGCGTGACTTGTGATCTAGTGCGCAACTCAAAATTGGGTCGATGCAAAAGCGTTGGTAGCAGTGTGGTTTGTGGCGATGCTTTGGAATAGTTATAGCAGCCATATCGCTCGCAAAACCCACAAAAATTGCACGGCCCCAGTTGCGCCCCATAAGGATTCGTGTAAGGTCTGGATGCATTGGCCGATGCTTGGGCAAACGGGTGATAGCCCAATTCGCGCGCGGCTTTTTCAAACAAAATCGCACTGTTTAACGTGGTCATGGGAGGTAGCGGGAATTCATTGGCTCTAGGTCCTTCAAATGGGTTTCCGCTGGATTGAATTTGCCCGCGCAGGTTCCCAGCTTTGCCCGATATGCCGCAGATTTTTTCAAACTGCTCGAAGTGCGGCTCTAGCTCGTCATAGCTCACGCCCCAATCTTGCAGCTGCATGTTCTCCGGTATAAATTTTTTGCCATAGCGCTCAATGGTTCGGCTACGAATCCGCAAATCATCAGGCAATGGCCGCCAGGTTTGTCCGTTCCAGTGGACACCTGCACCGCCGACGCCGTCGCCCGGTAAAAATGAACCCAACTGGCGATAAGGCACAGCAATATCAAGCATGCTGTGGCGCGCTGTAACTGTCTCGCGGGCAAGGTTTTGAAACAGTTTGCCGCGTATGCCAAATGACAGTTCGTCAGTGTTACGCGGAAAAGAAAAGTCGGGGTTGGTATCCCGGGATTCACCGCGCTCCAAAGCCAGCACTTTTAGCCCGGCGGCGGTGAGCTCCATGCCCATAATGGCACCGGTCCAGCCGAAACCGACAAGCACTGCATCGACGGAAGGTTTTTTAATGGTCGCCATAACTTGTCCTTAGCCTTGGGGGCCGTTGATGGTAACCGGTGGCAGTGGGTATCTTTCCCCGGGACGCCCAACCCAATCGATAAAGTCGGCGCGCGCTCCTGGAAAGCCAATCATCTTCCAAGACCCGGCGTTTTTGTTGCCGCCATGGATAGGATCGCTGAGGTAGCCTTCTTTGGTGTTTTGCAATAAAAAACTAAAGAATGTTGAACCGGAAATCCCATCGAGTTGCAACGCACTTGATTCGAGCGCTTTGAGTAACTTGTCCTGCTCGGCTAGAGCAAGCTGGGCAAAAGTTTTGCCCAGGAAATTTGTCTTACAATGTAATTCAAGGGCCGCAATGGCTACTCGGTACACATCGCGCGGTGGCAATTTACCCTGGTAACCAAACTCCGGGCGCGATTCAACGAACGGCCCCTGCATGTACCAAGTAGTGGCATGGCCGAAAGGCCCCTCCATTTGTCGGTCAATGAACTCTGGCACACCGGCCTCTATTGCACCAGGCCCGGTATCGTCTGCCGGGATCAGCCGCGCCACGACTGCGATTAAAAAAGCGTATTCCGCCGGATGAAAGAAAACTGGACTGTACGGCGCGTTTTCTACCAAGACGGTAGCAATCGTTGGAGAGCTTGGTATCGAAGCGGTCGCCCCCGGCGTTTGCGGGATTTTGGTACACGCTGCCGCGCTCAACGCCGCCACCGGAATGATGGCAATAGACTGGCGCAAAAAGCCGCGCCTTGGTAGATTTGGCAGGTCTGCCGTACTACCTTGCCGAGATACGTTTGCTTCAATTGAACGTTGGCTTAAGGCGTCAGGCATGTTGGGCTTTCAAAGTTTTCCAGCGAAGGCTTCAAAACCATACAATCGGAAATCAGCTAGTCACGTCACTAACTTACGCGCTGGCACTGTCGTATAGAGAAGGTGAAAATTTTTGTGACGTGCGAAGGCATGCTCATCAACAATTAAAGAGTTAAGTCGATACACTTTGGTGCCACCAATAAAACTACAGTACGGCATTTTTTGTCATCGTACCTATTATCACTTTTACAAACGTTTTGACTTCACGATTAAGCGATTGAACATCATCGGTTTGCGTTCGCGCCGATCACATTATCTTACCGGTAGCAGTGTCCGTCAGGCTGGTTCTGATCGTATAACGATTGTATTGGCTGACCTCGGTCCGGATGGATGGCGAATTTGCATAAATTGGCCAGTAGTACGAATACCAGCCACCGAAACCGTTATCGTAGCCGAGGCCTTGAATTGGTTCAGACACGATGTTTTTAACCTGCTCGCGGGCAATTACAGCGCTAGATAAAATCATATTCGCGCCACTCGCCCGAGCTTCCTTGAGCACGGAGTCTGAGCCATTTTTGTCCAGCGGCGCGACAATGATGTCATAGCTGCGCATGGTGCTGAGCCCGCGCGTTTGCAGTTGTGCGGCCATTTCATCTTCATAGAGCCTGCGCACCATATCGTCGTTCGAAATCCCGACAATAAATACCTTGCCCTGCAACTTGGTACCCGTAAATTCTGGACTTGTCCATTGTGAATCAAGCTGGGTGGTGGCACAGTTTGCTACGATTGCGGTGACGATTATCGCGAATAACGCACGGATAGTGTTTTTACTGTGATCGTTGGATAAAAATAACGGTAGAAAAAGCGGTGCAAAAAAATGCTTCATATTTTTTCCTTCCTGGTGCGGTGCGGTTTAGAACATAAACCGGATTGTATTTTAGGCTTCATGGAGTGATGCATCTTCAACGATTGGAGCGCCGCTAGTCGACGCCTTGGCAGCAACCTCGCCGCAAATGCACCTCGTGTTGATTCAATTTTTTTCAAACCGTTATCCATTTGCAATCGGCGCATTATTGGAATTTGACCCCTATCGAAAGCAAAAGCTAAATTGCAATCGCATTCATGCTCAAGAGGTTTTTTGCGTTTTCACTGAGGTCATGACAGCAAGTACTTTCGATACGTCTTCAGCATTACCATGCATGATCAGCACGTATTTATCTGCCTTTAACGCGGTCTCGTACTTCATTACTTGATCCTTCGGCATCCCGATTTGTGTGAGTGCCGCACCGAGTGCCGAAAGTCCTCCGACTACTAACGCGCCTTCAAGGCCACCAACCAACATTGCGGCCACTGGCCCTGCCATTGCCAGCAGACCCACGCCCGGAATAAAAAATACGGCAGGAGCAAATAATATTCCCCACATGGCACCCCAAAAAGCGCCCGTGCTTCCCCATGTTTTGATGCGGTCACCGACCGTGTAGAACCCGATTGGATGTTCTTCACTGTGATAGCCCTTGCCAATTAACGATAGTTTTTTGACATCAATGCCCGCTTTGCTTAGTTGATAAATAGCGTCTTCGGCTTCAGCGTGGGTATTAAAAACATAGACGGGCGGGGTTTGCGTTTGGACTGCGTGGTGTTGCGGGATAATCTGCGGCGCTATGCGCGTGCCGACCGGTGATTCAGGCTGCGCCGCAGCTTCCTCCCAATAGCCATTCCGCTTATAAGATTTATGTAGTTCTTCCTCATAAGCCCGCTCAATCGTCAATGCCTCGTGATATTCAGGGCTATTTTTAATTTGCTCGCGGGTCAGTGCTACCTGCACGGTACTGGTTTCCCAGTTGATGTTGTCAATCCAGCCGGCCGCGACCAGCACCTTTTTTCCGCCAGGCCACCAATTGCGAGTGTCAACTACCAAGTAGCGAATCGCCCACGATGAGTCATCAAACACAAAGTCCATGACATGGCCAATACTGTTATCGGTGGCCTGAATATTGTAGCCGGTCACTTTGACGCTGCTGCGCAAATGCACATCATCATGACTCTGCTTGCGTTTGCGGCTTGCCTCATGCTCGGCGATTTGCTGGCGAGTCGCGAGGTAAGGAGACATCATAGGATACGCGCCAGTGCCCCACATGCCGCCACCATCCCAATATTCAGGATATGAGTAATAGTTTGAATATTCGCGTTCATGCTGGCGTGAAACTGGCTGGTGCGTGTCGATATCCGGGCTGGACTCAACTTGCTTTCTAGTCAGTCCAACATAAATGTTTTTGTCGGCTGGCTGCGGTTGATTGACCGAGTACGGTGAGATCAACACTTCGCGTCCCGGCAACCACTTGGTGGTGTCCACGACAAGGTACCGGATTGCCCAAGAATGGTCGTCAAAAAAAGCGGCCTTGACACTACCGATTTCGCCATCGGTGGCATGCACGTTTGCGCTGATGAGCTGGCTAAGACTTTTTAACATGATGTGTTTCCTTGATTGAAATAATCATTAACGGTGGATGATTTAGTGTTGATTTTCAGAAGTCGCGCCAGGGTTTTTTATGCAGCTGCTGGTGGATGTCTCTGACGCACTGCCAGATGTATTCAAGTTTGATATCGCGCGCTTGCCGCTCATTTGGTCATGTTTCACATAATATTTTTGGCTAAGGCCATCAGTTGCCCATCGGTTGGATGATCAATAATTTCCCAGCCGACTATGCGGGACGAAATAGCAGAACTGTGCTTGGTCACGTAATGGCGAAAGTCTGCCCGCGCGGTGTGCGAATTGGGGATAACAACTTCGACAAAATCAGCCAAGTCGCCCCACACCTCGCCTAGAAGCTCATGCTCGCTGCGTACCTTGCTGTCGCGTTGGGGGGTATCGTGTTTGTGGGCGTGAGCTTTTTGCAACTCAATGCTATCGGCATTGAGTTGCAGGAACTGTACTTCCTGATGGTCTATCCGCACAGCAGCATTAAAATGTGACACCAGCTGTTCCTCCGGGTATTCCCGCCTTGGGCGACGGTCTAAGAGATGTTTGCTTCTACATCCGTTTGTAGACTTTTAAAAAATGTTTTGCATCTATTGACGATCAGAATGCAGTTTGCCAATGCCAACGTCTGTACGTTGGCATACATAGCCCAAACATGACGGCAGTGGATATGAATTGATACCAGCCAATTTGCGAATTGGATTTCGTTACGCATCATGTTGTCGTTACTTTTGCGGGACGCTTAAATTTGCGATGTTTGGAAGGAGTGAACCGCACCGGATTTTGTGGCGGCACCAACATTTGAGAGAAAGGTGCCATGAATATGAAGCCAAGCAAGTTTTCCCCGGAAGTCCGGGAGCGCGCTGTGCGCTTGGTGCGCGGCGGGGTCAGCACCGATGAAAGAGAACGCTTAAAGGCGCCGGAGCGAGAGGTCAAGGAACTGCATCGGGCTAATGAAATCTTGAAGATTGCCCGCGCTTTTTTCGCCCAAGCGGAGCTCGACCGCCGATTCAAATTCTGAAGTCCTTTGTCGATCACCATCGCGATACGTTCGGCGCCGAGCCGCTCTGCAAAGTCCTGCAGATCGCCCCATGTTGTCGCCGACGCCAAATTGACCCATGTGCCGGAATTCTGTTGACCCAGCACAAGACCCTTCAAACCGTTGCGTATGCTCGCTTTGCGCCAAATTTCGGGGGGTCAGTCAAAATCGGCAGACTGGGTCAAAAGCGCATCGGCGCCAACAGGTCTGGGCATTAAAAGTAGAGAGTGGCCGCGATTATCGAATTTAAAAATTGACTAGTTAGCCAAGGCGCGGGAACAGCCGGTATTGGCCGGGAGCCGTCTCACAATTGTAAGCTCGCAATCGACCCATAGCCGACATAGAGATTTCCCTAAAGCCGACATTCGTTTGGTCGCGTAAAAGTCTTGGCGGACTTAGATCCGATGGTCATCGACTGAAATAAATTTGACCCCTCAAATTCCTTTAATTACCTTTGGTTCGTGATGGCGTATGGTTCTTCTTTACTTTCTTTGCCAAGCTTTTCTTGCCCGGTGGCTGCCCGGCAACCGCTCTGGGTGGCGACTTTGACGGGTTTGCCAAGGCCAGGGCAGCATTCAGCGCTTCGGTTAGCGCGCCGATTTTGCATGTTGGCGGATTGCAAAAAAACGTTGGGCTTGATAAGGTGTCAGCCCAACCTGCGCGCTGGTTGAAGCAGCCATGAGCCGTATCTGTACGCTAACGCACAGATTGGCAATTTGATCGGGAAGATGATGTTTGTGACGAATCTCCGGCATTGACCGTTGCTCTCAATCAGCCCACTGAACAAAGGAGTCTCACCATGAGTCATCACTTGGATCAAAACGCCCAAGCCTGCATCGACAGCTGCAACGTCTGCGCTACTGCGTGCGGCAATTGTTTTTCGCACATGGTTGGCATGGAAAGCGTCAATGCCTGTCCGGCGTGTTGTATTGAATGCGCAGCGATCTGCCGCTCGTGCGCTGACGCGACCGCGCGCAACAGCCCGTTTGCCAAACAGCTTTGCAAGTTGTGCGCGGACATTTGCGACTGGTGCGCAAAGGAGTGTGGCGCACACGACATGGATCACTGCAAGCTTTGCGCCGAGGCTTGCGCCGATTGCGCCGCAGCATGCCGCAAGATGGCCGCTTGATTGAGCCGCCGGCAAGGGCGACCGGGCTCACGTGGGTGCTGGCAAGTGCACGCTGCGCACCAGCTTCTTGTTGACAAATTTCTGGATGCCCATGCCGCCCAGCTCTCGGCCGTGGCCCGAATTCTTGCTGCCGCCGAAGGGCAGGTCCGCATCGGCACAGTCGCGGTTGTTGACGAACATCATGCCGGTGTCGATCTGGCTGGCCACGCGCCTGCCACGCGCTTCGTCCTTCGTCCACACCGATCCGGCCAAGCCAAAGTCGGAATCGTTGGCCAGTGCTATCTCTTCTTCTTCAGTCTTCACGCGGAAGAACGACGCCACCTGGCCGAAGAACTCGTCACGGAAGGCCGGGTTGCCGGGCTTGATGTCGGCGAGGATGGTGGGCTGCATGAACCAGCCAGGCCGATCAATGCGCTTGCCGCCCATCAGCAGCTTGGCGCCGTCCTTCACGGCGGCGTCGACTTGCGCCAGCAACTGCAACAGCGCGGCTCCGGTGGAAAAGGGGCCGAATGTGGATGCCTCCTCCATCGGGTGCCTGGCTCCAAGGCCTCGAGTGCGGTCTTGAATTTCGCCAGAAACCTGTCGGCCATCGCCTCCATGACAACGAAGCGTTTGGCCGCGAAGCAGGTCTGGCCGGCGTTGTACATGCGGCCCCACACGGCCCAGGGCAGCGTCTTGTCGAGGTCGGCGTCGTCGAGCGCGATGAAGGCGTCGCTGCCACAGAGTTCCATCACTGACTTCTTCATGTTCTGTCCGGCGCGGGCTGCCACCAAACGCCCCGCAGCCGCACTGCCCGTCAATGCCACGCTCTTGATGCGCGGGTCGTCGATGACGCGCTCGGACTGCTCGTGCGAGATCAGCAGGTTGGTGTAGGCGCCGAGCGGCGCGCCCAAGTCAAGCAGCAATTTTTCGAACGCGATGGCGCATTGCGGCACACAGTCCGCGTGTTTGACCACGAGCACGTTGCCCCCCATCAACTGCGCACCGGCGACGCGGGCCAGTTGGTAGTACGGGAAGTTCCAGGGCTCGACGCAGAACAGCACGCCCAAGGGTGATCGTTCCATCTGTGCTTCACCCAGTTTGGGATGCAACTTGAGCGGCGCCAGAGAGCTCTCGTCGTGCTGGGCGTAGTAGGCCAGGATGTCGCGGCTGAACTTGACTTCACCGCATGCCTCGTTGATGCGCTTGCCCATTTCCAGCGTTTCGAGTTTGGCGAAATCATCCACATGCGCGTGCAACAGCGCAGCGGTTTTGTTCAGTACAACGGCCCGTTCGGCGTAAGACCTGTGCTTCCAGGTCTAATAGCATTGCTGAGCGCCTGCAAGAGAATTCTCCAACTGCGCTCGGGTCAGTTGCTCAAAGCTCTTGAGCAACTTGCCGTCATTGGGGTTGATGCTTTGATAGGGCATGTCGATTCCTTTTTTTTGCTGAGAATTGTCGTTGCGAGCAAGGCGACGACGCGCCTGATCGTTGCCAAACGCACCGCGTTTGATCGTTAATGGGCTGCTACAACGGCACCGCCTAATCCATCAGCGCCTTGCCGCCGCCGGCGGCGGCTGCTGCGTTAACGCAGGTCCCCCAAGCCGTGTCCATCACCGACAAGCCAATCGGCCACTGCCTGAGCGTGGCCAGGTTCGTGAGGTCATAGGGGGCATAGGCAAAAAAGCCAAACAGTGCCACCATGCCCATGGTCTTGGCCCAGCCTGAGGCGGGCCCGGCGTGCAGCACCGCAAACAGCACTAGTCCGAGCCCGAACAGTGCGTAGAACACCACGGCCACCGGCACGTTGGGCTTCTCAGCCATAAGGTGACCGATACCTTGTTGGTAGATCAGCTTGGCGATGATGCCCAGCCACAGCAAGTCCAGCCCCACCATCACGATCATGGTGCCGGCATAAGCGGCGAGCTATCTTGTCATGGTTGCGGTGCCGGCGCTGGCTAGCGTGCGGACGCCGACAAGGCGGTGAGCGATCCATTCTCGCCCATCGCCACGGGTTTGCCCGCGATGACGGAGGCGATCAGCCCGAACGCCCGCACCATCTTGCTGCTGGGCCCATCCCAGTAGTCGGCCTTATCTGGAATGAACTTCAGCAGCGCCAGGTTGCTTGAGTCTGGGCCGTCGGGAAACCACGGCTTGGCTAACACACTCCACAAGCTCTGGATGCGCGCACGGTCGGTATCGATTTCGCCGTGGCCCGATAGCGACACGTAGGCGCCTTGATCCCGGTCCGTGAAACTGAGGTTGACCGCGCGAAGATGATCGACTTTCGAAGACTGTACGTCGGTGAAGAACCAAAGCGCGCCTCGGGCATCCATTTCCAGCGCGGTCATTGGCCGACTTGCCAAGGCGCCGTCGTCGTCCAGGGTAGTCAGCATGGCGATCGGGATGTTTTCGATCAACTTAGCGACGTGGGTGAGTTCGGCACTGATCTGGGTTGCAATTTTCATGGGTCAGCCTTGTTGTCGTGTGTTTGTGAAGGCTCGGTGGGCGGTGCGTTGCAGCGCTACCCACCACACGGCGCTTACTTGGGCATCAGCACCGTATCAATCGCGTGTATCACCCCGTTGTCGGCGGCCACATCCGCGCCCACCACTTTTGCATCGTTCACCATCGCGCCGCCCGTGAGGCTGACCATCACGTTGCTGCCTTGCACGGTCTTCACGTTGCCGGCCTTCAGATCGGCGGACATGACCTTGCCCGAAACCACGTGGTAGGTCAGCACGGACTTCAACTTGGCCTTGTCTTTCAACAGCGCGTCAAGGTCGGTCTTGGGAATCTTCGCGAACGCCTCATCGGTGGGCGCAAAGACCGTGAAGGGTCCCTTGCCTTTAAGCGTGGGCACCAGATCGGCTGCCTTGAGCGCCACGACCAGCGTCTTGAAGTTGCCGGCGGCCCCAGCCGTGTCCACGATGTCCTTGGCCTGTGCGGCAAAGGCCGCGCCGGTGAAAGCCGCAGCTATGAGCATTTTTTTCGCATTCATTTTTGATCCTGACTTTCTTTTAAGGGGTTGAATTACTGGATGTGAGATGATCGTGCCGACGGCAGCAGCACCGCGTCGATGACGTGGATCAGCCCGTTGGAGGCCGCGACGTCGGTCTTGGTGACGTTGACCTTACCGTTGAGCTTGACGCCATCCTTCGTGCTGATCTTAAGGTCGGCGCCATTCAGCGTGGTTGCGGTCTTGCCGTCTAGCTTCACGACGTCGACCGCCGCGACCTTGCCGGCCAGCACGTGATACTTTAGGATCGCGGTCAGTTTCGGGATGTCCTTGAGTAGGCCGTCAAGGGTGCCCGCGGGCAGCTTGGCGAATGCATCGTCAGTTGGCGCAAAAACGGTGAAAGGACCAGCACCTTTGAGGGTGTCAACGAGTCCTGCTGCTGTGAGGGCTTTGGCCAGCGTCTTGAAATGGCCGTCGGCAACGGCAACATCGATCAGGGTATTCATAAAGTTTTCCTTCAGTTGAGTTGAGGCCGCGCCCCAACTGCGGGGTGGCCTGCACGACCTGGTGTCGGCAGGATTTAGCCAAGCAGCTAAACTACTACACCGAATACGGCCGGTCTGTGCGCCAACGCACCGAGCGCTGCAGCGCTTTCACTTAATGACGCGCCATGGGCTTCACCGTTGCGCTCCCTTCTGGAGGCGCTTTGCGATGGATCAATTGATGCCTGTGTGGCAGCTCGCCTTGGTGGCTTAAGCCAGTTCGGCGGCGTGCAGTTTTTTGGTTTGGGCCGTGAGCATGGTGCGGCACAACGTGGCCCTAGCCGAAGGCGTTTGGTCGGTGTCCATCATGTTCTTGGCTGCCGTCTTCGCGCTCAGCCTGCCGCCACTTGGCTCCACGGTAGGGGTGATGCTATTGGTGGGCGCTGCCTGGGCTTTGCGTTTGAGCTTGTTCATTACCTGGCCCAGTTGGGGGCAGCCTGAAGAGCGGCGCTACGCCCAAATTCGCCAGCGTAACGAGCCGCACTTTCAATGGAAGAGCCTGTACCTGGTGTTCGGCTTGCAAGCGCTGCTGGCCTGGCTTGTGGCGATGCCGTTCTTGGCAGCAGCGATAGCGCCGGGCGCAGGCAACGCGTGGTCTGGCCTGCATAGCCTGGGCCTGGCGGTAGCACTGTCGGGTCTGCTGTTCGAAGCGCTGGCCGACGCGCAAATGGCGGCGTTCAAGGCTAGGGCACCGAAGGCAGACCAGGTCATGAACCAGGGACTGTGGCGCTACTCACGCCGCCCCAACTACTTTAGTGAAAGCTGCTTGTGGTGGGGCATCGCGCTATTGGCGCTGGCTGGCGGCGGCGCGTGGTGGGCCTTGCTGTCTCCGGTGCTGGTCACGTTTTTGCTGTTGAAGGTCTCGCGCGTGAACTTGCAAGAGCAGCATCTGCAATCACGTGGCCCTGCCTATGTGGACTATGTGCGCCATACCTTTGCCTTCCTGCCACGTTGGCCCCAGACACTGGTTGAAGGCTGAATGGTGCGCATTGCCGATGGCCACGCGCAGTTGCCAGCGGGCGATTTGACTTGCTGGTGTCGGACGGCAACTACGCTGGTCAGCGGTTGGGTCGCGATGGCCGTGCATGCAGGGGGATGAGTGTAATTTGCAACGGCCAAAACATCGCCCTCGAACTCTGCGTAGGCGCAAATGAACGTCGATAAAAGGGGCCGGATCGTGAATTTTAATCGACTTGAATATCTTCGTTTGCATTATTGCGAACAAACCCCCTATCGTTAATGGCGAAAGTGGAAGCGGAAAGCGGTCTAGAATCAAAAGCGGTAATTTGCCACTGCAAATTATTTTTTGAGTCAGTAATCAGCATCGGCAAGCGTAGATCGGTGCTCCAACAAATCTTACTCTCGACGTTTTCTCGCACCAACGCGTACCATCGGCAAAGTGCGGCGGGCTTCGTGCCTGTGGCGACTTCAGAAATTGCATTCAGTATGAATGCGCCGCTCGGGCGTGAGAGTGAATGCGAGAGGCTGAACCAGTCGGTGAAATGGCCAATGCGGTAAAGATTGGTGCGGTCGATATCGGTGCGAATTTTTCGCTGCAAATCAAGAACAACCATCTGCCACTCTGCTTTGCGCGCAGGCTTGAAGATAAATGATTCGACCTTTTCATCAGTGCGACGCCTAAGTCGCTGGTTGTGGTCCCGCCAGACTTCTACTTCGTGCGACTGGCCATTGAGCGAATAGCCGGCGCGGTAATGAATTTGCTGCCTTTCTCCCACCGTACTGAAGGTCTTGTCGAAATCAAGACCAATGGCGAAAGATTGATTCGCGCCCCCCAGGAAAAAAAAAATTAACCAGGCCCGCGACAAGCGCGAGCCCCAAGACGCCGCAATGGTTTTCATTTTTTGAGTGCGTGACGTAAGTTTCAATCAGTTTCGGACCGGCTGGGCCGAATCGAAATAGCGATACATCTTGCCGTCGACAGCCAAATCCTTGACCTTCAAGTTGATCGAGTAGTTGCCAGCAGCAAGCGCTGTATCAACCGTTGCCCCGGTCGGATCGGTGGGCAGCTTGAAGCTGAGGCCGCTCGCAACAGTGGCTGGCGTCAGCACTGAAGGCGTTACGACCGGTATCGCCGCGCTCGCTGGCTTAATTAGAGCTTCGTTCAGAATACGTCCATCCGCATTTGGCATGGACTGGCCGAGCACGTAAGCCACCGTCGGGGCGACGTCAACGTTCCCGGTGGGCAAATTCGCGATCACGCCTATCTTGAAAGACGGGCCGCTGGCGATGAGCGTATTGTGCACATCAATGGGGCTGAAGCTGCCGTGCATGCCGCGGTTGCCGCCGATGCTTTCAAAGGTAATTCCTGGCATGCCGTTGACGAGCTGCTGCGCATCCCAATTAAAGCTGGCGATAATGTCCGGCTGCCCTTTATTGGCGCGCGTGGCATTTTCGAGGTTGACTATTGACATCGGTAAGGTGCCCGGCAGCGTGCCATATCGGCTGTCGACAAACACCGCGCCATACTCTTCACGTGATTGCAGGAAGCGAACTAGGTTGGTGATAGTTGCGACATCGTGGTCGGGAACGTAGAAGTAATCGGATCCGCCGTTGGCCGCGACCACGATTCCCTTTGCAGGCAAGGTGGCCGGAACTTTAAAGCTTGCCACCGGAATTGGCAAAGTGGCGCTAACCGCCTGATATTTAGCGTTAACCGAACCGCACAGTGTGCCACTGGAATCGACGCCAACTGGGTAGACATTGCTGCCATCGGACTTGATTCCCAGCATTGCCGAGGTAGCGCAACCATTGCCGTCAAAAGCCTTGAAGCCGGCGTAAGTCAGCAGGTCAGCGATGCGCATATCGCCCGATATGGAAAATCCGTTGACTGCATCAATGCCGCCCAAAGAGGCGTTGGTGACGCCGTTGGTGACAGCTGTGCTGGGATTGATGGTGCGCAGCGGATACAGCACAGTCGGTCCGGAAACGTTGCTGTGAGCGTGATCTGAAACGACAATAATATTGGTGGTGGTGTCAAGCCCAGCCGCACGCAGGCCAGCTTGCAACTCTCCGAGGCGCGCGTCTTGCGAGCCCAGCGCCTTGCGATAGTTGGCAGAGCCAGGGCCGTAGGCGTGCTCCGAATTGTCCGGGGTACGGAACCAGATCAGAGATAGGTCAGGCCGCTTGGGGAGGATGTAGCTAATATAGTTACTCAACATGTACTTGTTGGCGAGGTCTTCCGGTGCACCTTGCGTGGAGTCAGTCGCATCGCGTGCTTGGATGCCATTCGGCAGAGGGAATGTGAATGCACCAGCGCGCGCCGTTGGGTTACCGTTGTTGGTGGCGAGTGTAACGGCTCCTGCGGGATAGCCAAACGGTGTGTTGAGCGGCAGCGCCACATTCGCGGCCTGCAATTCCGTCACAAGGCTTTGCGGGAACACGGTGTTCTCGTCAAGGAAATAGCCGCCGCGCGCCAAATCTTGAATATATGCCGCGCCTGACTTTCCGACTGTTGCGGTCTTCAGACCAGCATCCTGAGCGGTCTTGAACAGTGACTTGACCAGCAGCAGCTGGCCGCTGTAATAGTCGTTCAGTGTCGAGAGAACAGCATAGTCTTCGGTGAATACCGGGGCGACATAGTTTTGCGACCCGCCTGCAGCGTTATTGCCAACCGGAATCGGTTGAGCGGCATTAGTTTGTGGGGGCGTCCAGAAGGTGTTGCCGTAGAAACCGCTGGTTTTCGGGAACGAACCTGTGGCGAACGAGGAGCCGTTCATCATCGTGAAGGTGGGATATGTTGAGTGGTTGTCCATGAATTGAACACCTTGCTGGCGGAGCGCCAACAAGTTTGGAGTATCGGTCGCGTTGATTGAGTCGGGCCTGAGGCCGTCCCACACCATGATGATGGTGCGCGCCGGGCTGGCGCTCACGGCAGCGCTTGATGTGGCTGGAGAGTTAGAGTCGCCACTGTGGCAAGCCCCCAGCGCAAATAAAACCAATGATAAAGTAAAGAATCTATAAATTTGCATGATGTCGCCTTTGATTTCGTTGCGAAACAAAGTATTGAATATAAAGATTGCAGATGACAACCTTGCGACAAACTGTTTGAAAAAAGTAAGTCTAGACATATGTGGCGTTCATGCCGTCCAGGCATGAGTTGCCCGGTTTTTGTAAGTGTTTTTCCTGGTGGCGATTTATCGAAAGAACCTGATCAGATGACTTTATTTTCACCAGAAATAGCGATCATTTGACGCGTACTTTTCCGGATTATACGAATCGACGCTTGTCGATCCGCTAGCGTAAATTAAATTGCCTTCCTACTATCTAAGCGGTTTTATGAGCCTGCCAATTCTAATATGTCGACTCTGACCAAGAATTAATTGTAGTGGTCAAGTAATTTCAGACAGTTTGATAGATTTTTTTGATGTCGATTCACGCTCGAAAGCGTTGGGTGACATGTTGCCCAGGGTTGAGTGCAGCCTGATGTTGTTGTAAAAGCCCACCATGTAGTCAGCGATATCGTTTATAGCTTCTGCGTGATTGGCACAGTCCTTTTGCCAAACTCGCTCCATCTTCAGATTCAAGAAGAAGCGCTCCATGACGGCGTTGACGCTCCTATGTCAAGAAATTTGTACTGCGGGCGCCAAATCGGCAAGGATCAATGGGTAGAGTTCTCTGACGATATATCGCTTCAGGCAACGTTGAATTTCTTTGGCCGACATTCCTTCGGCCGTTCTGCGTGCGACGTACGCGCGGGTTCTTGGTTCGCTTCGCATGCGCACCATTGCGATGGTCCAGAGCGCATTGTTAGCGGAACGGTCACCACCTCGGTTCAGACGATGACGTACCGTTTTCCCGGACGATGCCTGTAGCGGACTCGCGCCACACAACGCTGCCAGCGCAGCTTCGCTACGAAGCCGTTCCGGGTTATCCCCGGCAACGGCAATAAGTGTCGCTGCCGTTTGCGGCCCAACGCCAAATTGACCGCGAAGACGGGGTGCGTAAGCGCTTGTCAGCTTATCGAGAGCGGCGTCGATTTCTTTCAGTTCGGCGGCCAGCATCAACCAGCGTTTTGCCAGCATACGCAGGGCGATAGTCAATGTTTGCAGTAGCGTGGTTGTACCCAGTGAACGCAAATGTGCGCAACCCGCAACGCAGTGCTCAGGCTTGGCTTTCCATAGTCGTTCCCGAACGTTCTGGGGTGCACTGACCAGGATGGCTCGCAATTGATTGATCGCCTGCGTTTTAGCCTTGACGGCACTTCTTCTCGTCACGGAAATGAGGCGCATGGCTTCTGCCGCACCTTCTTGAGATTTCGGAATCGCAGTAGCATTTCCTGAAAGCACGGAGCGCGCAGCACTCTCGGCATCGGTCGGATCAGATTTGCCCTGTAATCGCCGCCTGGCGCGGTCGGGGCGATTGACCTCGAACACCTCTATGCCTTGCTCGCGAAATAGCCGGGCCAGGCCTGCACCGTAGGTGCCGGTCCCTTCAACGCCGGCACGTTTCAGATTGCCCATGCTTCTCGCCCAGGACAGGAGCTGCAAATAGCCGGCAGCAGTGGTTGGTGTAGCAAGAACGCCGAGAAGCTTGCCCGCAAAATTCACGATTGCAGCGACATGGGTATCAAGATGCGTATCCACGCCGAGTATGACTTCATTTTGTAACTGTTTATCCATGATGGACTCCGGTTGAGGTGGGCGCATTACCAACCCCATCGCCGGACAGGACACTCATGGTGCAAAACAAAGCTCCTATTAGGTCACAGACACTGGGCCCGGCAACGCTCGGGGAACGCTCTGACCAGATCGACAGGTCAACGCAAAGGCAGCAAGGCCAATCCCAGCACGGGTCACATCTGGCAGGCGTTCAATGCCATCTTAGACTGAGTGTCCCAGCAATTACCTTTACGACTCATCGATGTCTGCATGCCGTAGCTCACCTGCAACGCACGGTAAGCCTGGCTGCAATACTGACGGCCACGATCCGAATGGTGTAGCAAGCCTGGCTGGGGCTTCTTGCGCCAATAGGCTGCTCGCAGCGCATCGATCACCAACTGCTTGGTCATCTGCTTATCCATCGCCCAACCCACGATCTCACACGTATACAAATCCTTGATCGCGGCCAGAAACAACCAACCCTCATTCGTTGGAATATAGGTGATGTCGGCCACCCACACCCGATTCGGGGCAGTCGGGGCAAACTGGCGGTTCAGTAAATTCTCAGCTATCGGTAACGGATGCTTTGAATCCGTGGTGACGCGGAACCTCTTCTTATGTGTACAACGGATGCCGTGGAGCTTGTGCAGCCGCTTAATGCGGTTGAGCCCGGCGGTGATGCCCTGTGCTGCCAACTCGGTCTGAATCTTCTTCGGCCCATAAGTGCCACGACCACGTTGATGCGCGGCTTTGATGGCAGTCACGAAACGAGCATCTTCCAGACGGCGGGCGGGGATGACTTTGCCACG
>Ga0123337_10002457_pt1 | contig 21133 bp, 16 predicted proteins | sample frozenSSSSmetaG_FD_89792 | JGI IMG/M metagenome (GOLD analysis project Ga0123337, IMG submission 89792) | Glacier valley bacterial and archeal communities from Borup Fiord, Nunavut, Canada, to study Microbial Dark Matter (Phase II) -... | ecosystem: Environmental > Aquatic > Freshwater > Ice >...
AAGCCAGCCTTGCTTACGTCTACGATTATCAAAGCGTGGCTTGCGATAGCGTGTGGTACGCTGTCTACGACCTCTACGGACACCGCGTCGTGCGTCTAACGCTTCCTTGATGTGATTGCCTCTATGGGTGAGTTCAGCAGCCCACACAACCTCACCTGATGCGTCGTTGACAATGGCGATGCCTGTGGTCTTTGAGCCTGGGTCGAGCTTGAGCCGTAAGGGGTGTGTGACAGGTTCGTGTACCTCCTGTTTCAAGATGATCGTGAACGGATAGCGACGATAGACCGCCGCTTTGCCACTCGATACCAACGTACGAGCGTAACCAGGATGTACAGGGTCTAAAGGTTTGTACATGGTATCTACCACGAAGACGTTGCTCATGATGAGCCTCCTATTGCTAGGGTACTGTGTACCTCGACAATGCTCTGGGAAGGTTTCGGAGTGGCAACACTGCATGTCACCCCGACACACTGTTTAATCACCACCCGTAGAGCAGTGGGCTGGTATGCACCCACTGATACCTATATATTCTTCCCTAGCGTAGCTCTTGCGAACTGAGTCTGGTCAAGACAGGCTTGCTCTCACAAGCCCCCGCGTTCGACGCGTGGGGTTCTTGACGGCTCTATCCTGTTTTTTTTAGTTGCCTAATGGCATATAGAGAAAAGATATGCTCTAAAGAACATACATAAAACTCCGCGAGATTGCAATACCCCTACGCTTTTTTACAGATTTTCGAGTGAGAGTCATCTTACACCCGCCGCGCCACCACCACGAACCCAACAATTCCCAGCACCAGCAGAGCAAGCCCGAGCAGGGCGCGTGTACCTGCCATGTCCACGCCAAAGAAAGCAGTAAATGATTGTAGCCAACTTTGTTGCGTGGGGGGAACCGTTTGCTTGTTGCCTCCCATTGCCGGGGTCACGGTAGGTGTGAGACGGTCTGCCCCTTCATGAGGCGTTACAACTTGCGGCTTTTGTACCCCTGCCGGTGTCGTCGTTGTTCCATTCGCGTTTCCGTTTGCTGTCATGCTTACCCCGGACGTACCACGTTGCACATCTATGACTGTGCCGAAGAGACCGGAGAGCAGGAAGACGATGCCCAGCACCGCCGCGAGGGTGCTTATAACCCGCGCCGCGGTAGCAATACGGCCAGGCCAGCCCGTGTGTCGTCGCAGTGGAATGATTGGGGCGCGTGGATGCTCCGTACGAGCTTCATGTTGTGGTAGCGCGGCGGTTGGCAACACAAACGAGCGCGGCAACTTGGGTCGCGGGAGTCCACGCAGAAGCGCGACGGTTTGCCGTAACTCCGCAAGTTGCTGCCGGCATACCTCGCAGGTCTGGAGGTGTGTCTCACTTTGCGCCAGCTCTGCGGACGAAAGTTGTCCATCAAGCAAGGCCGAAAGTCGCGCTGTTGTAAGGTGTTGATCTTGTTTTGCCACGCATATGCTCCACTATGTTTGCTGTATGTTACTCTTTGGTAAGACGATAGCGACGCGGTAAAAGTTCCTTATGCTCTTGTAAATACCCACGCAGACGGGCGCGGCCTCGCGAGATACGTGAGCGCACCGTGCCAAGTGATGTCTGTGTTGCCGCCGCCACCTCTTCGTAGGAAAGCCCTTCGATATCGCAGAGAACCACCGCGACACGCTGTTCAAGCGTCAACTCTTCTAGGCCACGCTGAATCAGGGCTTGCAGCTCCTGGTTGAGCAAGATATCTTCGGGGTTGCCCTCGACGCCCGTTGTCGCAAGCGCGTTCAGCATGCTGGGCGCGTGTGTCTCGTCCTCCGCAGTCAGTTCCTCTAGTGACTCTGCGGGGTGACGGCGGGTGCGTCTCCAATAGTCGCAGGCCATATTTGAGCCAATCCGCAGCAGCCAGGCGCGAAACGAGGAGCCGCCGCGAAACGAAGATATACCTTTAAAAGCTGCGAGGAAAGCATCTTGTGTCACATCAGCCGCTGTGTCGGGATCGCCGAGCATACGAAAAACAACACTATACAGCGTTTGCTGGTAGTGCAACACTAGTTGATTGAATGCATGTACGTCTCCGCGCTGGCTACGAGCGATGAGTTGCTCCTCATCATCCCGCACGGCTTTGTTCATACGAACAGCCTCGTTTCTCTCGCTATTTGCGCTATGATATCATATTTTGTGTTCGCTGACACTAATTAGCAGACATTACGGTGGTTGTGTATAACCCGAATGGGTAGTCCGGTTAATGTGTTTCATCCTGTCCGTTATCATACATAAGGTAAGACATACACTATTGACAAGCTATTGCAACAAAGATGTGGGAAATGTGTGGGATGTGGGCATCATGTATGGTAGATATTGTAGGAAGGTCACGGTGGTAGGGGCGGGAAAACAGGTCGATTTGCTCCTACGACAGACAAAAAACGGTGTGCTGTTTCGTTCTCTTACACTGTAGATGCATGTTAGGCATAAAAGAAGGCGAGCGAGAAAGCTAAAATCTATTACTCGAAAAAGAGTGTTAAGGAAGAGTATTGCTATGGGTAACAATTGGCGTCCTGAGAGTAATCATGGTTTTGAAGGAGAAGCTCCGCGTTCGGGGAGCCTTTTGCGTGACTATCAAAGACAGAGCCAACAGTCTGGTCAAGGTCAACCACAACAAAACCAGCCTCCGCCACGTTATCAAGAGCAACCCGCCCCGCCCATCATGCAGAGGCAATTTTCGCCTGCCTCACAAAACTATGCCCAGACACCACAACAGCAAAGTCCGCAGACCCCATACGGATCACAGGAGCCGCAACGACAAGGGCAACAGGGGTGGGGCGCAAACGCGATGCAAGTTGTGCGGCACTGGTCAGGCAAAATGGCTGCTCAACATTCGCAACGCTACGGTCAACCAGAGCCGCCAATGGTGTTGCGTCACGCACCACAAACACCGTTGCCCGTGACCTCGATGCCACCGCGACAGCGTTGGAAACGTTCGCGCACACTTCGCCTCACGACCCAGATGCGCCGCCGCCGCTATCGTTGGAGCAGTCAGGGCTTTAGTGGTGGACGCGTTGGGACAAGCATTTTGATCGCGGTGCTGGTATTGCTGATAGTTGTTACCTCTTCGACCAGTGCCTATGCATACAGTTATTATGAGGCGCAGTTGCCAAACGTGCAGGGCCTCGCCAATCAACACATAGAGCAGATATCGCGTATGTATGACCGCAACGGGGTACTGATAGGCGACCTGTATGACCCCAATGGCGCGGGGCGGCGTACTCCGGTGCAATATAAAGATATACCTAAGATCATGCAGGACGCGATGGCTGCGGCGGAAGATAAAAACTTCTGGACCAACTCTGGCGTAGACCCGCTTGCAATCATTCGTACCGCCGGCAGCAATATCTCGCATCAGGATGTGCAGGGCGGTGCAAGCACTCTTACGCAACAGCTCATCAAGAACTTGACGCATGATGCGCGCCAGACGCCTGATCGTAAGTTCACCGAGGCGGCCCTTGCGATTGGTCTGACCCAGCAGTACCCTAAGTGGAAAATCATGGAGATGTATTTCAACGTCTCGCCATTTGGTACGCTTGACCTTGGGGTCGAGGCGGCAACTGAAGAATATTTCCACCTGGAACGCACCTGTGACGCGAAGTTCCTGGTATGTTCCCCAGGCATCTCAAGACTCGATCAAGATGCCACTGGGAAGAGTAATCCTACGCTGGGCCTCGCACGGGCTGCGTTTCTGGCGGGCATGCCGCAGAGTCCCGTGAGCTATGATCCCACCAATGGCAAAAATTCGCTGAAACGCGCGCTCATTCGTCAGGATGAGGTGTTACACAATATGCTTACCGATGGCATGACGGTAAATGGACAGCCAATCACCGAAGCCATGGTTCAGCAGGCCGAGGCTCTAACCGCGAAGATGAAGTTCACCCGCTATAAGCAGCAGGTCAATGCCCCCAAGTTCTTTCAATGGGTGAAGACGCAAATTGCGCTCAAATTGGGCAACGGCAATGAGTCGGCGGGCCTGATCGCGCTCTTCACAGGCGGCTTCAACATCCGCACCACCATTGACCTGAACCTGGAAGACTATGTTGAGAAGGCGGTAGACCGTCACATCAACCAGCCGGAGTATCAGCCCTTTCCCCAGGGACATGTCGCTATCCTGAGTCAAGATAACAATCTACACAACGCGTCCGCAGTCGTGATGAACGCGAAAACGGGTGAGGTGCTGGCAATGAATGGCGGCGTCGATGCCGACTCTGGCGACTACAATATCGCCACCGATGCCTATCGCTCCCCCGGCTCGACATGGAAGCCGCTTGTGTATGCGACAGCCTTTAGCATGGGGTGGTATCCGGGAATGGTGCTGCCGGACGTGAAGACGTATATTCCTAATGGTGCTGGTACAGACATCAACAATGCGTACTTGCCTCCTGATTACGGTGGGACCTTCGCTGGCGGGAATAACTCTATTCGCCTTGCCACCGCGAACTCGCGCAACGTGCCAGCCGTGAAAGCGATCATGTTCGCGGGCGTTGACAATGTTATCAACACCGCGCGACGTTTCGGCATCACCGCGCTGGATGAAGACGTTGCGAATTCTAACCACCGTAAAGTTAATCCCACCAATTGCAAAACTGTGAATCAGTGCATGGGGCCCGCCCTCGCGCTTGGTTCGTCAGGTGTGCCGCTAATCCAGATGACGGACGCTTATCAGGTGTTCGCCAACCAGGGGATGCACGTCCCAACGCAAAGCATTCTCGATATCTGGGACAACTACGGCCACAACTTGTATCATTATGATCCAACGCATCCACCAGCCGTGCGCGTCATCACCCCCCAGGTCGCATATATGATGACCTCAGTTCTCGCCGACGAGCCAGCGCGCGCCGCCGAATTTCTTAACGACCATGTGCTATCCTTCAATGATTGGGACCCCACCTACCAGGTGCATCAAGTAGCCGCGAAAACAGGGACAACCGACAACTTTGTAGACAACTGGACAATGGGCTATACACCCAACGTCGTCGTTGGCGTCTGGTCCGGCAACAACGACAACAGTTCCTTGATACAAAGCGTTGGTATCACTGGTGCGGCCCCAATCTGGCACAGCATCATAGAGCGGGTGAGCGGACGCGCCTGCAATCCCGCCGCGTATGATTACGACGGTGTGCCGTGTGGTGCGTTCAATCCCGCGCCGTACAATTTCACGCAAGGAACCTTTATAGTGCCGACTGGTGTTCATCAAGCCGCGACCTCTAACGTGGATGGTCTCAAGGGCGGTGGCAACAACGACTGGATACTCGACGGAGAAGACCCAACAACCTATGGTGTCGCGGCATCACCTCCTGTAAAAACAGGGGGTGGACAAGGCCAGGGAGGTGGCACTGGTACACCCACACCCACGCCCACACCATAGGCGAAAAACAAGAAGAGCATACGTGCATGTATCGTGCATTGAGGACGATACACCAGAGCAAAAAAGCCTTTTGAGATACTACTCCTGGCTACAGCAATAGCTACACACCAGGGAAAACGCGGCACGAGTCTCATTCCATGACGCTCGTGCCGCGTTTTCCCCTTCGCTCTCTTTTTGCTCGTGAGAGAGATATCTCATAAACCCCGTCATTCTTTAGGTGAAGCGTCCTGGCCTCGTCCTTTAATGCCCTCTTGTTGAGAGATAATCCTGCTAAACCGTGAGCGATGTACGAGTGCGCCATGTACCACTTGACAATCCCCCCGTTTGAGTGCTATTCTGTATTTGCAGTCTCATAGTGAGAGTGCTAGCAATCAGAGTTGACAAACGTTGTATCATGCTGCTAAGACGAACACTTCTTGGGAGCGGAGACAACGGGAGATGGCACGAGGTACGTACTATGACACCACTAAGTCAGCGCAAGCAACAAATCTTGCGTGCATTGGTTCAAGAGTATATCCACACGGCCACTCCTATTGCGTCTGACACCCTGGTACGAAAGTACGGATTGCAGTTTAGTTCTGCCACAGTGCGCCACGAGCTGGCCGGATTGGAAGAGGCGAGTTTGATCTTTCAGCCGCACACCTCGGCGGGGCGTGTGCCAACAGACCTGGGCTACCGTTACTTTGTCGAGCATCTCATGGGTGAGTCGGCTCTGTCGATGGATGAGCAGAGGCTCATTCGTCACCAGTTTTATCAAGTACAGGATCAGTTAGACCAGTGGGTGCGGCTTACCGCGTCGGTGATGGCACGTCTGTTACATAGTGCCGCCGTGATGACGCAACCACGTTCCGCCGAGGGGCGGCTTAAACATTTTGAGGTGCTTTCTGTCACCGAGCTTTCCGCTTATGTGGTGTTGGTGTTGATGGATGGTACGGTAAAGCAGCAGCGTTTGCTGCTCGATGCCGCCATTCAACAGGAAGAGCTGAGTACGGCGGCGGCCCGTTTGAACAAGCTATTGCAGAACAAGAACGCTGTAGAGATAGATACCCTGCTGCGTCAGTCAGACCTCACACTTGTTGAGCGTTTGATTGGCAATAGCATCTCACACATCTTGGAGCAACACGGCGATATCCTGGGTGATGTGTTCTACCGCGAGGGCGTAATCAACATCCTGGAGCAGCCAGAGTACAGCCGTATGGGGCCGGAAGATGAGCGCAACGAGCGTGTTCGTAAGGTGATGGAGGTCCTGGAGCAAAACCGCTTCTTGCCCGTCCTGGCGGAACACCTACGTGCCTCGGACGGGGTACAGGTCATTATCGGCGGTGAGAATCAGTGGGACGATATGAAAGACGTGAGCATGGTTGTGGCGCGTTACGGACAAGAGGGCAAGATTGGCGGCTTACTGGGCGTCATCGGGCCGACCCGTATGCAATACGGACGTGCTATCGCGGTTGTGCGCTACATGACGCAGGTGATGAACGAACTGCTTGCAGAAATGTACGGATACGAGTCCGACCACTAATAATACATGTCGATATGTGTGCGAGTGGGAATACAAACACATAAGCACTTGTTTATATATACAGAACAGATACAACACCTTCTGCACAAACATTTGTGCATTTTTATACAGGGAAAACCCATCGTTTGGGGCGACACAACCGTCCCAGTAGGGGCTTAATTCATTACGCCCTATACGTGGAGTCTAATTTACTACGGCTCTACACAGAAATAAGTAGGAGGCAACCGTGCCAAAGGTTATCGGTATTGATCTAGGAACCACAAACTCATGTGTTGCGGTAATGGAGGGCGGCGAGCCAGTCGTTATCCCAAACGCAGAGGGCGCACGCACAACACCTTCAATTGTCGCTATCAACAAAAGCGGCGAGCGTCTCGTTGGTGAAGTGGCGAAACGCCAGGCCATCACCAACCCCGAAAACACCGTTTCATCAATCAAGCGTTTCATGGGTCGTAAGTTCGAGGATACGGACGTAGACCGTGACAAGCGCCTGATGCCCTATAAGGTTGTGCGCTCGAAGAATGGCGACGCCTGGGTAGAGGTACAGGGCAAGCAGTATAGCCCGCCCGAAATTTCCGCGATGATTTTGCAGAAGCTCAAGACCGACGCTGAGGCGTACCTCGGCGAGCGTGTCACGCAGGCTGTTATCACTGTTCCCGCGTACTTCAACGATGCCCAACGGCAAGCGACGAAGGATGCCGGACAGATCGCGGGTCTGGAAGTGTTGCGTATCATCAACGAGCCAACCGCCGCCTCGCTCGCGTATGGCCTCGACAAGAAAAAAGACGAGAAGATCGCTGTGTATGACCTCGGCGGTGGTACATTCGATATCTCAAACCTGGAACTCGGCGATGGCGTCTTCGAGGTGAAAAGCACTAATGGCGACACCCACCTCGGCGGCGACGACTTCGATCAGCGTGTCATGAACTGGCTCGCCGATGAGTTCCGCAAAGAGCAGGGCATCGACCTGCGTACAGACCGTATGGCGTTGCAACGCTTGAAAGAAGCCGCTGAGAAGGCGAAGAAAGAGCTATCAAGCTCGATGTCTACAGAGGTCAATCTTCCCTTCATTACAGCCGACGCCAGTGGGCCTAAGCACCTGACCATGACCATCACCCGCGCCAAACTGGAGCAGTTGACCGAGGACCTGGTTGAGCGTTCGCGCGGGCCAGTCGTCAAGGCTTTGGCCGACGCCAATCTGCGCCCCGGTGAGATCGACGAGGTTGTACTCGTTGGTGGTCAGACACGTATGCCTTCTGTTATCAACATGGTGAAGCGCATTTTTGACCGTGAGCCAAATCGCGGCGTGAACCCTGACGAAGTGGTCGCAATCGGTGCAGCAATTCAGGCCGGTGTGTTGACTGGCGAAGTCAAAGACGTACTCCTCCTCGATGTAACTCCGCTTTCGCTGGGTATCGAGACAATGGGTGGCGTCTCAACCAAGTTGATTGAGCGCAACACAACCATTCCAACCCAGAAGAGCCAGGTCTTCTCGACGGCAAGCGACAACCAGCCAAGCGTAGAAATCAACGTCTTGCAGGGTGAGCGCGAGTTTGCGAAGGACAACCGCTCGTTGGGTACATTCATTCTCGACGGTATTCCACCAGCCCCACGCGGTATTCCGCAAGTCGAAGTCACCTTTGACATCGACGCCAACGGCATCCTCAATGTGTCGGCGCGGGATCGCGGGACGGGTCGTGAGCAGAAGATCACCATCGTTGCTTCGAGCGGTCTCAACAAGGATCAGATCGAAAAGATGGTGCGTGATGCCGAGTCACACGCCGTAGAGGACAAGAAGCGTAAGGAAGAGGTTGAGGAGCGCAACCTTGCCGATAGCGCATCCTATCGTGCGGAGAAGAGCATCGCGGAGTTGGGCGACAAGATTACCTCTGAGCAGAAGAGCGAGCTTGAGTCCAAGATTGCCGATGTGCGCTCATCGCTGGGAACCGACGACGTGAGCCGTATCAAGGCGTCGCGTGAGGCACTTGAGCAGGCATTCTACAAGATCAGTGAGTCGATCTACGGCCAGAGCGGAGCGCAGGGTGCGCCTGGAGCCGACTTCGGGGGCGGCGCAGGTGCAACCGAGTCCGGTCAAGCCAAAGACGATACCATTGAGGGCGAATACAAGGAAATGTAGCTCTATCCGACACGCTACGGTGCAGTTTCACACGGAAATTGCACCGTAGCGTGTTATGTCTACCCTAGTTGGGCTATCACTCTTGCGTATGTACTGCTAACTGATGTACTCTACTACAAAAGCATTCTCTAAGAATAAAAGAAAGCAACGTATTGTATTGTATGGCGTGGTAATGAAACGCTAGATTGTGTGTACTACGGAAAAGAAGGACTTGGCGCATGGCGACGAATAAACGTGATTATTATGAAGTATTGGGTGTGGCCCGCACCGCAACCGAGGATGAGGTGAAGAAAGCCTTTCGTCGTCTTGCTAAACAGTATCACCCCGATGCCAATAAAGAGCAAGAAGCGGAAGGCCGTTTTATTGAGATAAACGAAGCCTACGAGGTTTTGAGCGACACCCAGAAACGTGCCGCGTATGACCGCTATGGACATGCCGGACTTGGCAATGGCGCCGGTGCTGGTGCGGGCTTCAACGACTTTGGTAACTTCACGAATATCAACGACCTCTTTGAAACCTTTTTCGCAGGCTCGGCGGGGAGTACACAGAGACGCTCCACCACCCAGCGCGGCGCGGACCTCCGGTATGACCTGACAATCACCTTTGAAGAGGCGGTTTTTGGGTGTCAAAAAGAAATTGAGCTACCACGCTGGGAGACGTGCGGAACGTGTCGTGGCAACGGCGCGCAACCGGGAACATCCACCTCACGCTGTCCCTCCTGTCAGGGCACGGGCGAGATACGGCGTGTGCAACAGTCTATCTTCGGTCAATTTGTCAACGTGACCATGTGTGAGCGTTGCCGAGGTGAGGGCAAGATTATCACGACTCCGTGCGAGAAATGTCGCGGTCAGGGTCGCGTTCGCAACAATCGGCGTGTTGTGGTGAACATTCCGGCGGGCGTTGATGACGGTATCAACGTGCGCGTAACAGGCGAGGGCGAGGTAAGCGCGCGTGGCGGCACACCAGGCAATCTCTACGTCATCCTGACGGTTAAGCCGCATCCATTCTTCAAGCGTCAGGGCAATGATATTGCCTATGAGCTGCCCGTAAGTTTCGCGCAGGCCGCGCTTGGCGATGAGGTAGACGTTCCAACCATCGACAACAAGACAACGCCCCTCAAGATACCTGCGGGGACCCAGAGCGGACGCTCGTTCCGTCTCAAGGGTATGGGTGTACCAGTGGTGCATAGCAGCGCGCGTGGCGACCAGCACGTCCTCGTGAAGGTGGTAACGCCGACTAACATGACGCCGGAGCAGAAACACTTGCTCGAAGAGTTCGCCCGTCTTGAGCGCGAACAAACAGAACAGAACGATAAAAACATCTTCCGCAACCTCTTCGACAAGACAAAGGATGTCTTTCAATAAAACAGGGGTAAAGGGTTAGCCAATGTGCATGGGAGACCCTTGCGGTCTCCCTGTAGAGTTAATGTGCAGGGAGACCGCAAGGGTCTCCCCTACACTTATTTTTCTACTGCCTGCCCCTCATGCAATATCTCCTGCACATCATCTAGGAGCGCATTCGCGCCGCCAACGGCAAGCCCAAAGATTGCCGCAACCGCGAGATGGTCGCTTGCTTGCTTGCCTGTGACTCCATCGCCGCCAGTTACAACGTCGCATGTCTCCAAACGTTCCGCCAACGCAGGACTTGCGAAAATGTAGTCAATGCGGCCCGCAGGTGCTGCTGATGGACAGGTAAACCCAAACATGCGTGGCTTACTGTGACGGTAGCTATCTACATATCCAGCCGAAAGTAGCAACGCGATTGGTCCACGTGGCGCGTAGAGTGAGGCGGTGACATCGAAAAGGGTGCGTAGCGGCACAAATTTGGGAATGGTGTAAAGTAACGGAATCAGGAAGCGTAGGGGACGTGGTACAACAACGCTCAAATGCGGATGTCCGTCTATCACACCTATGGTGTGTTGCCTCGCATCTATATGGGCAAGGTAGCGGAGCAGTGAACTTGCCTGGAAAGCATCGCCTGGAGCCATCGAATTGAAGTCGCCCATGATGACATGTGGCTTCTCCTGTACCGATGCGAGGATGCGGAGTATCTCGTGTATCTCGCGTATCCTGATGCTGTTTCCGGCCCATCCTTTGTTGAATGCGGCGGAGAGATGGATTACGAACACGATAAGCTGTTCCCCGCTCTCTTCCTCCACACAGACTTCTAAGACCGGCCTTGTCAAAATGTTGGGTGTAAAATGCACTTTTTTATAGATGATAGGTAGTTTTGTCAAGAGCGCGGTCTGGTAATCCTGACAACGTTCGTCGCTCCCCAGCACTAGTTGCATATTCAGTGTCCGCGCGATCTTCTCAATCACCAGGGGCTGATGTGCCACCAGGGGATTGATTGCCTCCGCCATGCCCACAAGGTCGGGTTGGGTTGAACGGATAATCGTTGTAAGCTGCTCGGTACGTTCTCCCACACCATCTGCGCGTAGATCGTAGCCGCCGGCTAGAATGTTGTACGATGTGATGCGTGTCATGCATGTCCTCACTGTATAAAATGAAAGCACCCCTTACTGCAAACGAGTAGCAATGGGCGTTGGTTGCAAAAAGTTCTCTACAACTATACTCGCGTTGTTCTTCCTATTAGTATACCTGTTCGCCCAGCACCCGAATAGAGAGGTGAAACAGCAGGGAGACCGCGAGGGTCTCCCCTACACGTCGGGGTGACAATGTGTAGGGGAGACCCTCGCGGTCTCCCGGTGTTATTTCCCGAATATCAACTAGGTGAGAGGACACGAAACGTTATTGCCAGGAGACTCTCTGCAACAGGTACATTGGAAGCTCGCTAATGGCGATACGTTCCTGTGTCATGCGGTCACGTTCGCGCACTGTGACGGTCTGGTCGTCCAGTGTCTGGAAGTCAATGGTGACACAATACGGTGTACCGATCTCATCCTGACGACGATAGCGACGTCCAATGTTTTGGATGTCATCATACTGCGACACCATCAGACGTTGCAGCTTTTTATGGATATCTTTCGCGGTTGTGACAAGTTCTTCTTTGTTCTTTTGTAGGGGCAAGACAGCGACTTTGACCGGAGCCAGCATCGGGTTGAGACGTAGCACCGTGCGCGGTTCCTTGCCGGCTGGGTCAGGCTCTTCCTCATAGGCATCGAGCAATAGGTTGAGGAAGGTGCGGTCAACGCCGCCAGAGGTCTCGACAATCCAGGGCATGTAGCGTTCTTTTGTATTTGGGTCGGTATAACTCAAATCCTGACCGCTATACTGGCTGTGCCGTGAAAGGTCCCAATCCTGCCGCCAGTGGATGCCCTCCCACTCCTGCCACCCAAGTATTGTTTGATACTCGATGTCATATGCTTGTTTAGCATAGTGCGCCAGTTCGTCGGGGGCATGTTCGCGGAAACGAATACGGTCTTTGTGATTGAGGATGCCCATATACCAGTTATAGCGGAACTCTTTCCAGTAGTCGAACCACTTTTGCATCTCATCGGGATGTACGAAGAATTGCAGGTCCCACTGCTCAAACTCGCGCTGACGAAACAGGAAATTCCCTGGCGTAACCTCGTTACGGAAGGCTTTGCCGATCTGACAGATGCCAAACGGAATCTGGATACGTGACGATTTGAGTACATTGTCATAGTCCAGATAGATATCCTGGCACGCCTCACCGCGCAGGTACGTCTTCATACGCTCCCCCTCGACCACGCCGAGGTAGGTTTCCATCAGCAGATTGAAGACGCGCGGCTCCGCAGTCAATTCGCCGCCGCACACGGGACAGAGATGTTGCTCAAGGTTTGCGGGTTCGAGATGATCGACGCGGAAACGGCGTTTGCATTTTTTACAGTCAACGAGCTTGTCAACGAAGTTCTCGATATGGCCGCTGGCCTCCCACACACGGGGGTGTGTGATGATTGCTCCTTCGATACCGAGCACATTGTCGTGGTTTTGCACCATCGACCACCACCAGTAGCGGCGGATATTGTTGCGTAGTTCGACGCCCATTGGCCCAAAGTCGTAGATGCCGGACACGCCGCCGTAAATTTCAGAGTTGGGATACACGAAGCCGCGCCGCTTGCAGAGCGACACGATTTTGTCGATTGGAACCAGGGGGGTATCATGCACCTCTGGCTTATGCTCGGTTTGAGTCATGAGTGGTCTCCTCTTGCGCTGTAATAAAAAAGCCCCAGGCATCTATAATGCCCAGGGACGACACACACCCGCGCTGGCCTGGGGCCACAACGTCTTACGGCATGAAGCGCGGTTCCACCCTGCTTCTCCACCTCTGTGGAGCCACTCATGAAATCCAACTCCGAAGCGCCCTTCGCCCGCTAGAAACCACCGACTCGCACCAACCGCCGGCTCTCTGTCGCTCCTAACAACCTACTCTTCTTCATCATCGTCGGGATGTTATTGTTGTTTGTACCCGCACAGTATACCGGAGCGACACGAAAAAAGCAATGGGTCAAAACATAGAAATTTAGTTGCTGTGAATAGACTCTCTTGTGAAAGGTTTTTCACGAATACTGGCCCTACCTTACCCAGAATGTTTCTCACTTTTTCGGCTAAGTCGCTACTCAATTCCTTCTCTTCGTAAGGAACTTTGATGTACAGGGGTATGTACGTAGTAGATGGAGGAGTACAGCGACTTTTATAGTCTGCCAGTGAACCAGCAAAATAATTGAGTGAAGCATCAACTTTACAAAAGTATGTAGTAACCGATAAAAACAGCTCTCCCGTAAAACAAGAGAAATGTAGAGAGAGCTATGGGAAACTCTATTTAATAGTTGGTAAGTATGAGGCTTCTGTTACATGTATAAGCATACACAACATTTTTATGAAAGTCAAGCTTTCAATAGAGGGCAAGCTACTCTTCGCTGAAAAGCTGTAATTGTTCCGCACGTTCGCGCACGGGCGCAAAACTCCGGCGATGATGAGGCGTGACTCCGTGTTCGTGGAGCGCGGCGAGGTGCATAGCCGTGCCGTAACCCTTGTGCTGCGCGAAACCGTAGGCGGGGTATTGCTCATGAAGCTGTACCATGAAACGGTCACGCGTCACCTTTGCGATAATCGAGGCAGCGGCTATTGAAAGGCTGCGCGCATCGCCTTTGATGAGCGAACGTTGCGGTAGCGCAATATCTTTTAATAGGAGTGCGTCAAGGAGCAGAGCCTGCGGGGAAACGGCAAGCTGTGCCAGCGCGTTCCGCATAGCTTGTTTCGTGGCCTGTAAAATATTGCGCTCGTCGATGAGTTCGACGGAGCCGAAACCAACGCCGACGGCCACCGCGTGTTCATAAATAACGGTGTAGAGTCGTTCACGGGTGAGAAGTGTCAATTGTTTTGAGTCGTTGACCCCCGCGAAACGTGTAGGAGTGTCCGCTTGTAGCGGCAAAATAACGGCTGCTGCAACCACTGGGCCAGCTAAACAGCCGCGTCCGGCCTCGTCGAGTCCCGCAACACAAGAATAGCCCTGTTCGCACAGGGCCATTTCTTCTTCTAATGTTGGCGAATACTTTTTACTCGGCAGCATTCGGCGTTGTGCTTGACTTGGGCGTTGACGCAATAGGCGTTGGCGCGGCTGCAACACGGGCAACCTTCGCAGCCTCTTTTGCCGCAATCTGCTTAACGGTCAATGGGCGAAGCTCTTTCAAGCGTGCGGCCTTGCCTGTGAGACCACGCAGATAGTAGAGTTGCTGGCGACGCACGCGGGCGTGGCGCAAGACCTCGATTTTGTCAATACGGGGTGAGTTCAAGAGAAATGTACGCTCGACTCCAACACCATTGGTAATACGGCGCACCGTGAAATTTTCGCTCATGCCGCCGCCGCGTAGACGCATAACAACGCCCTCAAACGGCTGGAGACGCTCGCGCGTTCCCTCGACAACCTTGATTTGCAGGCGTACTGTATCGCCGGAACGAAGCACTGGCACGTCTTTGCGCAGTTCGGCACTCTCGACAGCAGCAATCAGCGCATGACCTGCTGGCTTTGTGATAACCTTCTTGTCAGCTTTATCAGCCATCCCTAAAAACCTCCTCATGCGCTCAATGCTCGGCGAACGGACGATGTGCCGGAGAGCAATGGACGCACATACTTACTTTGCGTTTAGCTGCTTCATCAAGCGCGACTTGCGGCGTGAAGCGTTGTTTTTGTGAATAACGCCTTTTTTAGCGGCACGATCAAGTTCGCTAACGGCGGCACGTACTACAAGCTCTGTATCCTCGGCACTGACCGTCTTTGCGGCGATGGCCGTGCGCGCCTTTGTTATCTGTGTTTTAACAATTGTTTTGACGCTGCGGTTGTGTGCGCGGCGTGTATGTTCCTGACGCATACGCTTTTCAGCTGCTGCATTATTGGGCATGTACTCTTGAACCTCCCCGAAACAAACCTTTAACTGGTCTCTGTAATATAAAAATGCCGACGAATTGCCGGACGTGAATGCCAAACGATTATAGCAGAAATACGTGCTCTCTGTCAAATAAGCACAGGATGAAACCCATTATGGTGGAATAGGCCAACTGCAGGGGAGACCCGCGTGCTCTCCCCTACAAGTTTGTTAATAAATCACAACCGCCATACCATAGCCGCTATGTGAGTAGAGCCAGGAAATTTGATCCGGTTGCATGTTGATACAGCCGTGACTTCCTGTACCTGCGAACGATTCGTCGCCGCCCGTGTCGTAGTGTGGATAATTCGTGCCGACGCCGTAGTTCACGCGCCACCAACTGTCATGTAGGAAGTAGCCACCCGCGTGATACTCCATCGCAAAGTTGATTTTTGTATCTGGATAGTAGAACGCAGACCCCTTCGGCTCGCTCGACTTGAATTTCGTCGGTGACTCGCGATCAAAGATGTGCCAGAAGCCAGGAGGGGTTGGCTTATCAAATTGACCCGTCGTCACTTGATATGCCTGTACCATCTTGCCATCTTGATAGACGCGCATTGTCTGCTCAATCAGCGAAACCACAACGGTTTGGCCTGTCATAACATTGTAATGTTGCATGAGTTGGGCATCAGTCGTGTGTGGCTGTGACCAGGGGGTCCTGTCGCTGTAATCGGCTTCCATTGCCTTGAGATGCAGCATGTCGTTGTTGATGAGGTCAATCGCGGCCTGATAATCATCCGGCGTTTGCGCGGACTGCACGGCTACATCGGCATCGGAACCAAAGCCTTCTTGCTGATCGTACTCATAGTTCTGGGTGTAGTCTTGATTGTTGAAGGCGTTGTGGTACATGTGGGCGTTGCCCCAGACCGCGACCTCCTGATGAAACTGTTTCAGCAAGAAATTCGCCTGCCCCTGGATAAGTGGTGTTTGAATTGAGGCAACATCGGTATCAATCTGGGCCGAAGCTTTAAGAAAATCGCTCAAGGACTTGGCGTTGCTGAGTGCCGTTTGGTCCGCCGTCAAAAGCTTTTGATAGTTGACGGTATCTTGCCCATACTGTTTCAACTGGTCGATGCTGGCTCCAAACGCTTTGAGCTTTGCCGCTCCAACATATGGGATAGCCTGCGTCGAGAACGTTGTCGTCGATTGTAGTTGCGCGTTAAGCTGATCAATGATTTTCGTATAGTCTTCTGGACTTGTCGCGTTGCGAAACTGTTCGATATCGAATGTGTTTTGTTGCGTGAGCGCGGTTACGTCGAGGTGTGAAGACTGTAGTTGCTTAATTGTGTTTTGCAACTGGGTGAGTTTATCAAAGGCGGGTCCCATGAGATGGAGGGCCTCGGTAGAACGTTTGGCGTTGCTACTAATGGCGAGATACTCTTTTGGATACTGGGCCTTTGTCAGTAATTTCTGGTCTTGCGTGAGCTGGTCGGCAAAAATCTTCGCTTCAACGAACCCCTGGCCTTGCCGCTGGGCAAGCGCGCTCTCGAATGTACGAAGATCGATGGTTGACTGATAATCATATTGCTGTGTTGCCTGCGCCATCAAACCGTTTACCTGAATAGTAAGCATACGGTAATGTTGAGAAAGGTTGGTGTAGTATTGTGTTGAGGGCTGATCGCTGAATAGAGAGACGGGTGCGTTGGTCGCACTCACCTGGGCCTCTTGTGTCATAATTGATTGCAGCAACGTATCCGGTACACCAATGCTTTTTGCTTGCGTAAGCGCGGCATCGAGCGATGCTTTGTTCTTGTTCGCTTGCTGTTGCACCTGTGCGCCGCCGCCGCAGGCACTCAAAAAGAGCGAGAGCGTCAACGCAAGTAGCGCGATGAGCGACCAGGCGCGAACACGCCTTTTGGTCGGGATAGTGGTATATATCACGCGGAAGAGCCTCCTGTAGAGGTAGTTTGGTCGATAAGCATAGTAGACATAATTTTTTTATAGTATAAAACAGAGTCCATCTTATTTATAATTCTGCAATATACATCGGTTCACCCTGATGAAAGTAACACCTATAGGAAGAATGCAATACAATTACTAAACGTTCCTATAGGTGCGTTTTGGGCTAGGCGAAAGCCTGTTCGAGATCGCCTATGATATCTTCTATGTCTTCGATGCCTACCGAGAGGCGCAGCAGTGTATCGTTCAGTCCACGCGCCTCGCGTATCTCTTTTGGAATGGAGCCATGTGTCATGCTTGCTGGATGGCAAACCAGGGACTCGACCCCGCCTAGGCTCTCGGCGAACGTGAATATCTTGAAGCGGCGCACCACCTGCTCCACATCGGCGAGCGTTCCCTTGAACTGAAACGAGACCATGCCACCAAAGCCGCTCATCTGTTGCTTGGCTAATTCGTGGTCAGGATGTGAGGCCAGCCCTGGATAATACACCTTCTCGACACGCTTGTGTTCCATCAGGAAACGAGCCACTGAATGAGCGTTCTCCTCATGTTGGCGCATTCGTACCGCCAGCGTCTTGATACCACGCATCGTCAACCATACATCGAAAGGGCCGGGGACCGCGCCCGCCGCGTTCTGGTGAAACTTGAGAGCCTCGTATACCTCGTCGTTGCTGGTGACAACCGCGCCACCAATCACATCGCTATGTCCGTTGATATACTTTGTGGTGCTATGTAGCACAATGTCCGCCCCAAGTGACAGGGGTTGCTGGAAGTAGGGGCTTGAAAAGGTATTATCGACTACAAGCAACAGGTTGTGGCGATGGGCGACCTCGGCGACCGCGCGAATGTCGGCGAGACGCAATAGGGGGTTTGTAGGAGTCTCCAACCAGATGAGTTTTGTGTTTGGCCGAATAGCCTTTTCATACTCCGCAACATTGCCCGCGGTTGCATAACTCGTCTCAATATTGTAGCGACGCATGACGCGTTCAAAGATGCGATAGGAGCCGCCGTAGAGATCATCACATGCCACCATGTGGTCGCCCGCGCTGAGGAGGCTCAAGACCGCGCTTTCCGCCGCCATGCCACTCGCGAAGGCGAGGCCATGCGTACCGTTTTCAAGCGACGCGACACACGCTTCAAGTGCGCTTCGCGTGGGGTTGCCTGTACGTGCGTATTCAAAGCCTTTATGTTCACCCATACCTGTTTGGGCATAGGTCGATGTCTGATAAATGGGAGTCATGACGGCCCCAGTTGAGGGGTCTGGCTCCTGTCCTGCGTGGATAGCTCTAGTCGAAAATCTCATGGAAAACTCCTATGGTAGTGTTACAAAGAATATAGCATTGCGCCCACATAAGTACAACAAATAAGGACTCTTGTTCATGTGTATGAAAACAGAAAAAGGATAGGTACTTATTCCTCACTAGTACAGGGGAACCTATTCCCTGTATGGTATGCTATAAAAGAGAGCGACATGGGCCAGAAATAGGGGAACAGAGCAATGGATAACACATCTCCACAATTACCAGCAAACAAACAAGTCGTGCAGGGTTCAAAACACACGGTTGGCGTTATGCTTGTGCATGGCCTGAACGGGAGCCGACGCGACATGGAAGAGCTGAACGATCTTTTTTATGACCAGGGGATGGTGACGGAAAATATTTTGTTGCCTGGTCATGGGAGCAATGTGCGCGATATGTTGCCGCTTGGCTGGCCGGAGTGGGCGGAGGCGGTGCGTACTGAACTACATGCGCTAAAGCAACGTTGCGACATGGTTTTTTTGATTGGGCATTCGCTCGGTGGCGCGCTCTGTTTACACGCAGCCGCGCACGAAGAGGTCGCCGGTATCGTGACAATGTGTGCCCCCATTACCATGCACCCGTTTATGATACCGATAATTCGGTTGGCGAAACGTGTGACGCCGCTTCTTCCCACTATTCGCGAAGATGTGCGCGACCCAGAGGCGCGGCGTCGCTACACGCGTGACGTATACCGTTGGACCCCTATGGCCCCCGTCGAGAGTATGTTGCGTTTCTTGCCCCATCTGCGAACCGAACTACCACAAATCACCGCCCCCGCGCTGGTTATGATCTCGACCCACGATCATGTTGTGCCGGCACGTGACGGGCGCGAGATTTACCGTCTGCTCGGCTCACAAGAGAAACATTTGGTGACGCTCCATCGCTCCTATCATGTGATCATGAAAGACCATGACCGCGCTGAAGTCTTCGCAATAACGGTTGCGTTCGTGCAGCGTCACGCGGCACAGTCCACAAAACGCGATAACCAGGCGGTATAAGAACTGTTTCATAAGCAGAGAAGGTATATTTGTCGTGACACAGCAAGTAAGCAGTCCACCGCCATTGCCTGGGCAGACGCCTCAACCAGCACCGAAACCGCAAGGGTCGGTCTCTAAAAAGGGCGTCGTCACATTGCTTGTGCTTGTTGGGATGTTGTTCTTACTTTTCACAGGCCAGTTGCTTTGGAATATCTCGCAGACGGTGGCACGGAAAACTAGCTCTGTGCCACGTCCGTCGCCGACGGTTGACAAGAATAAAGACGTTGGGCCTCTGCTCCCACCAGGGCAATCGTCCGCGCCACAACTCGTATTGGCTACAGGTGAGTACGTGGTGTATCAGCAGCAAAAGAGTATTTTCCGTGTTCCCATTGCTGGCGGCCCTCCCACCCTGCTCTCGACCCCAGGATATATTTACACACTCGCCGCGCCTCCCCTGCTCACGCCATCCGGCCAGTTGCTATATAGTGGCGAGGGCCTGTGGCTAACCGCTATCTCGCAGGGGACGCCCAGAAAGCTCGCCTCGCTTCCTGCTGGTCAGGTGATTACCTCGCTGGTTCTGAGTAGCGACGGTACAACCATTGCGTGGAGTACCGAACCCGCGAACGGGATTGGCAACACAACGCTTTATGCCGGCCCACTGGAAAGCTCTGTTGCGATCTATCAGCATAGTGTGACGGATTGCCCGTGCTACCGTGTCTTCTCTTTCCCCGGCGGAAAGGGGGCAAACTCAACGGTGTTGTTGACGGACGATAGGGGCGATCATCACGCCGTGCACTATGGCCTATGGAGCCTCAACATAGGCGATACGCCGCTTGCGGACCCTCATCAGTTGCTCGACGGGGATGCCCAGCAGGGGCCGCTTGCGGCTTCTTCCTCTACCAATATGCTTTTATATTCGACAAATCAGGGGACCGTACCCGCGCCAAACGACCAAAGCGTTCCGGTAGACATTGCCGCGCTGAATTATGCCAATAGCCTTAGTATGGTGCGTATCACCGTCTCCGCGAGTGGCGTGAGTACTACCGTATCTATCAATAGCCCACACGTAGTATTATCCGAACAGCATGATTTGGCGAACAGCGCGGCGTATCATTGGGTGACAACGCCTGTGTTCTCTGCCGATGGTCGCGCGTTGGTATACGTAGAATTTTCCAGCGACGCCCAGACACCTTTCAATCGCCACAGTGCCGTGTACGTTGTGCGTATAAGTGGTTCCGGCACACGTCTCACGATAGGCAAGCCGCAACTGCTAGCGACATCAACAGACCTGTTTGTGGAGCTTGGTGTGTGGGTAAACAGTTCCGTGCTGACCTTCTATTCTGATGGCACACTTTACGCAATCGACGTTACTAATGGGGCTGTGGCAACGCTGCACTCTTTGAAGACCTACTCGCGTGTTATCGCGGTGGTACAGGATAACAATCCATGAAATCTGCACAACGTTTTGTTGTATGGGGCCAGCGGGTCTTTTTTGCACTCTTTGGCCTCTTTTGTTTTGCCTACCCGTTCGCTGTAACCGGCGTGGCCTTCGATGTACACCCGCCGTTTTCG
>Ga0123337_10002461_pt1 | contig 21115 bp, 18 predicted proteins | sample frozenSSSSmetaG_FD_89792 | JGI IMG/M metagenome (GOLD analysis project Ga0123337, IMG submission 89792) | Glacier valley bacterial and archeal communities from Borup Fiord, Nunavut, Canada, to study Microbial Dark Matter (Phase II) -... | ecosystem: Environmental > Aquatic > Freshwater > Ice >...
CACCCCCGCACGACACTGGTCCGCGCCGCCCTCGCCCCCGCCGTCGAGACGCCCGCCTGGGCCACGATGCGCGCCGCGCTCCCCGTTGCCACAGCGCTCGACGGCGCCAGCATCCTCGCAGCGCCAAATGCCGACACCGAGGCCCGGGCCATCGCGCTCGCCGCCCGTGCCACCCTCGCCGAGGGCAAGACCGTCGGCATCATCGCGCGTGACCAGACGCTGGCCCGTCGCATCTCGGTGGAACTGAAGCGCTACGACGTGATCGTCGATGACGCTGCCGGCACGCCGCTCTACCAGTCCGGCGCCGGTCGCCTCGCCCGCCAGATCCTCGCCGTCGCCACCGGCAATTTCGCTGCCGTCGATTCGGTTGCCCTGCTTCGCAACGCCGCCGTCACCCTCGGCCGCGACCGCCAGGAGGTCTGGCGCGCCGCCGACGACCTCGACTGGCACCTGCGCCGCGAGCGTCCGAAAGAGGCCGGCCTGCCTGGACTGCAAGGGCTCGGCAAAAGCGAGATCAAGAGCGAGCTCCTCGCCGCGCTGGGCGCCGGGCTAGCCCCGGTCACCGCCCTCGTCGCGAAACCCTCGCTGACTGCTGCCGACCTCGCCGCGGCGCTCGTTGCGGCGATGGAATCGCTCATCGGCGACGCCGGCCTCCCCGGCATCGACGAGTTCCGCCGCTGGGCCGAGGAAGTCGCCGGCCTCACCTATCCCGGGGCCAGCTTCCCGCCACTGTTCCTCGACAGCGTGCTCTCCGCCCTGCTGGCCGGCGCCACGGCGCAGGCGCCGCCGAGCGAGCGCGACGACATCGCCATCTGGGGCGAGCTCGAGGCGCGGCTGCAATCGCCCGACCTGATGATCCTCGCCGGGGTCAACGAGGACATCTGGCCGCCCGTCGCCGATCCCGGGCCGTGGCTCAGTCGCGGCATGCGCGTCGGCATCGGGCTCGAGCCGCCCGAGCGGCGCCAGGGCCATGCGGCGCACGATTTCGCCATGGCGGTCGGTAACGCCAACCTGCTGATCGCCTACGCCCGGCGCATCGGCACCTCGCCGGCCCTGCCCTCGCCGCTGCTGCAACGGCTCGACGCCTTCATCGGCACCGATGCGGCGCAGATGCTGCGCGCCCGCGGCGCCCGCTGGCTCGCCGAGGCCGAGGCCATCGACCACGCCGGCATCCCGCGCCCTGCCCCGCGACCAGTCCCGAACCCGCCGGCCAAGGACCGCCCGCGCCGCCTCTCGATCACCGAGATCGAGCCGCTGATGCGCTCGCCTTACGACATTTACGCCAAGCACGTGCTTGGCCTCCGCCGCCTTGAACCGCTCGGCACCGAGCCGAGCGCGCGTGAACGCGGCACCATGATCCACGGCGTGTTCGAGCAGGCGGTCGCCGATCGCCTCGACCTCCATTCCCGCGAGGCGTTCGACAAAATGATGGGCATGGCGGAGCAGGCGTTCGCCGGCCTCGACGCCATCAAGGAGCGCCGCGACATCTGGCTCAAGCGCTTCGAGCGCGCCGCCGTGCAGTTCCTCGCCTATGAGCGGGGCCGCGACGACGAGGTGGCCGAGCGCCACGCCGAGAAGAAAGGCGAGTGGCGCTTCCCCGGCATCGACTTCACCCTCGTCGGCAAGGCCGACCGGCTCGATATCAAGCGCGACGGCACGCTCGAGATCATCGACTTCAAGACCGGTGGCGTCCCCGCGCCCAAGGACATGACCGCCTTCGATGCACCGCAACTGCTGCTCGAAGCGGCGATGGCGAGGGCCGGCATCTTCGAGGGGATCGGCCCGCGCGACAGTTCCGAGCTCACCTATATCAAGATCGGCCTCGGCCCCGCTGCCTTCCAGGTGAAGCCGTTCAAGCTGCGCAACGGCATGGCATTGATGGACGCGGTCGACGAGATCGTCCGCCGCACCCAGTCGCATGTCGATGCGTTCCTGCTGCACCAGTTGCCGATGACCGCCCGCATCCGCCCTCGCATCGAGACCGGCCGCAAGTCCTACCCGGGCGACTACGACCACCTGGCCCGCACCGACGAGTGGACGCTCACTGCCGGGGTGGACGATCCATGAGAACGCAATCATGAGCCGCCGCCTCGTCGTTACCGACGCCATCGTCAGGGCCCAGCAATCGGCTTCCGATCCGGCGCAGTCGGTATGGGTGCGGGCCAATGCCGGCTCGGGCAAGACCTACGTGCTCACCGCCCGCGTGCTGCGCCTGCTGCTCTCCGGGGTGAAGCCCGAGGAAATCCTCTGCCTCACCTACACCAAGGCAGCGGCCGCCGAGATGCGCGGTCGCGTCGGCGAACGCCTCGGCAAATGGGCCCTCGCCAGCGAGGACGAACTGGTCGATGACCTCAGCAAGCTCAGCGGCGCCGCGCCGACGGCAGGCATGCGCATCCGCGCCCGCTCGCTTTTTGCCCATGCGCTCGAAACGCCGGGCGGCCTGCGCATCCAGACCATCCACGCCTTCTGCGAAGCGATCCTCCATCGCTTCCCGCATGAGGCGAGCGTTCCCTTCGACTTCAAGGTGCTGGAAGAGCACGAGCGCGACAGCATGCTGCTGCAGGCACGCGAGTCGGTGCTGGCGGCAGGCCTGCGAGGCGGCGGCGAGGCGCAGGCGGTCGAGACCCTGTTCGGCCTCCTCAGCGATTTCTCGATCGAGCAGGCGATCATCGAGGCGCTTAACCAGCAACGGACGCTCCGCCGCGTGCTCGCCGACGTCCCCGGCGCCAAGCGGGAGCTGCGGCAGACGGTTGGCCGGGTCGGTAGCGTGGACGACATCCTCGACGAGGTGAGCCGTGGCTACGGCCTCAGTCCCGACGACCATAGCCAGATCTTCGCCGTCGCCGGCAGCGGCGAGTTCGTCGACCGGCTACGCCAGGTCGACCCATCGCGCCCCGACCCCGAAACGGTGATGGATGCCTTCCTCACCCAGGCCGACCGCACCCCGCGCAAGACGCTGCTGAAGAAAGCCACCGCCCTGTTGCTGCCCGACATCGCAGCGCGGCTCGCCGACGAGGCCGACCGGCTGGCCGTCCTCTACCGCCGGCTCGTCGCCGCCGAACTGATCGCCCGCTCCGAGGCGATGCTCGACATCGTCGCCGCCATCTCGACCCACTACGAGCGTCAAAAGCGCGCCCGCTCGCTGCTCGATTTCGACGACTTGATCGAGAAGCTCGCCGGGCTGCTCCGGAACGACGAGCAGGGGCCGTGGGTGCGCTACAAGCTCGACGCCGGCATCAGGCACATCCTCGTCGATGAGGGGCAGGACACCAATCCGCAGCAATGGGAGGTGATCGGCGCGCTGGTGGATGACTTCTTCGTTGGCGACAGCGCCGCCGACCGGCCGCGCACCATCTTCGCGGTGGGCGACCAGAAGCAGTCGATCTTCTCGTTCCAGGGCGCCGACCCGGAGGTCTTCGTCGATGAAGGCCGCAAATACGCTTTCAGCGCCCGGGCCGTGCATGCCGAAGTGCGCGAGCTGCCGCTGCAGTTCAGCTTCCGTACGCTGCAGAACGTGCTCGACGCGGTCGATACGGTGTTCACCCGCGAGGATCTGAAGCTCGGCGTGCTTGAGCCCAACGGCCCGGCTCACACCACCGCCCGCGCCGACAAGGGCGGTTCGGTGACCCTGTGGCCGCCGATCAAGGACATCGCCGACGACGTCGATCCCAACAACTGGCCGACCCAGCCGCCTCAGCAGGTGACGCAGACGTCGCAGCGCCAGGTTGCCGAGCGCATCGCCCGCGAAATCAGGGGGTGGATCGACTCCAGCCGCCCGCTTGGCCCGCGCGGCAAACCGGTCACCGCCGACGACGTGCTGATCCTGGTGCAGGTCCGCAGCGTGCTGTTCCACGAGATCATCCGCGCCCTGATCCAGGCCGGTGTGAAGACGCCGGGCGCCGACCGCCTCGCCGTCACCACCCATATCGGCGTGCTCGACATGATGGCGCTGGGCGATGTGCTCAGCAACCCGTCGGACGACCTGCAACTCGCCGCCCTGCTGCGTTCGCCGCTCTTCGATGTCAGCGAGGACGACCTGTTCGCCGTCGCCCAGCCTCGCCAGGAAAAGCTGTCGCTATGGCGGGCGATGGAAGGCTCGAGTTCCCTGCCGGTGCGCTCGGCGTATGACGAGCTCAGTGGCTGGCGGCGCCGGCTCGATTTCGAACGGCCGTTCAACTTCTATGCCGACGTGCTCTACGCCCATGGCGGGCTGAAGCGCATGCGCGGCCGTTTCGGCAGCGAGATCGACGACGTGATGGCCGAGTTCCTTGATCTGGCCCTCGCGCACGAGCAATCGGAGCAGCCATCGCTCTTGGGATTTCTCGCCGAACTGCGCTCGCGCGACGTCACCATCAAGCGCGAGCTGGCCGAGGGCGGCGCCGGAGTCCGGGTCATGACGGTGCACGGCGCCAAGGGCCTTGAGGCGCCCATCGTCATCATGGCCGATGCGGCGACCACCGAGCGCGGCCGCGACCGGCGCGCTGTCTATATGCGCTCGGCGCCGCCGCTCTTCATCCACGCCTCGTCCGAGGCCACGCATGTCGACGAGACGCGCGAGTTCAAAGCCGAGGCCGACGCCGACCAGCAGGCCGAATACTGGCGGAAGCTCTATGTCGCCATGACCCGGGCCGAGGACGAGCTTTACGTGACCGGCTATCTCACCAAGCAGGGCAAGGTCGATGGCAGCTGGTACGAGGCGATCGAGCAGGGCCTCGCGCCGCTGAGCGAAAGGCTCATCGACCCCGACGGCAACCTCTCGGCCTTGGTCTACCCGGCCGAGCGTCCAGTGCCCGCGCCGATCGAGCCCGATGCCGCCACGGCGCTGCCGACGAGGCAGGCGCTCGTTCTCGGGGCCGTGCCGAAGCACCGGCCGGTCCCCATCATCCGCCCTTCATCGGTCGACAAGCCCGCCGATCCCGATCGCGTCCTCGCCACCCGGCTCGAGGAGAGCCTCGACCCCGAGACTGCCCGCCTCTCGGGCACCGCGCTCCACGCGTTGCTCCAGCACCTGGGCCGCGTCGATCCGGCCCAGCGCGAGAAAGTCGCCGTCCGGGCGCTGGAAACGCTGCTGCCGGCGGCGCCGGCCCAGCACGCGCCGCTCGCCGAAAAGGCCATGTCGATCCTCGCTCGGCCCGAACTCGCGCACCTCTTCGCCGCCAACAGCCGGGCCGAAGTGCCGTTCTTCGCCGAGGCCCATCGGCCGACGAGAACAGGGACCGAACGAATCCGCATCATCGGGCGAATTGACCGGATCGTTGTTAACCCCGGTTCCGTCCTGCTGGTCGACTTCAAGTCCGACGCCGACCCGGCGTTGCAACCCGACCAGGTCAAACCTGCTTATGTTCAACAGCTTGGCCTGTATGCGCTGGTTGCAAGGGAGCTGTTCCCGGACCAGTTGGTCGAAACCGCGATCCTCTGGACTAGCTTGGAATCGCTGATAAAATTGCCAACGGCAGTTCTGGCGGCAGCGGCCGCGGGCTTCACCATCCGGTGACGTTCATTGAACGGGCGCTGGACTCTACCTAGCTTTTGGATCACACAGACCGCCGCTTTCAACCCAAAAGGCAACCCTAATGACAACCCACGTTTCCGACGCCAATTTTGGCGAGGAAGTCCTGTCCTCCAAAGAGCCCGTGCTCGTAGACTTCTGGGCCGAGTGGTGTGGCCCGTGTCGCGCCATCTCCCCGGTCCTTGAGGAGCTCTCGACCGAGCTGCAGGGCAGGGTGAAGATCGTCAAGCTGAACGTCGACGAGAACCCGAACACCACCGTCAAGTACGGCGTCCGTTCGATCCCGACGATGATCCTGTTCAAGGGTGGCGAAGCCGCCGACATGAAGATCGGCGCCGGCACCCCCAAGGCCGGTCTCGCCAAGTGGCTCGAGTCCCACGCTGCCTGAGCAGGCGCGATCGCTCGCCGCATAAGGAATCACGCCGCCCGGGTCCGCCCGGCGGCGTTTTTCTTTGCAACACCCGCTCACGGAACATCATACCTTTTCATTGGAGGCGACTCCGCGTAGCTTCCATCGGCAAACGACGATGGAGAGTTGCGATGGGACAGCGTGTTGATGACGGCAACTGGGATGCGGAGGTGCTTGGCGCCGACAAGCCGGTGCTGGTGGATTTCTGGGCCGAATGGTGCCCGCCCTGCAAGGCGATGGACCCGATCCTCGACCAGTTGACGACCGAGCTCGCGGACCGGGTGAAGATCGTCAAGCTCGACGTCGACTCGAATCCGTCGACGGTCGTCCGCTACAATGTGCGCGCCATGCCGACGCTCATCGTGTTCAAGAACGGCGAGCCGGTGGACTTCAAGGTCGGCGCCGGCCAGTCCCGCGCCCAGCTCACCAAGTGGCTCGATTCATTCGCGGCGTGACAAGCTCGCGCTGACAGCTAGATTGCCGGTCTCATGGAGACCGGCATGACCCTCGAAATGCTCAGCGAGTTCCCTTTCAACCTCGACGCACCCCAACTGGCCTGGGTGCGTGAGCGTTTTGCCGCGCTGAGCGACGACGCCAAGCTGCGCCAGCTGTTCAACCTGCGCTCGGCCGGCACCAACCCCGATGAGATCGCCGCGATCCGCGACTTCCGCCCCGGTGGCGTCACCCGTCACATCGGCGCCGGCATCGAAGAGGAGCGCACGATCATTGCCGGGCTCGGCGATGGCAACCCCCTGCCGCTCCTGATTTCGGCCGACCTCGAGGGCAGCCGCATGAGCCTGCACGGGGGCGCCGAGTTCCCCAACCCGCTCGCTCTCGCCGCGGTCGACGATATCGAGGCCACCGCAGAGATCAGCCGGCTGATGGCGGTCGAGGCGCGCTATGTCGGCATCAACTGGAGCTTTACCCCGGTCCTCGACATCAACGCCGCCTTCCGCTCGCCGATCGTCGCCACCCGCGGCTTCGGCTCGGACATCGCAACCATCGAGCGCCACGCCCTCACCCAGATGCGGGTGTTCCAGGAGAACGGCATCGCCTCGGCGGTCAAGCATTGGCCCGGCGAAGGCTTCGACGATCGCGACCAGCACCTTCTCACCACCATCAACCCGCTCTCGACCGGGGAGTGGGAGGCGAACTTCGGCCGCCTCTACCGGAGCGCCATCGAAGCCGGCGCGCTCAGCGTCATGTCGGCCCACATCGCCTTCCCGGCCTTCGTGCGCGCGCTGGTGCCCGATGCCGGCGTCGAGGCCTTCCGCCCCGCCTCGATCAGCAAGCTGCTGAACGAGGAGTTGCTGCGCGGCCGGCTCGGCTTCAACGGCCTCATCGTTTCGGACGCCACCGGCATGGCCGGCCTCGGCAACTTCTCGAAGCGCAGCGTGCACTTGCCCGAAGTCATCGAGAACGGCTGCGATGTCATCCTGTTCTCGAACGATCCGGCCACCGACCTCGGCTACCTGAAGGCCGCCCTCGCCGACGGCCGCCTCAGCCAGGCCCGCGTCGATGCCGCCACAATTCGCCAGCTCGGCCTCAAGGCAAAGCTCGGTCTGCACGCTCCCGCCACCATGTCGGCGGGCGAGGCGCCCAATGCTAAGGCCGGCGATTATGCCACCAGCGTCATCCGTCGCGCCCCGACGCTGGTGAAGGATGTGCAGGGGCTGCTGCCCATCGATCTCCTTAGGCACCGGCGCGTGCTGATTGTATCAGGCGGCATAGTCTTTCCGTTCGCGCCGCAGCCGCTTCCGTTCGCTCTCCCCGAGATGCTGCGCGAGCACGGTTTCCTGGTAGAAGTCTGTGGCCCCGAAACGCAGATTTCGCCCGAAAACTATGACCTGATGCTCTACCTTTTCGGTGAGGAAACGCTGCTGACGCGCGGCCGGATCTTCCTCGACTGGCTGAAACTCACCGGTCAGTTCGGCAAGTCGATGGCGCGCTACTGGCACGACATCCCCACCGCGATGATCTCGTTCGGCTACCCCTATATGCTCTACGACGCGCCGCGGGTGCCGACCTACATCAACGCCTACTCGACCACCGAAACCATGCAGCGCGCCGTGGTCGATGCGCTTCTCGGTACGATCCCGTTCATCGGGCACAACCCGGTCGATCCGTTCTGCGGCCTCGAAGACGCGCGCTACTAGGTCGGCGGCGTGCCGTTCTGATGCAACACGTGGCCGGCGAGGTAGAGCGAGCCGCAATAGACGACCCGCACCGGCTTGCCGGCCGAGGTGGCGCTGGCGAGGGCGTTAAGGATGGATTTCGAAACCTCGGCCGGAATGCCTGCGGCCTCGGCGCCAGCGACGATCGACGCCCCCTCATGGGCGTTCGGCTCGCCGGGGATGGTGAGGCCAAAGGCCTTTTCGACCATGCCGGCAAACGGCGCGAAAAAGTCTGCGGGTCGCCGGGTGTTCATCATGCCGACGATCAGCACCATGGGGAGCGGATTGCGGGCGTTGATTTCGCGCAGCGCCACGGCGAGCGCGGCGGCGCCATGGGCGTTGTGCCCACCATCGAGCCAGATCTCGGAGCCGGCCGGGAGCAGGCTCGGCAGCGTGCCGTCGAGCCGCATCAGCCGCGCCGGCCAATTGACGGTGCGGAGGCCCTTCGCGATATCGGCATCGCTGACCGGCAGGCCGAAATGGCGGGCGGCGGCAATGGCTAGCGCGGCGTTTTCGAACTGATGCGGACCGAGTAGCGCCGGTGGCGGCAAATCGAGCAGCCCCGCCTCGTCCTGATACACCAGCCGTCCATCTTCGGCGCGGCCGTCGAAGTCTTCACCCATGATCAGCGGCGTGATGCCGAGCCGCGCCGCGGTGCGCACCAGCACGGCACGGCCTTCGTCTCGCTGGCGGCCGTAGACGGCTTTGGCACCGCGTTTCAGGATGCCGGCCTTTTCGGCCGCGATCAGGGTGATGGTGTTGCCGAGAAAATTCTGGTGGTCGTAGTCTACCGGAGTGATAATGACGCCGAGCGGCGCCTTCACGACGTTCGATGCATCGTGCAGCCCGCCCATGCCGGTTTCGAGCAGCAGGTAGTCGGCCTTCACTTCGGCGAAGAGCTTGATGGCGGCGGCAGTGGTGATCTCGAAGAAGGTGACCGGCGCGCCGCCGTTGGCGGCCTCGCAATCCTCGAGGGCCTGATTGAGCCGGCGAGATGAGACGAGCTTGCCGGCAAGCCGGATGCGCTCATTGAAGCGCACCAGATGCGGCGAGGTGAGGACATGGACCTTCTTGCCGGAGGCTTCGAGAAAAGCGCGGAGGTAGGCAATGGTCGAGCCCTTGCCGTTGGTGCCAGCGACGTGGATCACCGGCGGCAAGTGCTCTTCAGGGTGACCCAACTGGGCGAGCAGGCGCTCGATGCGGACCAGGCTGAGGTCGATGAGCTTGGGGTGAAGCGCCAGCAGGCGCTTCAGGATGGCGTCGGTGCGGGACACGGGGACGAGATTCTCGAACAAAAGCATGGCGCTGGCCTTCTAGCACCCGATGTCAAACCGATGAAGCGCAGCCTTACTCGGCGTGCGCAGCTTCCGGCTCGTCCACAAGATCCTCGGTGGAGCTGACGATGATCGGCGCGGCGAGACGCGCCGGGGCGGTTTCGCTCAGTTCCTCGCGGACCTGCGCCTTGGTGAGGATGCCGACGATCGAGCCGATGGTCTGGCGCAGGTTGTGGCGATGCACCACCATATCCACCATGCCATGCTCGTAGAGATATTCCGAGCGTTGGAAGCCCTTGGGCAGCTTCTCGCGGATGGTCTGCTCGATGACGCGCGGGCCGGCAAAGCCAATCAGCGCGCCCGGCTCGGCAATGTGCACGTCGCCCAGCATGGCATAGGACGCGGTGACGCCGCCGGTGGTCGGGTTGGTGAACACCACGATGAACGGGAGCCCGGCCTCGCGCAGGCGCAACACCCCCACGGTGGTGCGCGGCATCTGCATGAGCGACAGGATGCCTTCTTGCATGCGCGCGCCGCCCGAAGAAACGAACAGTACGAAGGGGGTCTTCCTCGCTGCAGCGGTTTCAAAGCCGGTGACGATGGCCGAACCGGCGGCAAGGCCGAGCGAGCCGCCCATGAAGTCGAAATCCTGCACGGCGACGGTCACGGCCTGACCGAACAGTTCGCCGGTCGCCACGGTCACCGCGTCTTCGGTGCCGGTCTTCAGCCGGCTTTCCTTCAGGCGATCGGAGTAACGCTTGGAATCACGGAACTTCAGCGGATCCTGCGCCACGGCCGGCACCGGCACGGTGTGATAGTGGCCCTCGTCGAGGAAGGTGCCGAGCCGGTCAGAGGCCTTGATCTTCATGTGGTAGCCGGAATTCGGCACCACCCACATGTTGGCCTCGAGGTCACGGTAGAACACCATCTCGCCCGACTCGGGATCCTTCACCCACAGGTTCTCCGAACCGGTTTCCTTGGGCTTGAGGAAAGAGCGGATACGGGGGCGGACGACGTTGTTGATCCAGTTCATTGGCCTGCCTGTCAGCGGGATGCCGTGTTGGTTCACGGCCCTATATAGGGATTGTGGCGAATATTATCAGGAATCGCGCGCCTGGTTAAGGCAGCGCTGAATGCTTTTTTGAAGCGCTAACTCCGCATTCACCCCTACGGGACTTCCATGCCGACAGCTCGCCGCGCGGATGGTCCCCTGCCGCTCCGAGTCGGAGGGCGGCATGTCAGAAATCGTCAGGTTGCATCGCATCGCGCGATCTGCGCGCTACCGCACTCCGGCCAGGCGGCGCTTCAACTTCGGGGTGCTGGCGCTGGTGGTGGCGGTGTTCTTCGCCGTAGCGGCAATCGGAAGCATCGCCCTGCCGTACCTGCCGCCGCTCCTGCCAGCAGCGAGAGGGCCGGATATTGTGGTCCTGACGTTTCCGATGTGCCAGGCCGGCCGCGGCAGCGACTGCGTGATCGATGGCGATACCTTCCGGCTCGACGGCCAGTCGATCCGCATTGCCGATATCGATACGCCGGAAACCCGCGACTACGGCTGTGCGGCGGAGAAGGCGCTGGGCGACCGGGCCACCAAGCGCATGCGGCAGCTGCTCAATGCCGGTCCGTTCGAGCTCGAGCCTTACGATCATGACGAGGATCAGTACGGCCGCAAGCTGCGGATCGCTACCCGCGACGGGCAATCACTGGGGCAAGTCCTCGTCGCCGAGGGGCTGGCGCGCACCTGGGACGGAGCGCGCCACCCATGGTGTTGAGTGTGCCGCTCAGTGGATCGGGCCGCGATTCTCTTCCTCTTCCTCGAGCAGTGCGTTGGCCGCGTTCGCCGATAGCCGCACCTTCTGGCCCTCGATTTCCGCGACGAGACTGCCCGGCACGAAGTGGTGGTGGCCCTTGTGATGGCCCTCGCCGCTGTCGCTCTTGGTCAGCTTGATGCGATCGCCAACGACGTGATCGACGGTGCCGATGTGAACGCCATCGGCGCCGATGACTTCCATGTGCTCGCGGACGGATGACAGGTCGGACATTTGAGTACTCCTTGTTGAATACCGGCATAACGCCCGAGGCGGCACGAGGATGCGTACCGACGGCCCTCGCCACCGACCATTTGTATCCCGAAGGTGTTCGCCCTGCTTACGCCGCCACCTTCGCCCGCTTCACGCCGCCGGCGAGGCCCGCCACCAGGGTCGTGACCGCACCGACCGTGCCCGCCGTCGCCTTGCCGTTGTCGAGCGAGCCGAGCACGGCGTTGCAGATCGCGGTGCCCACCGCGATGCCGTCGGAATCGCGGCCGACGCGGGCGGCATCGTCGGCAGTCTTGATGCCGAAGCCGACGACCACCGGCAACTCGGTATGCGCCTTGATCCGCTTTACCGCCTCGCCGATCGCGGCGTGCGACTTGATGGTCGCGCCGGTGATGCCGTTCATCGAGACGTAGTAGACAAACCCCGAAGTGTTGTTGAGCACGGTCGGCAGCCGCTGGTCGTCGGTCGTCGGCGTCGCCAGCCGGATGAAATTGATGTCGGCCTTGAGCGCCGGAATGCAGAGTTCGTCGTCTTCTTCGGGCGGCAGGTCGACGACGATCAGCCCATCGACGCCTGCGGCCTTGGCAGCGACGAGGAAGGCATCGACGCCGAAGATGTAGATGGGGTTGTAGTAGCCCATCAGCACGATCGGGGTCTCGGCGTCCTTCTTGCGGAAGGCTTCGACCATTGCGAGGGTCTTACGCATGGTCTGCCCGGCGAGGAGCGCACGCTGGCCGGCGGACTGCACCCCGGGGCCATCGGCCATCGGGTCGGAGAACGGCATGCCCAGCTCGATCACATCGGCTCCGGCCGCCGGCAACGCCTCAAGAATGGCCTGGGCGGTGGCGAGGTCGGGATCGCCCGCCATCGTGTAGGTCACGAGCGCCGGCCGGCCCTCGGCAGCGCACTTGGCAAAACGCGCGGGGATACGAGTAGTCATCTGAGGCGGCACCATCAATGGCAAGAGATTGCACCCGTTTTCGGGCCGCCGAGGCAGCGTGTCAACCGCCGACCGTTGTCAGTCGCGCACGACGCCAAGTAGTGCATCGATATCGAGACGCCCCAGCGCGGAAGTGTCTACGCCATCGATCACGTCGTCGAACAGTGCGCGCTTGTCCTGGAGGATTTCCTCGATGCGTTCTTCGATCGTGTCAGCCATTGTGTAGGCAAGAACATGCACGTCGCGGACCTGTCCCAGGCGATATGCCCGGTCCTCGGCCTGCAACCCGGTGGCCGGGTTCCACCAGCGGTCGAAATGGAAAACATGCGAGGCGCAGGTCAGGTTGAGGCCCGATCCACCCGCTTTGAGCGAAAGGATCAGAACCGGACGGTCCTCGTTCGAGGCGAATTCGTCGGTGATCCGTTCTCGCTGACCGGCCGGCACGCTGCCGCTGTAGATCAGGGGCCTGTGCCCCGCGAGTTCGCGTCCCAATCGTTCGGCGCCGAACCGCTCGTCGGCGAACTGGGTGAAGACAAGCGACTTTTCGCCTTGCTCCGCGGCCGCATCGAGCCGGCTGGCCAAGTGATCGAGTTTGCTGGAACCGGCCCCGGGCTCGGGCAGAAAGTTGCAGATCTGCTTGAGCCGCAGGATCAGCTCGAGGACGTGGGTGATCCTGAGTTCTCGTCCAAGTGCCGTCAGCCGAACGAGGCCATCGGTGCGCGCTCGTTCATAGGCGGCGCGCTGTGCCGATCCGAGCTCGAGCAAGGCTCGTGAAAAGTGCTTGGGTGGCAGGTCCGGCAGAACCGCATGACGGCGCCGGCGCAGTTGCACCTCGTCCAGCAGGCGGCGCAGGCCGGCCGCCTTGTGCCTGGGATCGAACCGCCCGGGCACCACAAAATCGAGAATGGCGAGCAGGTCGTCCAGGCGGTTCTCGAGCGGTGTGCCAGTCAGTGCCCAGCACCGCTGCCGGTGAACGCGGCATGCGGCGGCGTGGACGTCGGAGGTTCGGTTCTTCAGCCGCTGCGCCTCGTCGGCAACCAACACGTCGAACTGCCGCACCCCGGGCGACCAGGCCGCCTTGTGCCAGATGTCGGAACGCAAGCTCTCGTAGCTGACGAGATAGACGTCGGCTTCCGCTTTCCACGCCCTGATACGATCGTTGGCTTGTCCGAGCACGGTCGAGAGCCGCAACTCAGGTGCCCAGTGCCGGAACTGGCGTCGCCACTGCAGGATCAGCGACGCCGGTGCGACGAGCAGCAGGCTCGATGCCGTGCCCCGTACCCGGAGGACGCGGTATGCCCCGATGACCTGGATGGTCTTGCCCAGACCCATTTCGTCTGCGAGCAGCAGGCTGGTGCTCTCGCAGAGGCGCTCGATGCCCTGTACCTGATAGCCGAACAGCGGCGCAGGCCAAACGAGGTCCGCCAGGCCCGGTTGGCCGGAATCAGGCATCGCCGTCATCGGCCTCGGGCGCAGGCGTCTCGAGGTCCAGATTCTCCGAATAGTCAGGCGCCATCGTCCTGGTCTCGATCTGGTCGCTTACCCCGTAGAGCCGCTCGATGTCCCACCCGGTAATCCAGGATTTTATGTAGGCGCGCAGCTGCTTGGCGCCGCGCCGTTCGCCCAGCAGCGAGCTGCCAAGCTGGCCATAGCTCGCTTTGTAGAGCCAGCCGATCTCCTCGAGTCCGCGCTCCAGCCGCGCCTGATCGGGAACGGACAGAGTACTGGCGTCGCGTTCGATCGCGTTCATCGCCGCCACGGCGAGCGCCCGCGCATCATGCATGTCGCGCGCCTCGAGCAGTGCCGGGATTTTCTCCTGGTCAAGCCGGCGATGGAACATCTCGTCTTTGAAATCCGCCGTGATGGCGCCAGCAGCGACGATACCGGACAGTCGACCTGGGGCTCCGAGGCCGAGCCAGCGGGCCAGCTCGGCGTAGCTCTTGCCTCGTTGCAGCGTGCTGTAACGGGCAATCAGTTCTACCTCGTCAAGCAGCACGCACCAGCCGCCGAAACCCGCGGCCTTGAACAGCAACGGCGCAAAGCGCACCCGCTGCTCGGCCAGGTCGGAGACACGGGTGTGCGCCAGGTCGAACAGCTTGATGGAGCCGGCGGCGCGCAGCCAGGCGCGGATGCGCGGTGTACCCAGGCGCCCGCCGCCGAAGAACCGCGAGATGGCGGCCTGATCCTCGGCGCTGACCACGCCCCGCTTGGGCAGCACGTGCAGCAGCGCCGCAAAGATCGGTGAGAACCCCGATGGCGGCTCACTGACCCTCGCTTCCAGATCCCGCAGATCGAGCGGCTGGGCCAGCAGGCGCTCCACCACAACGCGCATGACGTCGTCGTTGACGCCTGACGCCTCGGCATTCCTGATGGCGGCGAGGAAGACCTTCTCGCCACTGAACAGCGGTGTCTCCTTGCTGATCGTGACCTTGCTGACGACGAAATCGCGCTGCAGCGCAATCTCGGCCAGGTGGCCGAGCAGATGCGACTTGCCGGCGCCGAACTCGCCAGCGACGAGCAGCCCCGGAGCTTCGATGCGCCCATCGTCGGCCGCGTGCATGGCAATCAGCGCATCGACGAAGCGACTCTCGATCGCCGGTTCGTTGCTGCTCAGCCGACGGATAGCCGTACGGTTGGGCACGCCGGCGCGCAATGCCTCGATGGCCACCCGCTCCTCTGAATAGGGCATCTGGCGATCGGCGGCGGGCGCGGCATCCTCGGTATCGCCGAGCATCACCATCGGCGCCAGCGGGTTGGTAAATCGTGTCCCGTGCACATCGGCTTCAAGCCGATACCTGAGCGCCGGGTAGGACAAAATCGACCGTCGCGGATCACCGTCGATCAGGTTCATATCAGCGAGGCAGACCAGCAGCAGGCCGTCGAATAACTCGGCGTCGTCGATGAACTCGCGCAGCACTTCGAAGGCGTCGAGGGCCGCCGCCGGGGTATAGCGGGGCTCGCCGTTGGGGCCGGGGGCGCTCGCCCCCAGATGACGCAGGTCGAGGCGAACCACCAGCCCGGTTTTGCCGGTGATTTCCAGTCAGCGGCACAGCGACCGCAGCATGACGCGTCCATTGTTACGGGTGATGCGGGTGCCGATGGGAACCTGTCGCAGCGGTCCGATGGTGCGCAGGGTTCCCCTCAGCCACTCAATGACCGGTGGCGAACTCAACGGATCGTCGGGCTCGAGCCGAGACAGGCACAGCTGCATCATGGCGTTGCGGAAGTCCTGCGCCATGGACGAATCGTAGGATATGCCGCGCGTCAGCCACTCGTGCACCGACTTGGTCAGCAGGTTCTCGGCCACCGAAAACGTCTCGGCGAGTTCGCTCAAGGGTACGGGCTCGCCCGGCCGGGGCCATTCGTAGCCGTTGGCGGCGAACTGCTTTTCGATCCAGCCCTGCGCCAGGGCATTCCAGTCCACCGCCTCGGCAATGGCGAAGAACACATTCTGGATCAGGTGCACACGAACCGGTGCCGAGTCGATCCGCAGAGTAAGGAGCCCGGCTTTGCTGGCGGCATCGGACAGGCCCTGATCGACGGCCGCAAGAGTTGCGGCATCGCCGATCACGAGCTTGACCGCCGAGCCGCGCAGCGGCACGTACCTCGCAATATACTCGCTGGTGACAACCTTCAGCCAACTATCGACGCGAAGCACCATGTCAGGCCCCCTTCACGAAACGGATAGCGATGAACTCGCGCGTGTTACCGCCCTCGTCGTAGATGACGATCTTGCGAGCCGACTTGCCCATGGTCGAACCGGCCAGCGAGAACGGCGTGCCGTCACGAGCCGTCAGTTCCGGGCGCCGATCGAGAAAGAGCATGTCCCTGCCAAACTCCTCCGCCGAATAATCTGCGCCGGGCAGCAGCGTGATCACTTCGTGAATGTCGGACAGCGGAATTGCCGGTCCCTCGCCGTGCTCAAGGCGGCGCCAGTCGGCGCCAGCCAGCCGTTGGTAGGCCTTGTACAAGAGGTCGAGGAAGCGCTGTTCGTTGACCTTGGCCGGCCGCCCAAGCAAGGTCTTGAGCTTTGTGGCGATCGCCTTGGGCCGAATACCGCGCTCGGCGGCGCGTCCGATCCGCACCGCGATGTCCGAGGGTACGACCCGTACAAGGAACGGAAACGCGAACAGGCGCCCGTCCTTCTCGAAGATGTTGACGCCCTCGGCGGCGGCCGCGGCCGTCAGTTCTGCCGTGTAGCCCTGCTCGAGGTAGTCTCGAGCGTCGAAACTCCATGCGCCGTCAAGCTCGCTCGTCGCGCCGGCGGCCGCCTCAGCCAGCGCCGGAAGCTCCACCAACTGGCGTTCCAGTTGCTGGATGTTGCCGACCGCCACCGCGGCGCGCAGTCGCCGCACCGCCTTCACCAGGGCATCGGCCTCTGCCTCGGCACGCTGCACCTTGCTGTCCAGTTGATCGAGCGCACTTTCAAGCGACGACATTTGGCCCCCCTGCCAGTTTGACGGAAGTGTGCTGTATTGACTGGCAGGCGGCAAGTCTTGATGGTCGACCTTGAGACGCGGGGCGAGGTTCAGGCCTCTACTCGAAACCCAGGTAGCGGCCGACCGACTCCACGTCCTTGTCGCCGCGGCCCGAGAGGCAGAGGACGATGGTCTCGTCCTTGCCCATGGTCGGGGCGAGCTTCATCACCTGGGCGAGGCCGTGCGCGCTTTCGAGCGCCGGAATGATGCCTTCGAGCCTGGTGCAGAGCTGGAACGCCTCCAGCGCCTCGTTGTCGGTGATCGGTGCGTAGGTGACGCGCTTGGTGTCATGGAGGTAGGAGTGCTCCGGGCCAACGCCCGGGTAGTCTAGACCGGCCGAGATCGAGTGGCCTTCGAGAATCTGGCCGTCGGCGTCCTGCAGCAGGTAGGTGCGGTTGCCGTGCAGCACGCCGGGGCGGCCGCCGGTCATCGAGGCGGCGTGGCCGTTCTCGACATCGATGCCATGGCCACCGGCCTCGGCGCCATAGATTTTCACCGAGGGCTCATCGAGGAAGGCGTAGAAGGTGCCGATGGCGTTCGAGCCGCCGCCGACGCAGGCGACCACGGCGTCGGGCAGCTTGCCCTCCGCCTCGAGGTGCTGGACCTTGATTTCCTCGCCGATGATCGACTGGAAGTTGCGCACCATCTCCGGATAGGGGTGCGGACCTGCCGCCGTGCCGATCAGGTAGTAGGTGCTGTCGACGTTCGTCACCCAGTCGCGCAGCGCCTCGTTCATGGCGTCCTTGAGCGTACCGGCCCCCGAGGTGACCGGACGGACTTCGGCGCCCAGCATCTTCATGCGCAGCACGTTCGGATACTGGCGCTTCACGTCAGTGGCGCCCATGAACACCACGCAGGGCAGATCGAACCTGGCACAGACGGTGGCGGTCGCGACGCCGTGCTGGCCGGCGCCGGTCTCGGCAATGATCCGGGTCTTGCCCATGCGCCTGGCCAGCAGGATCTGGCCCAGCGTGTTGTTCACCTTGTGGCTGCCGGTGTGGTTCAGCTCTTCGCGCTTGAGGTAGACCTTGGCGCCGCCCAGGTGCTGGGTCAGCCGCTCGGCGAAATAGAGCGGCGACGGGCGACCGGTATAGTGCTTGCCGAGATACTCGAGCTCAGCCCGGTAGGCCGGATCGGCCTGCGCGGCGCGATAGGCCTTTTCGAGATCAAGGATCAGCGGCATCAGGGTTTCGGCGACGAAGCGGCCGCCATAGAGACCGAAGCGACCCTGCTCGTCGGGGCCGTTGCGCAGGGAATTGGCCCCGTCGACTGTCACTTACTCGAACTCCTACCCGTGCGCCTGGCGCGCTCTGGCCACAAAGGTGCGAATCAGCTCGGCGTTCTTGACGCCGGGCGCGCTCTCGACCCCCGAGGATACATCCACTCCCATCGGCCGGACCTGGCGGATGGCGTCACCCACCGTGTCGGGAGTGAGCCCCCCGGAAAGCATGAAGCCAAGCTCGGGGTCAAGCGCCTTGAGGAGGCCCCAGTCGAATGCCGCGCCATTGCCGCCGGGACGATCCCCTCCCTTCGGCGCCTTGGCGTCGAGCAGGATACGGTCGGCGACATCGACGAACTGCGCCACGTGGGCGATATCCTCGGCGGAACCGATCGCGATCGCCTTCAGGATGGCGATGCCGGCCTCGTCGCGAATCGCCTCCACGCGGTGGGGCGTCTCGGGCCCATGCAACTGGATCCAGTCCGGCGACAGCGCCGAGACTTCCATGACGCACGAATTGTCCGGGTTGACCAGCAGCACGCAGGTTTCGACCCGGCCGCGAGCCATCGAAATCAGTTCCTGCAGCGTGTCGATACCCACATGGCGCGGGCTGCGCTCGAAGTGCACGAAGCCGACCATGTCGGCGCCTGCCGCGATCGCGACTTCGAGCAGTGCGGGGGTCTTGATGCCGCAAATCTTGATAATGAGTGGATCGGCCATGGGAAACGGTCAGCTCGGTCGGGCAAAGTCATCGGGACTGAGGGCGAGTGAATTGTCGGGAACGCGGCGCGCCACTTCGAGCTCGCGGTGCAGCCGGTCAGTCTCGCGGCGGAAATGCCGCTCGTCGCGGCGGTGCGGTCCCTGCGCGAACCAGGTGGCGATGCCGCCCAGGACCACACCGACCAGCAGGACGCCGAAAATCACGAGGAACAGCGGCACGCGAAACGTCGCAGCCGACAACGCATCGGCAGTCGATAGCGGATTGAAGTTGACGGTCACGGGCTGCAGGTTAGCCAGGGCAAATACGATCAGCACCGCGCAAAGCGGCACCAGCACGAACCAGCCGACAATACGTTTGAACATCAGCTTCGCCCGAAATCAGCCAGCGCGGTTGATCCGCTCACGGATTTCCTTGCCGGCCTTGAACTGGGGCACATATTTCTCGCCCACATCTACGGTTTCGCCGGTGCGCGGATTGCGCCCGACACGGGCCGGCCGGTTCTTCACCGAGAATGCACCGAAACCGCGGAGTTCGACCCGGTCGCCCCGGGCCATGGCGTCACCAACCTCATCGAGGATGGCGTTGACGATATTCTCGATATCACGCTGGAACAAATGCGGATTTTCGTCGGCTAGCTTTTGCACGAGCTCGGACTTGATCATACCGCCCCCCAGGCGCTCCTCCGTATGGATCGATGGCTTCTTCATCGCCTAACGAGCCTGCCAAAGGGAAACCAGCCCGTCAAGCGCGATCGGTCCTTCGGCCGGCAGGCCGAGAGTGGAGCGCGCCGCCTGGCCGAGCCATTTGCTCGGCGAAAACCAGCCGTTGTCGGGCAGCGGGAAGTAGTCGACCACCGGCAGGTCGGCCTTTGCTCCCTTGTCCGAGGTGAGCCAGGCAATGGCTTCCTGTTCGCCGCCGATGGCGTCGATCAGCTTGCTCTGAAGGCCCTGGCGACCGGTGAGGATGCGGCCGTCGCTGAGCGCCAGCGTCTCCGGACGCGGAATGCCGCGGCGCTCCGACACGATATCGACGAACCACTGGAAGCTGTCGTCGACCAGCCCCTGCAACGAGGCGCGGACCTCGCCGATCATCGGCTCGTCAAGGTCGGGTTCGGCCTTGAGCGGGCCGGTGGCCACCTTGTCGAAGTCGATGCCAATGGTGTCGAGCAGCTTGCCGGCATCGACATGCTGGAAGAGCACGCCGATCGAGCCGACGATCGACAGCCGCCGCGCGAAGATTCGGTCGGTCGCGACGGCGGTCATGTAGGCGGCCGATGCGCCGAGCTCACTGATCACAGCAACGACGGGCTTCTTGGCGCGCAACGCGCCCAGCGCCTCGTAGAGCTCCTCGCCGCCGGCGGTCGTGCCGCCCGGCGAGTTGATGGCGACGATGACGGCTTTCACCGCATCGTCCTTCGCCAGGTCATTGAGGACCCTGAGCCGCGCCGGGTCGGTGGTGATAACGCCGTTGATGCTCACCCGCGCGATCCGCTCGCCGGGCCCGTTCTGCGGGATGGCGAAGCGGGCGCCCAGCGCAATCACCGCCGCGATGGCCGCGAGGATGAACAGCACCCGCCACAGCCGCCGCGAGCGCCGCAGCCTGGCATTCGCCGGGATCAGATGCGCCGGATCGGCGGAATAGTCGGACATGGAGGCCTCGCTCCGGGATTGGCTCATGCGAGGTAGCGAGCGGCCACGGCAAATGCAAGGCGGGCGTAGGGGTCAGCTCGGCCTACGGACCATATACCGCGCGCCCTCTTCATAGCTCAGCAGCTTGGCGTAGAGATCGGGTTCTTCGGTGACGGCAAAGCCATGCTTTTCCCAGTAGGGCACCGAGCCGTTCACCGCGACGAGCGTCATGGTCGGGTAACCCTGGGCCTCGGCGTGCTTGGTGAGGGCACCGAGTATCTTGCCGGCGGAACCGATGCGGCGGGCGACCGGAAGCAGGCAGAGGTCGTGGATATAGTAGGTGTCGGGCCTCGATGGTAGCTGGCCAAGCAGGGTGTCGAGCGGCGGCAGGCTGGCATAGGTCCAGGGGTGGCTCAAGACGTAGCCGACCGGCTTTTCGCCGATCTCGAGCAGGTAGCAGCCATTGTGGTAAAGCCGCTGGCGTTCGGCCAGCACCTCGGCGCTCTCGTAGAAATCGACATGCACGGTGTCGGCGATGGCCTGCACGGCGGGCAGGTCATAGGCGGTCATCAGCCGCCAGGCGACATCCTTGATCATCACGATATTCGCGTCCCCAAAACCCCGGCACTTTACACAAATAGGGCCCGCACCAAAGTGCGAGCCCCGGATTTTGCCAGCTTCGAAGCGAAGCTTACTTGTCGTCGCGGCCCTTGAGCGCGGCGCCAAG
>Ga0123337_10002462_pt1 | contig 21103 bp, 14 predicted proteins | sample frozenSSSSmetaG_FD_89792 | JGI IMG/M metagenome (GOLD analysis project Ga0123337, IMG submission 89792) | Glacier valley bacterial and archeal communities from Borup Fiord, Nunavut, Canada, to study Microbial Dark Matter (Phase II) -... | ecosystem: Environmental > Aquatic > Freshwater > Ice >...
ATAGCTTGACGCATACTGTAAAGGTGAAACGCCTTTGGTATGCCATTTGTGTCAGGTGTACCAAACATTTCAAGTGTTTTTGCCTTTGGAGTTGCCGTAAATGCAAAGAACGATAGGTTATTTAGCTTCCCGTGTGTTGCCATCTCCTTTACAATCTCGTCTTCGCTGTCAGTTTCCTTTATTTCATAACCTGCTTCTGCTTCAGCTACCATCATAAGATTTTCATCTTCTGAATGTTCCGCATACTCCTCACCAATAATCGCTTTTAGCTTACGGCTTGCTTCGCCTGTTTGAGAGGAATGCGCTTCGTCTACAATAACCGCAAAGCGTTTTCCACTTAGGTCTTTTACCTTCTCAACAATGAAAGGGAACTTCTGTAGCGTTGTTATTATAATCTTCTTGCCAGTATTCAGAGCGTCAGCAAGCTGGGTTGAATTGTTATCAATCTTTACAACAACCCCGTCAACGTGTTCAAACTGATAAATGGTGTCTTGTAGCTGCTTATCTAAAACAAGACGGTCAGTGATAACAATAATGCTGTTGAATATTATCTTATCGGACTCATCGTGTAAGTTCTGCAAATGGTGAGCAAGCCAAGCGATAGAGTTCGACTTTCCGCTACCTGCACTATGCTGAATTAAATAATTATTGCCAGTACCATTGTTTTTCACATTTGATATAAGCGCTCTAACTACATCTAACTGATGGTAACGAGGGAAGATGATGCTTTCCTTTTTCTTGCCAGTTTCGTCAGATTTCTTCTGTAGATGTATAAATCGATGGATGATATCAAGCAAGCTGTCCTTTTGCAAAACTTCGTCCCATAGATACGATGTGCGGTAGTTACCAATACCAACGGGGTTGCCCTTGCCACCGTTATTCCCTTTATTAAATGGTAGGAAGTAGGTGTCTGCACCAGAAAGCTTGGTTGTCATAGAAACTTCATCCGTATCTACTGCGAAATGCACTAAGCAACGTGATTTAAAACCAAGCAAGACCTCTCGTGGGTCACGGTCATATTTATACTGACGCTTTGCGTTTTCAACGGTCTGCCCCGTAATAGCATTTTTCAGCTCAAGTGTAGCAATAGGCAAGCCGTTTACAAATAAAACTACATCAATAGAGTTCTCGTTCTTAATGCTGTAATGTACCTGACGAGTCACAGATAAAATATTTCTGTTATAGTTTTCAGTATCGGTTTGGTTCATATTGCTTGCTGGTCTGAAGTAGCAAAGGCTAAACTTAGCAGGTGCATCAACAATGCCTTTGCGGAGAATATGTAACATACCGTGCGTATCTAAATCTTTGTTTAGTCGTTTTAAGAAGCTACTTTCAGCCTCCTCAGTTCCGTGTTTTGCTACAAGCCTATCCCATTCTTTAGACTGTGTTTCCTTTAAAAACTTGAATAATTGAACTGTATCAATAGCGTATTCACGATTAAAGTCCTTGGGGCTACCTTTGATATAGCCGCCCTTATCAATAAGGCTATATTCAATTTCGCTTTCAAAGGTTATTTCTTTTGTGTTGATAGCCATTAAATCGCCACCTTTCCTGTAACAGCTTCGCTGATAACGCTCTGACGATATTCTTTGAGTTTTTCTATTTGAGTGGTTATGTCGGTTATAAGGGAGTCAATGGCAGATGTTTTGGTGTCGAGATAGTCTGAGATAGCTTGTTGTTCCTCAATATCCGGCATAGGTATAAAAAGCTGTCCAATAAAATCCCAACTTGCTCTTGGCATTTTAGAACCATATGTAGAGGAGTTCACCACTTCAAGAACCCCCCTTGAAAGCAAAAGTCTATGCAAGTATCTCTTATCGCCAGTAAAATTCCTAAAAATTAACAGTTCTGAGGAACATACACCATTAAAATCTGCAATAATACATTTAGCAAGATATGGACGTAACTTCCCAAAAAGAATATCTCCAGTATTAAATGCATTTGAGAAGCCCTCAATATCATTGCTTTCTGTAATTATGTGCCTGCCAGTATAACTTTCAATATTCTCTAAACCTATATATGTTTCATCTGAAATGTTAACTTTTACATTGATTAGGTCAACCGTGTATTTAAACTTCTTAACCTCCCAAGCATCAGGCACTTCACCAATCCACTCAATGTCACTTTCTTTCATCTTGGCAGTTTTATCAAGTCCCTTGGTAACGGCCTCGCTTATAACAGCTTGACGCTTTTCTTTAAGCAGGTCAACCAGCTTTTGCTTATCTGCAATAAGGGTGTCTATGGCAGAGGTCTTTTGATTAAGATGCTCAACTATATGTTGCTGTTCTTTAAATGATGGAATTAAAAGTATAGAGTTAATAAATTTATCTTTAGTATAATGAGCTATAGTTGCTTTATTACAAACCAAATCCATATAACCTATGGATTTTAAAAAAGATAACCAGTAACACAAATATTCGTTTGTTGCCAAATGTTTTGCTCTTACCCTGTGTAAAGCGTTTTGAATATAGCAGTTGTCTATTTCCCCATTATATATTGTAGATAAACCAACATCTCCACCTTCTACTACGAGTAAATCACCTATACTTAGTTTGTATTGTTCTTTTTCAGCTTTAGAAAACCACATCTCTTTTACAGTATCTAATCTCAATCCGTTTTTATCAATGTTCACTGCGCATAAATACAACTCATAGGTATCATCTTGCGATATTTGTTGGGGTTGCAACATTTTACCCAATTGAACCTCATAATAAAAACCAACTTTTCCAATATTCCACCCATCGGGTATCTCGCCAATCCAGTCAAAACCACTATTCTTATAGTCTGCATATCGTTTCATTCACCAAGCACCTCCACAAGGTTTTTGGCAATCTTGTCTTCGAGATTCTTTATCTCCTTCATAATATCCGTACTCGCCCTAAGTGGTACAAACTGATAAAAATTCCTTGTAAACGGTATCTCATACCCAATCTTTGTCTTGCTCTCATCAATCCAAGCATCAGTCACGTGGGGCAATACCTCACGCTTAAAATACTCTTTTATATCCTCTTTAAGTTGCACAGTTTCGGTATCACGCAAGTTGCTATCTGCCTTTTTATTGCCCTTTTTGTCAAGCTCTGGCTTGCCGTCTTTATCATAAACAGGGCGCTCAACAGTTATCTTGCTATAACCAAAATCAGAGTTATCAAAGTCTTTGTAATCTTCGTGTGCCTCAAGCATCGAATAAAGCTTAACAAGGTCAGCACGGTTTTGCTCGTTTATAACATTACGCTTGTTACCAAGCGATTTACGCATTTTTTCAAAGTAAGATACGCCATTCACAAGCCTAATCTTACCTTTACGGCGGTCTGCTTTTCTATTTGTTAGTATCCATACATATGTAGAAATACCTGTGTTGTAAAACAACTGGTCTGGTAGTGCCACAATCGCTTCAAGCAAATCGTTTTCAATAATCCACTTCCGTATCTCACTTTCACCGCTACCAGCATCACCTGAAAATAGTGGTGAGCCATTGAAAACAATACCAAGTCGGCTACCACCTTTATCCTTTGGTGTCATCTTTGAAATCATATGCTGCAAGAAAAGTAACGAACCATCTGATATTCTTGGAGTTCCAGCACCAAAACGGCCGCTAAAACCTTGCTTTTCGCCCTCGTCCTTAATAAACTTCTCAACCTTTTTCCATTCAACTCCAAAAGGAGGATTAGAAAGCATATAATCAAAGGTCTGACCGGTAAAACCATCTTCGGAAAAGCTGTTTCCAAGTATGATTTTACTGTTCGTGTTGCCTTTCAGTATCATATCTGACTTGCAAGTAGCATAGGTTTCAGGGTTCAGTTCTTGCCCGAAAGGAATAACTGTAGTCTTTGTGTTGGTCGCAATCATCTTGTTCTGAGCAACAGAAAGCATACCTCCGGTGCCACAGGCGGGGTCGAATATAGTGACGACCTTACCTTCTTTTGTCATCTCGTCCATATCTGGGTCAAATAACAGCTCTACCATTAGCTCAATTACTTCTCTTGGTGTGAAGTGTTCACCAGCAGTTTCGTTAGAAAGTTCTGAGAAACGGCGGATAAGTTCTTCATACATATAGCCCATCTCGAGATTGTCCACATTATCTGCTGCAAGGTCAAGCTCTGCAAACTTCTGTACAACAAGGTATAAAAGGTTAGCTTTCTTAAGTTTCTCTATAACTGTGAATATCTCAAACTTATCCAGTATATCTTTAACATCGTCTGAGAAGCCATTTATATAATCACGCAAGTTAGTATCTATTGTGTTTGAGTCATCTATAAGCTTTCCGAAGTCAAACCGGCTGACATTATAATAATCGTGTCCCGTAAGCCTTTTAAAGACAGGTGTCTTGTTGCTTACAGTTAATGTTTTATTCATTTCAAGTATCTTATCTTTCGTTGGTGCAAGCACGCAATCAAAACGACGTAGCACCGTAAATGGAAGAACTACCTTACCGTATTCACTCTGTTTAAAATCGCCACGTAACAGGTCTGCAACACTCCATATAAAGTTGGCCTTGTCTGTAAAATTCGTCATACTGTCTCTCCTTAAAATAATTTTTCCCATTCGTTACTGCTTATATCTTTTGACTTTGCTCTGCGTATAGCTGCTCTTAAGCCTGCGTTGCTTTTAAAGTAATCTAAAATGTCAATCGGTATAGAGTTCCTTGCAAGTGCTGATAAATCACGTAACTCGTTAGCTTCTTCAGAAGTAGAGCTAAGAGCCTGAATAATATTTTCTAACAAATCACCTTGGGGAGGGTCATTCTTACCGTTTTCAATCTGAGAAATGGTCATTTTATGCCTTAGCACAGCGGCTGCAAGTTGCTCTTGTGTAATCTGCTTTGACTGTCTGAGTTTTCTGAGATATTCACCAAATTCGTTTTTGCTCAAAAGCAACGTCCTCCTCCCTATCGGTATGTAAATAAACTTATTTACTTATTATATAGCAAAGAATCTTCAATGTCTACAGGTTTACTCTATTATTACCAAGATTTTTCCAGTTATTTCACAGAGATGCCTGTGTAGGCACAATAAAATTATCTAAAGAGGTTGGTATCAGAATTGTGTCGGCTATACTATCTCTAAAGTCGTCCTTATAAAGAATAAAACAAATCCATATGGCGCTCTTCCCACAACCACAAGAAGTACTGCTTGACTAAAGATTTCCAGCTTCGTATAATGTGCTAAAGTTACCGTAAATGTATCAATATTATGCGGTTGTTCGTAATCTGTCCGATGAAACATTTACGGACGCAAAAAGGTATTAGTTTCATGGTGCTCGTTAAAGTATAGAAATACGAATGGTTAGAGGAGGATAATGATTATGGCTAGAGAATACGCCTATGCAAGAGTATCGAGCCAATTTCAACATTTGGACAGACAAATTTTGGAATTAGAAAAGTATGTAGACTCGAAGTTTATTTTTATGGATAAGCAGAGTGGGAAATCTACGGATAGGCCGCAATATCAGTTACTCCGCAAGGTAGCTGAGAGAGGAAGTACCATCTATATAAAAAGTCTGGACCGGTTGGGGCGTAATAAGGCTCAAATAAAAGAGGAGCTGGAATATTACAAGTCTGAGGGTATACGTATAAAGATATTGGACCTCCCTACCTCTATGATGCAGATGGAAACCGGTCAGGAATGGCTCATAGATATGATTAATAATTTATTACTGGAGGTACTCAGTACAATGGCAGAGCAGGACCGTTTGCGGATAAAAACTACTCAGGCTGAGGGAATAAGGGCTGCCAAGATTAAAGGCACAGTAGTATTTGGAAGACCTAAGGCTGTTAAACCGCTTAACTTTGATGCAGAAGTAGCTCTCTGGAAAGCCGGAGAACAGACAGCAGTATGCACTATGAAGAAGTTAGGTCTTAAACGTACCACGTTCTATAAGTTGGTTGCATCTGAAAGCGGGGTGTAAGCAATGGCGTATCAATTCTGTCCCCGCTGTGGTGTTCGCCATCGCAGGGTTGCTCGTGTCTGCAATACAGAGGGATGTGGCTATCCCACAATAATTGTTAATAAAAATATGCAGGCACTTGCTCAGAGACTTTATGACTGTGACTTTAGCGTATTAGCAGCTACATCAAGTATCAGTGATACAGCCGATAAAAGTCATAAATCAGTGCGTTTAAGCATTGAGTTCATGGCGTATTATGATATAGATAGGGTGTTTATTGACCTACCTGATGGATGGTCTACTTATCACACCTTCAGCGTCCACAGTGGAATTGTCATAGACAATATTACGGAGCTGAATTGTAGCTTTGTTTACTTTCACATGGGTTTCTGTAACGTAGAAGATGAGATACGTACCGAGGTGGACAAGATGATTCAGTGGCTAAGTAATTCTGGGCATATTGCCTGCCTTAGACTGGCCGGGTTCTTTCTGTGACTGCTGATAAAACCTAATAACAAAGACCGCTGCAACCATAGTATAATCAAAGGTTACAGCGGTTATTAATGCTATTGTTTTACCCTAAATAAAGGACTAAACTAATGAAAGCGTAATCCTTTTCAGATTCATGATATTTCTTTAAACTTATTGCATATATTATAAATTGTGTCCTTATGTGTATTCCATAATGTTGAAATAATATCTTGTATGAATTTACTATTATCAAGAATATGCTTAGAATGTTCCGGTGGTAATAACTGTTTTAACGTCTTTTGTATATTTACTCTTCTCATTCCAGCAGACGGGTGAGTTTCACTACTTTCAATATTAAAGAATTTTTCAATTACCTCTAAACAAGATATACATAATTCTACTCCCAGATATCCGCACATCCATCCATTTATCTTATTTCGGCTATTAGCTAGTACTGATTGTACTGCCAAAGCATCTGCGGAGTATTCATCACTCCAATTTCTAATTATTTGATATAATGATGAATCTTCATCTAAGAATCGTTTTTTTAATTCCCGATTAGGCGATAAGTGGTCAAGGATTATGTGTGAATATTCATGTGCAACCACAAATAGTTCAGCGTTATCATATAAAACACCGGATAAATGTTTGTTATTATCCTTTTCATAATATATGCTTGAAATATTTAAATTCTCGTATGCAAAATATAAAACCAAGGTTTCAATAAACTTGGCATGACCATTCTTGTTATTCTCCAAAGCTTCTGCTATTACTTCTTCGTTTAGGCTATAAGTATTTGTATCATTATTCTCATCTGTCTTGGTAAAAAACGAGGCAACTACTCGTCCCATTAAATATATAAAATCAATTAGCCCCTCATTCAACGCTATTAACATCTGACTATTCGGAAATGAACGTGCAAAAGCATTTAGCTCATTTATAGGCAAAGTACCTATAACTATATCATAAGGCAGTTCAAGATTATTTTCTTTTAATACCTTATTCATATTTTCAGAATGTCTATTTAATATAGCATATGCACTTCTATTTTGTTCTTCTATCGGTAACTTAAGTTCAGAAGCTATTTTGACCAGTTTCTTAAATAATATTTTGCTACTTTCATATAAATCAGCGTTCTCACTCCCGTATTTATATTTCTCCTTTTCAAAAAAGGTATCAAAGTCTTTAGACTCTATATTTTTTGTTTTAGTAGTCAATCTAGAATATTCCCATTTCAAATAATCATAAGCATTTTCAAAATCCATATGATACATTCCTTTCAAATTTATTATACTAAAATATTATACTAACATTCTGAATAGTTCCATTATAGTTTTGCTGTAGATTGTAGAATTATGTCAACAGGCATAGGTCAGAATTGCTGGATACATAGCTCTGTATGACCAGCCGATAAAACTTACAATGCAAAAAGCTGAGCCGGTCACATTATGATGATGTGACTGGCCTAATACTTTAAAGATTTAATGTTAATATGTTTCTTTATTGTAATCAGTCACCCAGTTAAGCCAACACGATTGCTACATACAACCGCCCATTGTGAGAACTATCTGTGTATATTTAAACCCAGTATTCTCCCTACTACACTCCATTACAATATAATAGTCATCGTCATCCTTGTTTTTTACAACTATACCTTGTGATAGTGTAGTAGTCCATAGAGGTTTAACACCAAAATAAGAAGAAACGAAAGCGTTTGTAGGGTCTGGAATTTCCACATTAAACCCGTTATCTCTGAGCCATTTATGATAATCATTTAACGCTGGTAGACCCATCGTCTGGACTGCCCCTATTATACCTGCTTGTTGCTCCATTTCATCTTCCAAGGATATGCAATACTGTTCTGCTGGGTCAAGTTTGTAACCATGTGCTTGCACTACCTTACCAAAATCCTCGTTGAGTTTCAAATGTATCATAATAATCTCCTCCTTATAGTATAAATTCTTGATTATTACCATATTAATCCATGTCGAGTAACAATTCAATAGCTTTTATGGCATTTATTGCTAATGGACAAATAAAACCGACCAAGTTCTACATCACTAAAAATGACTGACCCATACTTCGGTTAGATATAATAATGATGGCAGTGTAGGATTAATATAAGACGTAAATCGAGCAAATAAAACAGTTGCAAGTCCTATATTTTAAGGGCTTACAGCTGTTTTACTGTGTACGTTACACTGTGCATGACGTTATTTGTGATAGAAACAAGTGTTTTGCACACAGTATCGTACACAACCACTTGATTAAATTTTAGTACTGGCACAAATACGAAATGCACCCCGTGGGAATCGGAGTGCATCTCAATGCTGGGAACAATATATAAGGGGGAAGTGCATAAAATGAGGAGTTATATGCACTTTTGATATAAGCTAAAATTAAGTATATCTACAAACTCGTGGGAAGTTTCCCTTGAGGCACTTTTTATTGCCTCAATTTTAGATGATTTCCCACGGATTTTCCCACGAAACTACTAAATACCCGCAAAAACACTAATCACTGCGGTGTATGCCTTCGTTTCTCAATCCATGTACTTCGTACATAGAATTGGTACAAACTTCAATCATAAAACCCTTTATATATAAGGGGTTGATGAAGTTGTGTGAGTCATTAACCTCGTCGTGGTAGGCTTAGTTAAAATATCTAGCTAATAAACCAGCAAATGCTTTTCCATGTCTAGCTTCGTCTTTTGCCATCTCATGAACTGTGTCATGGATTGCATCCAGATTCGCTGCTTTCGCACGAGTTGCTAAATCTTTTTTGCCCATGCAGGCTCCGTTCTCAGCATCTACTCTTAATTGAAGATTTTTCTTTGTACTGTCAGTTATGACCTCTCCGAGAAGCTCTGCAAACTTTGATGCGTGTTCTGCCTCTTCCCAAGCTGCCTTTTCATAATATAGCCCAATCTCTGGGAAACCTTCTCTATGTGCGACCCTTGCCATAGCAAGGTACATACCAACTTCTGTACATTCACCCATAAAATTGTCTCTTAAATCTTTGGCAATATCATCGCTTACGCCTTTTGCAATACCTACTACGTGCTCATCAGCCCAAATTGTGTCTTGGGTTTTTTCTGTAAACCTCTCCTTAGATGCCTTGCAAATCGGACATGTATCTGGTGCACTGTCCCCTTCATGAACGTAACCGCAAACCTGACAAACAAACTTTTTCATAATTTAAATCTCCTTTTTTCATAATTATATCTTTCTAGTTATTCATTATGATTACTACTACGATTACCTTCAAATTTCCGTTTAGCGTAATCGTAGTAGTAATCGTAATCTTAGTAGTCAACGAAATAGCAAGTAATTTTAGTGTAATCAATCGCCTAATTAATAATGTTATTCGCAGTGTTATTCGTGTGAATTACTAAAAAACATAATTCACACTTAGAAGTTTGTGCCTGCGAAATCCTCGGCACAAACTAAATCAAAGGTTGGCATGTTGGATTATATGCAACAAAGTGAGTATTTATGGATGCTATATAACAATAATAGTTATCATTACTGTTATTACTAATATATAATATATCTATGTTTTTGTCAATACTTTTTTTAAAGTTTTTTTAAAGTTAAGGGCTGCCCTAATGTTATTAATACCAGCATCAAGTCAGCCCAATTCTTTATTTTTATTTGTGGTAACATTCAGGACAAATTCCGTAGAAATATGTTACATGTCCATCAATTTTTCCGGAGAAGCCCGCTCCTGCAATCACATTTATATGATCAAGCTGTTCCATCTCAAGATCCAATACCCGGCCACATTCTTTACATATAAAATGATAGTGGGAATTGGGATTGCCGTCAAATCGGTCACTTCCATCTCTACAATTAATCTTAAGTATTTCACCCTGTTCTGCTAAAAAATTTAGATTACGATAAACAGTTCCCAAGCTGATATTTGGATGGCTCTTTCGTAAATGAAGATAAACAGTGTCTGCGGTAGGATGCTCTTTCGTTTGTAATAAAAATTCTTTAATTGCTGCCCGCTGCCTACTATACTTTATAATCGCCATATTTTTTACTCCGATACAATAATAGTAATTATTATTATAATATACAATATACTGATAGTCAAGCGAAACTCCTACATATGCATAAAGAAACAGTCCGCAACAAATCCCCACCTCTTTGTAGCAACAACATAAAGTGAGAAATATTCTGCCGCATAATTAATGAAAGCCTCCATCTTATTATGAGGAGGCCTTCGCTTCTTACTATTTATTTTTTGTTTGCTGGTTCGATATTTACACTTTTTCCTTTTATTTTAACGGTCTTCATTGTTTGAATAACATCAGAAGCATATTCACGTGGAACTTCAACAAAGGTATACTTATCATACATATCAATACTACCTATTAGTTTACCTGGGATACCGGTTTCTCCTGCAATAGCTCCTAAGATATCTCCGGGTCTCACATTTTGATTCTTCCCCAGATTTACAAAGAGCCTTACCATACCTTCTTCCGCACCTGTATTCTCAAAATTCTCATAAGCTTTATGTTCTTCGACCTTATTTCCATCATCGCCCATTGCCATTTTGAGAAATGCTGCTGCTATATCGATTGAGGTATAACTTTTTTCATTCACTTTATCTTCTATTAAATCTATAATCTTAGATAAATCTTCATTCTCGATTATAGCATTAACCTTCTCCAATATCTTTTCAGCCTTTACAGCTGAAACATCGTTAATAGAAGGAATCGGCTGCAGCTTTATCTTTGTCTTACAATAAGCCATTATATCCCTAAGTTTATATACTTCTTTTCCAACAATTAGGGTAAATGCCCTTCCTTCACGGCCTGCACGTCCTGTCCTCCCAACACGGTGAACATAATATTCGTCATCCTGCGGAACATCATAATTAAATACTGCTTCCACATTATCAACATCAATTCCTCTAGCTGCTACATCAGTAGCGACGAGAATCTCCGTTCTTCCGTTGCGGAAGCTGTTCATAACACGATCCCTCTGCATCTGCTTTAAATCACCATGTAAGCCCTCTGCAAAGTATCCCCTGCCTTGAAGTGCTGAGGTTAGCTCATCCACCATTCTTTTCGTATTGCAAAATACCAAGGAAAGCTTCGGGTTGTACATATCAATTAATCTTGATAGTACTTCCTCTTTGTTTTTTTGGCTGACTTCATAGTAAAATTGCTCAATTTTAGGTACCGTCAATTCTTTCTTAACCATACGGATTATTTCTGCATCTCTCTGATAGAGCCTTGCAATCTCTAAAATCGGACTAGGCATTGTTGCTGAAAAGAGTACAGTTTGTCTTTCCTCCGGTACCTCTTTTAAAATCGTTTCGATGTCTTCTCGAAATCCCATATTTAACATTTCATCTGCTTCATCCAATACGACAGTATGAATGTGATCGAATTTTACAGTTTTACGTCTCATGTGATCCATTACACGGCCCGGCGTTCCAATAATAACTTGAGCTCCTGCTTTTAATGATCTAATTTGTTTTGAAATTTCCTGGCCTCCATAAACCGGCAGGATTTTAACTCCATGCATAAATAAACCCAACTTACGAAACTCCTCCGCTACTTGGATTGCTAACTCTCTAGTAGGGCATAATACAAGTGCTTGTAACGTTTTTTCTTTTGTATTAATCTTTTGTAAAAGGGGGATACCAAATGCTGCTGTCTTTCCTGTTCCTGTTTGTGCCTGACCAACAATATCTCTTCCCGCCATCATCACCGGAATTGCTTTTACTTGTATTGGTGACATTTCTTCAAAACCCATTTCCTCCACAGCGCGAAGGATTAGCGGGTCTATTCCCATTTCTTCAAATCTTGTTAATTCCATATTAAATTCCTTTCTTTGTATCTCTTATCTCATATATTTCCCACTTACTGTTCATCCTATGTAAGTCCATAGCAGTAATTGTGCTCTCAAAATACTCTTTTTAATCAATCCGTAAAAAAGCTCTCAGTCTGATTGGACTAAGAGCTGAATCATCTAAAATAAATTTTTTATGAAACAGATACCTTGCGTAGTATACCATTCAACCCATTTCTTGTCAAGGATTTTTGTATCTAATCGTTTTTATAGGTTTACCACTATTGTTTTGTTTCCCAATCGATGGCTTTTCCTTCTTCCCATGATTGTTCTGTTGTCCTACTCGTGGCTTTTCCTTCTTATCGTAACTGTTCTGTTGTCCAACTCGCGGCTTTTCCTTCTTACCGTGGCTGCTCTGCTGTCCAACGCGCCCCTCCGATGACGTTCTCTTTCCATCAGTATTTTGCTTTCTATCTATCGTATTTCTTTCGTATTTTTCCCTGGCAAGACGTCTGGGGCGTACAAGACATTTCTTATCAAAGCCAATCAAATCTTTTCGGTTCGCCTTTGTCAGTGCTTCCACTACCAGGTCATAATTCTTAGGGTTACGATACTGGATTAGGGCTCTCTGCATCGCCTTTTCATGAGGTGAATTTGGTACATATACCTCCTGCAGTGTTCTCGGATCTAGTTCAGTATAATACATACAGGTGGATATTGTCGAAGGAGTAGGATAGAAATCCTGGACCTGTTCCGGCATATATCCTAAATCCCTAAGATATTCTGCCAGTGCTACTGCTTCCTTTAAAGTTGACCCAGGGTGGGAGGATATTAGATAAGGAACTACAAATTGATTTTTTCCAATATCCTTATTTATCTTCTTGAATTTAGCAATAAATTCTTCATATACTGAATTTTTGGGCTTACCCATCAATTCCAAAACACTATCGCTGATATGCTCCGGTGCAACCTTGAGTTGGCCGCTCACGTGATTTTCACACAGCTCGTTGAAGAATGTATCATCCTTATCTTGGACTAAATAATCGAAACGAATCCCTGAGCGGATAAATACTTTCTTTACATTCGGTAGATTTCTCAGTTTACGTAATAAAGCAAGATAATCCGAGTGGTCGACCTTTAAGTTCTTACATGGAGTCGGATATAGACATTGCTTATTAATGCAGGCACCCTTAGTCGCCTGTTTTTCGCAGGCAATGTGTCTAAAATTAGCTGTTGGACCACCGACATCGTGGATATAGCCTTTAAAATCCTTATCCCAAATTAATTGATTTGCTTCTGCAACAATGGATTCATGGCTTCTCGTCTGTAATATTCTTCCTTGATGGAAGGTTAGTGCGCAGTAGTTACATCCTCCGAAGCAACCTCGATTGCTTGTCAGGCTGAATTTTACCTCAATTATAGCCGGAATCCCTCCTGCTTCGCTATAAGAGGGATGATAATCTCTCATATAGGGCAAGGAATACACTCGGTCCATTTCTGACTGTGTTAGGGGTTTGGCAGGTGGATTCTGCACGATATATTCATTGTCCTTGTATTTTTCAACTAACCGCTTCCCAGAAAAGGGATCCGTATTGCAGTATTGAATATAGAAGCTTCTTGCAAATTCTTTCTTGCTGCCAAGTATGCTTTCATAGCTTGGCAACTCCAAGGCATCATAAACCGAATCTAAATTCTTTGCTTTAAAAACAGTACCGTTAATAAAAGTAATATCTTTAATATCAATTCCGCTGTTTAAAGCTTCGGCAATCTCTACGATGGAATGTTCACCCATTCCATAAGAAACAATATCAGCTTGGGAATCCAACAATATTGACCTTTTTACCTTATCACTCCAATAGTCGTAGTGCGCAAGTCTTCGAAGGCTTCCTTCGATTCCTCCAACAATGATTGGAATGTTTTTATATAGCTTCCGAATCATATTGCAGTAGACAACTGTAGCGTGGTCCGGTCTTTTTCCCATCTCACCTCCCGGTGAATAGGCATCTATGTGTCTATGCTTTTTTGCAACCGTATAATGGTTAACCATGGAATCCATATTACCACTGCTGACCAAAAATCCTAGCCTTGGTTCTCCTAAAATCTTAATACTTTCGTTATTTTTCCAGTCCGGTTGAGCTATTATTCCAACTTTATATCCAAAGCTCTCCAACACTCGGCTGATAATAGCCGGACCAAAAGAGGGATGGTCCACATAAGCATCCCCCGTCACAAAGACAAAGTCGCATTGATCCCATCCCCTTTGTACCATATCCTCATTGCATATTGGTAAATAATCTTTTAACATGTTTTTTCTTCTCTATTCTTATAACTCTTTTGCTTGGGCAGTAACAAAGTCTATCACTTTTTGCCATAATAGGGTTTCTTTAATATCTTTTTCTGTTGCCACCTTTAAGAACTCTTCGCTAGATGGATATTCATATTCAGCTGCTAATTTAGTAACGCCTGCCTCATATTCCGCATCAGAAATCTCAATACTCTCAGCCGTGATTATCGATTTGATTACCAACTCCTGTGAAGCCATGGATTCTGCATAAAGCTTCATTTGGCTACTAAATTCCTCCTCAGTAACCTCGGATGCTGTTAAAAATGCAGCAAAGTCCATACCAAATTGAGTAGCGTATTGAGTGTAGTAGTTCTTCATCTCAGTCGAATAATAGTCAATTAAGGTTTGCGGATAAGAGCTAATTTCAGAGTTCTCAATAATTGCAGCTATTACATTGTTCGTTTTTTGACTTGCCATGTCTTTTTCATTTTGGGCTTGAAGTGATGCTCGAATACTTTCTTTGTAAGCATCAATCGTATCATAATCCGAGTTCGCCTGTACGAATTCTACATTTAATACAGGAACGACTTCTTTCTTTATAGCGTTTACAGTTACCTTAAACACAACTGCCTGTCCAGCCATATCCGGTGATTGAGTATATTCTTTAGGGAAGGTAACGTTTAATTCTTTCTTATCCCCGACTTTAGCACCGATTAATTGTTCTTCGAATCCCTCAATGAATGAACCGGAACCAATGGTTAAGTCAAAATCGGTAGCTGTACCACCATCAAAAGCTACTCCATCCTTTAATCCTTCATAAACAATATTAACAATATCACCATTTTTTACGTCAGTTCTATCCGTAATTTCTTCTGTAGTCGTATTTTCTACTAATGCGGCATTAATTGCTGTGTCAATATCCTCTTCTGTAACTTCCAACGGGTCAACCGTAACCTCAACGCCTTTGTACTGTCCCAGTTTGATATAATCACTTACCACATATTCTTCTTTCGTAGGGGATACTGCGGTTGTATCCGTCGGATCTGTTGTACCTGTTGGAACTACTGGATCCGTTGTATCTGTAATATCAGTAGCGTCCTCTGTTGTAGTGTCAGTGCCTTCTTCATCTACAGTCTTCTTACTATTGCATCCCCCTGCAAGCATTAATATGCATAAACTCATAATTAATAATAATAACCTTTTTTTCATCCTTCTATCCCTTTCCTTTTTCATGAACGCAAAGCCATTCTGCTTTTGCTGAACGTAATATTTTAAAGTACTATATTTCGTTATAACACATATTAGATGAAAAAGAAAGCAAAAAACAACAGTTCACAAATATTTCAAACCTTGCTCTTAAATTCTTTCCATCTCCTGCATTTACTGCAAAATCATAGTGGCTTTCTATAAAATCTCGAATAATTAACCCTACTATTAGTAGCCTTTATATTTTTTCATAGTGCTCTACATCGATAACAAAAACAGTAGCGCCTCCTACATTTACAACATTCATAGCGGCATATTCCCCGGTTCCAACAGAGTTAGAAATAATCTGTTGTCTTGGTCCACATTCTTTTTTTACGATATTGATGACTTCATCCACTTTTTCTGGTTCGGTAACAATCATTAAAGTCGTATTCCCTTCCCTCAAAAAACCACCGGTGGACGCTAGCTTTGTTACATAAAAGCCCTGTTTATTTAAAGTCTCCGTAACATAACTATTGTCAATTTTACGTACAATCACATAGATTAATTTCATTGAATCCCATCCTTTCAAGCTAAGCTAATTAATCAACTCCCTTAATTATATAATAACACTATTGGATTGTAAAGTTATTATACAATTAGTATGTTTACATAATACACCTAATTCCTTTTAAAAATTCTGTTTTTATACCCCTTTCGTTTTATTTTTAACAAAAGCACAACAAGCCTTTATCATATAAATCGGCTTATTGTGCTTTTTCTTTATATAATATTATATTCTTACAGCTTCTCCACGCCGAGGACTACATCCTCGCCGTTCAAGTTCCAGTCCTTTGTAAAACCGTTTGTTTGGTCAAGGATTATTTCTTCTGCAAGTACATCCGCTTTAATTTCAGCGTCATTACGCACCATGATGGCTTTGATCTTGTCATTACCACTCTGGGATACACGGATATGATCCATTACCTCAAAGCCGGCATCCTTACGCATCGTCTGAATCTTACTGATGATTTCTCTTACAAACCCTTCTTCAATCAGCTCTTTCGTCAGGTTAGTATCCAAAACTACAGTGATTCCATGATCAGAGCCGGAGACAAAGCCTTCTGTCTGAGCTGCTTCAATCAACAAATCATCCTTATCTAATATGGCTTCTACACCTTCTAATGAAATCTTTAGCTGGCCTGTAGCATTAATCTCATCCATAGCTGCATTTCCATTTAGCTCAGCCAGTATGCTGCGGATAGCACCAATCTGCTTACCAAACTTCGGTCCCAAGGTCTTGAGCTGTGGTTTAAAGTTATAGGAGGTAAAATTTCTTACGTCATCCGTAAAAAGTATCTCTTTGACATTTAGCTCTTCTGCAATGATATCCTTATAAAAGGTGGATAGCTTCGCGTCTGCTTTTACGTACATATTACCAATCGGCTGACGGTTCTTGATGCTAGCAACATTTCTACAGGCACGGCCTAGTACTACCACTTCAAGCACTTCTTCCATGTTTTCTTCAAGCTCTGTATCAATCCATGTTTCATTGTAGGAAGGATAGGCACAAAGGTGAATACTCTTAACCGCATTTTTATCAATATTAACTACTAAGTTTTGATATATATCCTCAGTCATGAAAGGGATAAACGGAGCTGCAACCTTAGATACTGTAACCAACGCGGTATATAACGTCATATAGGCATTGATTTTATCTTGCGGCATATCCTTTGCCCAGAAGCGTTCCCTGCTTCTTCTTACATACCAGTTAGAAAGTTCATCAACGAAGTCCGCCAGCATTCTAGCACCCTCCGTGATTCGATAGTGATCCAAATGCTCATCCACCAATTTTACTAGTGTATTCAATTTGGACAGCAACCATTGATCCATTACCGGTAGCTTATCATATTCCAACTTATATTTCGTAGCATCAAATTGATCGATATTTGCATAAAGTACATAGAAAGCGTAGGTATTCCATAGGGTACCCATGAATTTTCTCTGCCCCTCTGTCACTGCTCCATTGTGAAAACGATTTGGTAGCCACAATGCGGAGTTGGTATAGAAATACCACCGAATTGCATCTGCGCCGTGTTGATTTAATGCATCAAACGGATCTACTGCATTTCCCTTTGATTTTGACATCTTCTGCCCATTCTCATCTTGAACATGACCTAACACAATAACATTTTTATAGGATGACTTTCCAAATACCAAAGTGGAAATTGCAAGTAAGGAATAGAACCAACCTCTGGTTTGGTCCACTGCCTCACTGATAAAGTCAGCCGGGAAGTTGTCATCAAAAATCTCTTTATTCTCAAAGGGATAATGCCACTGTGCAAACGGCATGGAACCGGAATCATACCAACAATCTATAACCGGTTTCACACGCATCATAGGTTTACCGCATTCTGGGCATTTAATCGTTACTTTGTCGATAAATGGTCTGTGAAGTTCGATATCCTCCGGGCAGTTATCTGACATAGATTTTAATTCCTCTATACTTCCAATGCAATGGCGATGTCCGTCTTCGCATTCCCAGATTGGAAGTGGAGTTCCCCAATAACGGTCACGGGAGAGTCCCCAGTCCTGAATATTCTTTAGCCAATCCCCGAAACGCCCTTGTCCGATACTTTCAGGCATCCAGTTGATGGTATTATTATTTTTGATCATTTCATCTTTCACTGCCGTCATCTTGATGAACCAAGATTCTCTTGCATAATAAATAAGCGGGGTATCGCAGCGCCAGCAAAATGGATAACTATGCTCAAACTTTAGAACCTTAAAAAGTAGTCCTTTTGTTGCAAGCATTTTCATAATCGGCTCATCCGCCTTCTTGCAGAACATACCTGCAAAGTCAGTTGCTTCCGGCTTAAATTCACCCTTGCTGTCAATCAATTGTACAAATGGCAGATCATAAAGCCTACCTATCTTCGAGTCATCCTCACCAAAGGCAGGAGCCATATGAACTACTCCGGTACCATCTGTTAAGGTTACAAAATCACCACAGGTAACATAGAATGCCTTCTTATCCGGCTTTGCATAATCGAATAACGGTACATATTCCATGTATTCCAAATCCTTACCAGTATAGGTCTCCTCTACTTCATAATCACCCTCAAGAACCCCAAGAAGTGCTTCTGCAAGAATGTATTTCTCTGTTTCAACCGCAACCTGTTCTTCGATCCCATGTCCATGACCATGATCGTGTCCACACGCGCAGCCTTCCTTCCTTATAATACTTCCTTTAGCATCCACGGATACCTTAACCTTTACATAGGTCTCGTTTGGATTAACGCATAGTGCAACATTCGAGGGTAGTGTCCAGGGAGTCGTAGTCCATGCAAGAATGTATTCCTTCTCTGAATCCTTTATTCTAAACTTCGCAATTACAGACTTTTCCTTTACATCTTTATACCCCTGTGCTACCTCATGACTAGAAAGCGGGGTTCCGCATCTCGGACAGTAGGGCACGACTTTAAATCCTTTGTAAAGGAGCTCCTTATTCCAAATCTGCTTCAGGGACCACCAGACGGATTCTATATATTCATTATCATAAGTTACATAAGGGTTATCCATATCAGCCCAAAAACCCACGGTGCCGGAGAATTCCTCCCACATACCCTTATACTGCCATACACTTTCTTTACATTGTTGAATAAAGCGTTCCAAACCGTATTCCTCGATCTGTTCCTTGCCATCAATCCCCAACTTCTTTTCTACTTCTATTTCTACCGGAAGTCCATGGGTATCCCAGCCTGCCTTTCGAAGAACCTTATAGCCTTTCATCGTCCTATATCTTGGAATGATATCCTTAATTACTCTCGTTAAAACGTGACCGATATGTGGTTTTCCGTTTGCTGTCGGCGGTCCGTCATAAAAGGTAAAGGTTTCGCCGTCTTTACGTTCTTCAATACTAGCCTCAAAAATTTTGTTATCCTTCCAAAATTTTTGAACCTTCTTCTCCCTATCGACAAAGTTCAAATCAGTAGATACCTTATCGTACATGTTAATCCTCCTTCTTAATACTTAATCATTTTAATGTGTTGAATAGGAGGATTTGCCTCCTTCTTAATACTTAATCATTTTAATGTGTTGGATAGGAGGATTTGCCTCCTTCTTAATATTTAATTATTTTAATGTGTTGGATAGGAGGATTTGCCTCCTTCTTAATATTTAATCATTTTAATGTGTTGGATTAAAAAAGCCCTCATCCGAAAAAGGATGAGAGCGTTCGCTTTCATTAAACCACCTATTTCACATACTCAGCCGAAACGGCATTCATATACTATCCAAATAACGGTGGATACCGGCGTGACCTACTTAATGTGATATCCACCACACCTTTGGGTCATGCAACTAGGGAGTGATTTTCAGTCATCCGCTACTCATACCGGGCTTTCACTATCCCCGACTCGCTGAAATTTTTACGATATGCTTACTCTCTCCGTCAACATTTTTATCAATTTTTGTTTATAATAGTATATTGCATGGATATTGTCAATAGTTTTTAATAATTACCCCATAAATATTCGTATGAAAGCCGTATATTATTATAATATGTAATAAATCTGAATGCTGGCATATAGAATCTTCAATAGTTGGGGCTCGATAGTGACTGCTAATTGATACCTTAGGTTCTTACAACTGTAATATATTGGTTTTACGCGGAACTTGACTTATTATTAATTCTGGTATATGTTGAGATATAATATAGATAATTTCTTTAGATGAATACACCTTGCGGCTGTTAATATGCGATACTCTTTGAAGATAAAACCGCAGTAAATAAGGAGACAAAATGGACAAACAAAATTTAACTTTATTAACTGATTTTTATGAATTAACTATGATGCAAGGTTATTATAATAATCAAAATAATGATACTGTAATTTTTGATATGTTCTACCGTGAGAATCCCTGTGGCAGCGGATATGCCATTTGCGCTGGCTTGGAGCAGGCAATAGAATATATCAAGAATCTCCACTTTAATGAGGAAGATATTGAATATTTTAGAAGCCTTAAGATTTTTAATGAGGGCTTTCTTTCCTACTTAAAGAATTTTAGCTTTACCGGCGATATTTACGCCATTACCGAGGGAACCGTTGTATTTCCCATGGAACCCCTTGTTAAAGTAATTGCTCCGATTATGGAGGCACAGTTAGTCGAAACTGCCTTGTTAAATATCATAAACCATCAAAGCCTAATTGCTACGAAAGCTTCTCGGGTCGTTTATGCTGCCGGTAGCCAGCCTGTTATGGAGTTTGGCTTACGCAGAGCGCAGGGGCCGGATGCCGGAATCCTAGGTGCCAGAGCAGCTGTAATTGGTGGATGTGTCGGCACAAGCAATGTTCTTTCCGCAAAATTATTTGACCTTCCTGCTTTAGGTACGCATGCCCACAGTTGGATTATGAGTTTTGATGATGAGCTCACAGCATTTCGAAAATATGCTGAGCTTTACCCACAGAAT
>Ga0123337_10002463_pt1 | contig 21103 bp, 16 predicted proteins | sample frozenSSSSmetaG_FD_89792 | JGI IMG/M metagenome (GOLD analysis project Ga0123337, IMG submission 89792) | Glacier valley bacterial and archeal communities from Borup Fiord, Nunavut, Canada, to study Microbial Dark Matter (Phase II) -... | ecosystem: Environmental > Aquatic > Freshwater > Ice >...
ATAAAGACAATAATCAATGGATGCTACACCAACAGTTTCGTTTTCTCAAAAAGCAATCAGCGGAATTGGCTGGAGTACGGCTGCTAAATTCCTACGACAGTTTTTTCAGTTGATTTTCCAGGTTGTATTGGCCCGGATACTTAGTCCGGAAGATTTTGGTTTGTTAGGGATGGTCGTGGTTTTTTCCGGTCTGGCAGACATTTTGAAAAATTTTGGATTTGGTGCCGCACTCATCCAAAAAGATGAAGTAAGCAACCAGCATTACAACTCTGTATTTTGGCTCAATGTTCTATTGGGATTTTTAATTACAGGCATCTTTCAATTGCTTGCATCATTTATTGCCGGGGTATATCACCAGCCGGTTTTAGAAAGCATCATAAGGGTTTATTCACTGGTTTACCTGATTGGTTCGTTTAATATTGTACAAGATACATTGCTCCAAAAAAAGCTTGAATTTAAACGATTGTTTTTTATGGAGGCTTTTGCAATTGTTATTAGCGGAGCAGTGGCACTGGTACTAGCCTTTAATGGCTTTGGCGTATGGACACTTGTTTGGCAATACCTGTTGATTGCAATCATCAGCAGCATTGTCTTATGGGTAACTTCCTCCTGGAAGCCCGGGTTTAGTTTTAAATCATCTTCCATTAAAGAATTGCACAAGTTTAGTGTAAACCTTGTTGGCGCAGATCTCTTGAATTATGCGTCCCGAAACATTGATAATTTTTTAATTGGCAAATATATCGGAGTGGCTGCACTGGGTATTTACTCAAGGGCCTATTTCTTAATGCTGCAGCCATTAAGTATCACCAACCAGTTGATAGCAAGGGTAATGTTTCCGTTACTTGTATCATTAAAAAATGATTTAGCTGCAATAAAAAGAATCTATTTGAAAGCAACCCGGCTGATTGCATTTGTAGTATTTCCTTTTGTAACTTTTACTTTCGTAGCTGCTAAATCAATTATACTTTTATTATTGGGGAGCAAATGGATTGAGGTAGCTACGTTATTGCAGGTGTTTTGCATTTATTGTTTAATAGACACGATTGGTATCACCACTGCATGGATTTACAAAGTAACCGGCCGGACAGGCACCATGTTTAAATGGGGCATTTACAATGCCATTGTAATTATCACCGCCATTATAATTGGACTTCAATGGGGCATTCTTGGAGTGGCTATTGCCTATACACTTTCATTCTTAATCTTTCTATGGATACCTGGCTGGCATATTGCCTACCGGATCATTGACCTACCAGTTGTGACCATGCTCAAAAATTTAAGCCCGGTTTTTTTGTGCTGTCTTCCTATGGGCATTGCCATGTTTTTCACTTCATCATTGTTGGTTGGAAAAGTTTCAACCTGGCTAATTTGCTTATCAACATTTATAACAGGGTTCTCTGTTTATTTTATTTTATCAGCCTTATTTTTAAAAGAGAATTATGCGTTCGTAAAAAGCCAGATCAATACCCGTGTTAACAAACTTATTCATAAACGTAAAGTAAAATAAGTAGTGATGATAACGAATGGTTTTTGGGATAAAAAGTTGATTTTTCAAATCATCACTATGGCGATCGTGACGTTTTGTTTGATCTTCATTTTGTTTTTTGATAAGCTGGTACCCACTAATTATATCGCCGGAGGATTTATTACCATCCTGGTATATTTTACAGGAACCTGGTTAATTTTTCAACAATGGAAAAACCTGCAACCCAGCCAATTTGAATGGCGCTTATTGCTGGTCGCATTATCTATTCGAATTGCGGCAGCAGTTAGCTTTTACTTTTTCTATCTATCAGAAACCGGAGTGCCATTTGAATACAATGCTGTTGATTCCCTGTTCTATCACCGTACCGCCATTACGGTGTCGCAGCACCTGCGGCAAATGGATTTTAACTTCAGCAGCTATCTTTCCGGAGTTAGTTTCTCAGACCAGGGATACAATATTTTTTTAGGTTCAGTCTATGCTATTTTCGGTCCGTCGATAATAATCGTAAGATTGATCAATACCATTTTTAGCACGCTAACAGTTATCCTTATTTACCGACTTTCAAAAAACCTGCTATCCGAACATGTAGCACGTATTGCAGGGATCGCTGCTCTTCTGCTGCCAAATTTCCTGCTTTACCTGGGCACGCATCTGAAAGAATCTTTGATGGTATTTTTGGTAATGGCATTACTATATCAAACGGTACAATTTGTAAAATTTCAAAAAAGAAATGCATGGGTTATTTGTTCACTATTGTTGCTTTTTTACATGCTGTTTATGTTCCGAACTGTACTGGCTGCCATCATGCTTGCAAGTTTCATTTTATATGTTTTTTTTCATGCTCCGCCCAAATCAAAAATTGCCAATTTCGTAGCAGCAGGATTTTTGCTGATTGCCTTTGGCTACCTGATTTTTATCAGCCAGGCAGGAAACGAAATTGGTGAATACCTTGCCAAGAGGGAAACAGCAGTAGCCGACAATTTGCAATACCGGGCATCAAGAGATGGCGGCAACAAATTTGCAATGGCCGCAGGTGTTCCGCTATTTTTAGCCATCATTTTTATCGCCCCTTTTCCATCCTTTGTTTTTGTACCCGAACAGGATTTGCTATGGATGTTTATCAGCGCCAATTTTATACGAAACGTTTATGCCTTTTTTACATTGGCAGGTATTGTCTGGATATTCAAGACTAATTTTCGCAATTGTGGTCTTTTATTATTTTTCGCATTTGGATACCTGGGTGTATTGGCAAATTCGGGCTTTGCAATATCTGAGCGTTTTCATATGCCTGTTGTTCCGATATTGCTAATATTTTCATCCATCGGGATTGCAAACTACGGCTTAAAATTGCGCAGATATTATGTAGTGTACCTGGTTTTCATAATGCTTTTTATCATTGCCTGGAACTATATAAAACTCGCAGGCAGAATGTAGTAAAATGTAGATAGCATTTAAGATTAAATTAATAATATAATAATAGTAATTATTTCTTTCGCAGGTTGTTCAGACGTAACTCTGCATTATATCTCCCGATCCTGGCAAACCATTTTTAAAACGCTATTTTATTAATCCCTTTGGTTTTCCAATTGCAAAGAATTTATTTATGAATTTAAAATCCTTATTGGTTTTACTATCCTGTTGTGTTCTTTTTTCGTGCGGCAAGGATGATGATGATGATAAAAAACCTGTAAAGAAAGCGCTCGCATTTTTTATCGAGCAGGACAATGTGAGTAGGCTTTGGTACATAGCAGCTGATGGCAGTTCTTTCGAGAAAGTTTTGCCGGATGACATTGGCACTAGTATGAATAATCCAACCTGGTCATTTGATGGCAAAACTATTTATTTTATAAAAAAAGGAACCATTAATGGAGTGAATGGTGTTTATGCCATTAAACCCAATGGCAAGGGTTATATACCGATCTATATCGACACCGATACGCAGCAACGAAACTTTTATCAACTAACTGCTTCAGGCGATAATGAGAATGTAATTTTCAGCCTGGAAATTCCAAGAACAGGAAGAAAAGTAATTGAGATTTATAAAATGTGTCCCTGTGGCCAAAGTGTAAATCGTTTAACAACTTTTGAAGTTCCTGAGCCGGGCAAAACCATCAATACAGAAGCCTATGCGGGTTCATTTTCACCTGATGACTCACTATTGGTATTTACGCAAAGTGACCCATCGCTAACAGGCAAAAAGAATGTAAAAATTTACACCATCAATGTCTATACAAAAAACCTTGTATTGCTGAAAACTATTTCGGCAGAAGATGCGGCAAGTTGCACACCCAACTTTTCACCTGATGGAAAAACCTTGTTACTTAGCATTGATGGATTTATCCATACAATGAAATCGAACGGCGACGATTTAAAGAAACTGGGCAATCAAAAAGGCTTCAGACCAATGTGGGATATTAACGGTAGAGAATTTTATTTTTCAAGTAGTAATATTCCGAACGTAGAGCCTGGTATTTACAAAGCTGATATCAACCTGCTGAGAATTGAACCGGTGATTAAGAGAAGTTTTTCAGGCAAACCGGGAGGCTTTGCCGTAAACCCGGTACCCTAATAGTTTTCCCAAAAAACAAAAGATTCTCATCACCGAATAATTTATTCGGGTATTTTCCGATTCAATAAATTCATTAGGATTATCCTACAAAATCTTCCAAACTTCGGTTTGAATCATTTTGTAGGATAGCTATTTTTAAACAGGGCACTATATCAACAATATAAGTGGATCAAAACATCTGCCTTCACTATAAAGCAAAAAATTGATAGCAACGAATTGCAGTTTCAAAAAATTAAAGACAAAAAATTAAGCCGTGGCCGGAGAAGATGGCAACTGCCTAAAGGGTTCGCTTGGGTAGAATACGTCAATTTCGGAGAAGTAAGTTTATTGATATAAGAAACTTAATGAAAGCAGGCTTAAATTAATACGAAACAGGGCAATCAAAAGATATTGACGCAATTAAATTTCAACTCAATCCAACTGTTAGATAATATTATCAGATCAGTTTCAAAATGCCTGTTGCCAAATCATGTAGTCATGATGTTTAAAAAATCAGTTTCATTCCACAGCAGTTAAAGGCTCCAATAATCTCTGCTTGAAATTTGATTTCTGAATATTCCTTTCAGGTCTACAATCAATCCACCTTCTTTCGTAATACCAGCAAAGTATTCGTCATCAAATTTTTTGTAAGCATCATGAGGAACAGCTATTATTACTGCATCGTAATTACCTGCAATATTTTCGGTGAGCGAAAATCCATATTCATGGCTAAGCTTTTTGCTATCTGCATGTGGATCGGTAATCGATACATTTAATGAATACGATTCTAATTCTTTTACTACATCAGCAACTTTGCTATTACGGATATCACTTACATTTTCCTTAAAGGTTGCTCCCATAATCAACACATTCGCATCCTTCAAATTACCATTGGACTGTATGATATGCTTTATTACTTTAGCTACAATATGATTGGCCATACTATCATTAATTACCCTGCCTGCCAATATCACCAGGCTATCGTACCCCAATTCCCGTGATTTATACGTGAGATAATATGGATCTACCCCAATACAATGTCCCCCTACAAGGCCCGGTTGAAATTTTAAAAAATTCCATTTAGTGCCGGCAGCCTCAAGCACTTCGAAAGTATTGATGCTCATTTTATCAAAAATAATAGACAGTTCATTCATGAGTGCAATGTTCAAATCACGCTGTGTATTTTCAATGATTTTTGCCGCCTCTGCCACTTTTATGCTGGAGGCTTTGTAAACACCTGCAGTTACTACCATCTCATAGATACCTGCAATCATTTCAAGACTTTCTGCATCGCAGCCACTTACCACCTTTACTATTTTTGCGAATGTGTGTTGCTTATCTCCCGGATTTATTCGTTCCGGGGAGTACCCTGTTTTAAAATCCAATACATTTTTTAACCCGGATAATTTTTCAATCACTGGCAGGCAATCTTCTTCTGTACAACCGGGGTACACCGTGCTTTCAAATACAACATAATCCCCTTTCTTTATTACTTTACCAATTGTTTCACTTGCTTTTAATATTGGGCCAAGATCTGGTATCGTGTGTTCATCTACCGGCGTTGGAACAGCCACGATGAAAAAATTTGCAGTTCGCAAAACCTCCAGATCGTTTGTAAATTCGATATCACAATCGTCAAATGCTTCGCTCTCCAATTCCTCGCTCGGATCAATGCTGTTCCGCATCATGTTTACCCTTTCTACACTTATGTCAAAACCAACGACGCTAATTTTTTTTGCAAACTCCAGGGCTATCGGCAGGCCAACATAGCCAAGACCAATTACAGCCAGTTTTTTCTTCTTATCTATTAATTCCTGGTACATGATTTCTTATTAAAAGCCGATCGAGCGATCGGCTACTTTGATTCAATACTTAAATATCTACCTACCTTTTCAATAACTCTTCTTTTAAAAAATATTCATACGCAACGCTGTCTGCAGGCAACCCCAGTTTTAATTTTCTTTCAACTTTTAATTTATAGGTTACCCCCTCTTTGTAATTAAAATTTTTGATAGAATCCTGAAAGACAAAATAATTCCCTCTATCCTCATTACCCCAGCGAATCCTTAAGCATTTGGTATCTGCGGCACCGGTACAGTATCCTCTTTCCGGTGCTACCCAAACGATTAAAGTTTTTACGTCCACGGGTTTAACAGCCTTAAAAAGCTTAAGCTCGGTTAAACCAATTTTACCAAAATTATGATTGGTCCTCAGATCCAACATGTCTTCTTTTTTTTCAAAGCTCATCAGCTCATCATTAAATCTGATATCAATGATACTACTATCTTCTTTGCTGGTAGTCCACTTACCATTTAGTGAAACTTCCGGCATTTCATTTTTGTAGTCCGTTATATAAGCCGCCGTGCTATCCTTTTTTAATTCCATGCTGATGATCATATTTGCACCGGCAGTTCTCTTAATTGTTTGATAGTAACCGGTAATTGACTTTGCATCTTCAATTGCTCCGCCATTTGGTTTACAGGAATATTGCAGCAGGCAAACCGAGCAAACTATTGTGGATACTACAAGCCTTGTTTTTATCGACATTTTTTGATTTATTATTGGTTTAATTTTATACAATTTTTACAGTAGCCCCATTAGCATCATCAACTCTTTCCGCTTTTTTACAACCTGCATGGGAATCAATTCCTTTGACGACACACCGGCATTTTTACTCCGCCAGTTGTTATCAAAAGCAGTCGGTGCACTGTTTTCCACACTATACATTTGTTCAATAATTTCCACCACTTTAAAACCTTCCATTGCGTTGGTAGTAATGGTATCATTGTTTCTTAAAACGTTCACCACGTTTTCTACAACATAGTTATGATTGGCTGCCGACCCTTTAAAAGCACCATAATCATTGGCAGGGTTAGTTGCTGCTAACACCGGCATGGTATAGTCTTTTACGTGGCAATATTCCACTTCATTCATATACTGCCCGCCAACCTTAATGCTTCCTTTTTCGGCAATGATAGTAATACTACTTTCAAGATTTTTATCAAAGACAGATGTGCTGAAATTAAAGGTGCCCATTCCGCCGCCATCACAAAACTCAAAACTAATACTACCGCTATCTTCAAACTGTGTTAGGTTAGCATGATTAAAACATGCGAGGCGGGATTGAATATTCTTAATATCCCCAAACAACCAAAACATAATATCCAAAAAATGTGAGAACTGGGTGTACAATGTACCGCCATCCAGTTCCATGGTACCATGCCAGTTTTTTGCTTTGTAATAACGACCATCCCTGTTCCAGAAACAATTAATCTGAACCATAAATATTTTACCCAGTGTGCCGTCAGATACTACCTGCTTAAGCCATACAGAAGGAGGTGAATACCTGTTTTGCATTACAGAAAATACATTCCGGTTAACATGCAATGCCTTGAAAATTAATTTTTCTGCATCCGCTTTCGACAATGCCAGCGGCTTTTCTATCACCACATGTTTGTATGCATTCAAACACCTTAACGCATGCGTGGCATGCAAACCGTTAGGCGTTGAAATTACCACAACTTCTATTTCAGGAATTTCTTCCAGCATCTGGTCTACCGAATAGAAAAATGGAATATCAGCATAACTATTTTCGATATCAAGATTTTCCGGTGAAAGTAAATCCGCAATGGCAACAAGATTTGCTTCCGGATTACGGCTAATCATTTCTGCATGCCTTTTACCAATATGGCCGCAGCCAACAATGGCAAAATTGATAGGAGTCTTATTCATAAGTTTTCAATTTTTTTTATGGTATTAGAATCAACATTTAAAAGATAAGCCTGTCCGCCTTCAGGGCAGTGCGCCTTATTCTGTTCGTCAAAATATAAGCGGTGTCCGTACTCACTCATCCACCCGATTTGCCTGGCCGGATTACCTACTACCAGGGCATAGGGCTTTACTTCTTTGGTAACTACAGCACCTGCACCAATAAAGGAATAAGCGCCAATTAGATTGCCGCACACAATCGTAGCATTGGCCCCGATACTGGCTCCTTTGCCCACCTGTGTACTTTTATATTCATCCTTGCGTATAATTTTACTTCGGGGGTTTATTACATTGGTAAAAACCATGGAGGGGCCTAAGAAAACATCGTCATCGCAGGTTACTCCGGTGTAAATGGATACATTGTTTTGCACCTTTACATTATTGCCTAAAACAACTTGTGGAGATACTACTACATTTTGGCCCAAACTACAATTGTTACCAATACTGCAATTGGGCATGATGTGACAGAAATGCCAGATTTTAACCCCTTCACCAATCAAACAGCCTTCATCAATGACTGCGGTGGGGTGCGAATAATAACTCATCTTAGTAGAAATTTATTTAAAGCCAAAAAGAAAATTGCCAAACCGATAGGGAGACGTATTGGTAGGCCTCGTTATCCGTAAAGTTTGAAAAGAGGCATCGTTCACCAATAACATTGCACCGCCCACGAATCCATCAAATTCATCATAATATCTCTTGTAAACAGGTGAGGTAGATGAAGTAGAAGCGGGTGGATAAATGTCAAAGACATATCCCAGTTTTTCTTTTTTTGAATTAATGAAGCGTACATCAAAATAATTTGTAACAGCATCTCTGCTGATATTTCTTAGCCGGCCTTCGTTGGTTAATACCGGCTCCTTTTCTCCCCTGGAAAATAAGCTATCAATGGGATAGCTAAATAGTTGCAAATCTATATTTGAAAGCAGAACACCGTTCCGCCTGATATTGTCGGTAGAATTATAATAGAAACGAACCCTTACACTATCCTTGCCAGGTTCAGGCAAAGTGGCTGTTTCCGTCTGCTTGTTGATATAGGTTGGCTTTTTAGATGGGTCTAACTGAACCAACAACAATTCATTAAAGTTTGTAAAAAAGATAGTGCTATCGAAAATAAGGTTGGGACTACTCTTCTTAATTACTGTTACCACTAAATGCCCCTTGGTAACAAAAGGCAGATCTTTCGTTAGCAGGGTTTCTATTTTATTGCCACCCACAGCAGTTTGTTCTGCAATGATCTGGTCGTCTAATTTTACCTGGAAATATAAAGAAGTATCTGTATAAAAGGCTTCGAGATTAAGCCGCATATATGATTGCACTTCAACCGGCTCACCTTTTTTACAGGCTTGCAATAAAAAAACTGTTAAGAAGCAGCCTACCAGTGTTTTTATACTTTTATTCATTTTTATTTTTTTAAATAGGGGGCAGAAAAATAAATACTTCTGCCCCCGGGGATTTTTTTATTTATCACTAAACAATAAAGAAATGCCGAATTGAAAATTTGTTAAAATGGGTTGATTACTATGAAGGATCAAAATTTGTCCATACACCAGCAGAACCAGCTATCCAGTTGTTAGGAATAGTAATGTTGTTACCAACTTTAATTGGAGAACCATTACCAACTGCACCGATATAAGGAACGGTGTTCAGGAAGTTGCTGGATGTGCCAGCAAAATTTGGTTTAACAACACCAGGTCCGGCAGGAGTAGCAGGATCCAAAGGACCACCAGCTTTGAAAGCCAGGGCAGAACTCTTGTAAAGGTTGTGCGTAGCAGGACAAGCATTGTTGATCCATGTAGTTGGAGTAGATGCGCTGATGATACCATCATTGGCAAGACCCCATGGAGAAACAGAAGTACCTACAAATTTGCTGCTGTCAGTAAAGCCATGAACTGCATTGTTACGGAAGAAAGCAGCCGTAGTTGGAACCAATGTATTTTCAAAAACGATACCAGTGGTGTAGCCCATGATTATTGAATTACGCATACGTAAATCAGTTCCTCTTCTAAACCTTGCACCATTTAAAGTACCGGTTAAAGCACCACTGCAACGGCCAATGATCGTTAAGTTAGATAATTCAGGGCGTGTTGTTGGAGTTGCAGCCGAACCAGTTGCATCATTGTCGCACTCAATACCATTTGCATCAGCTACTGTGTAAGCCGGGTTGCGTACAGAAACACCAAACTGGAAGTTTCCACGGTATCCGAAATCAAAGTCAAAACCATCATCATTCTGTGCATTTGCAATTAAGAATTTAGGGTTAACAGTTCCACCAAAAAATTCAAATGCATCATCAGCACCATAAGATGCCATGATATAACGCAAAGCAGTTTGAGAACCGCAACCGCCGAGTGTAAGACTGTTTAACTCTCTGTTTGCTGATACCAAGGCACCAGCAAACTCAATACGAACATAATTTAAAAGACCGCCATTGTGAGCTTCAGTGGATCCACCATAATAGGTATCATCGATAGTACCTCCGGTTGGAAAACTTGTAACGCCTTCAATCTGCGTAGTAGCAGGTTGATTGGTAATGCCATTACCCAGTATTACAATACCACCCCAGTCACCTGGTAAACGGTTGGTTCTGCCACCTGGCAAGCCGGTAAGTGAAGAAGTGAAAATGATTGGAGTTGCCTGTGTTCCTTTAGCAACCAGTCTGCCGGTTTTTGTAACGATTAATGCAGAAGCATCAGCAGCATTTGCTTTATACAAACCTTCAATACGTGTACCTGCAGGTATTGTTAAGGTAGCGCCGTTTTTTACCCATACTTTACCATCCAGAATGTACGTATTTGCTGCACTTAAAGTGGTGTTTACGCTAATAACTTCTGGTAAAGTTATTGTTGCCAGCGTAGTTGGAGTACCAGCATTTAAATCGCCAACATTTTCAGCAACCTGGTCTTTTTTACAAGATGCCAACAGCAAGCCTGCTGCACCCATGCAAATAAATAATTTTTTCATTTTGTTTAGTTTAAATTAATAATTGTAATTGTGTTGTGTATAGTGATAAATAAAATGTGCGATTAGAATATTTTATAATTGATACTTAAACTGTAGTTCGTACCACGATTGCCCCGGTAAATAGTTAAATCATATTCCGGGTTATAATTATTGCCTTTAGGGTCAATGTTTGCATCGTTTTTGTTTCCGGAGGTACGGCCATTTCCTGCATTATTGTAGATGATAAAATCTTGATTCAACAGATTGCTGCTATTGAATTTCACCTCTACCTTCTTTTTAAATAGTTTAGTATATACCTGCAGATCTACAATATCTCTTGGCTTTTCATACCGATCTAACTGGGGCTGAAACGAAGCAGTTACAATTCTTTTTCCAAAACGGTTGTAAACAATATTGGCACCAAATTTTTCAGTCTGATAAAGTAATCCAACATTGATACTATAGGGAGATAAACCCGACAATGGTCTGTTTCTGGCAGGGGGGGTATTGGTTGTATCAATGATGGTCGCACCGGTAAGCTGTTGAACGATATAAACATAGTCAAGATTAACGGCTGACTTCATGATAGAGGCGTTGCCAGAAAAATATAGATTCTTAAAAAATTTAGATTTTTTATTGATAAAAGAAAAAGATTTACGTAGGTCGAACTCAGCACCAATATTGGTGGATGATCTCAGGTTAACGTTGGTAAATATCAGATCGCCGGTTCCTGCTTCAACAAAGGGCTCAATGGGATTAGTAAATTTTTTATAGAAGCCAGTTATAGAAACAACTTCACCGGGAGTAGGAAAATATTCATAACGCAAATCGGCATTAATAATGGAGGCATTTTTTAGGGGACTACCTTTCACAACGCTCAACAATTCAAAATCATAATATTCCAATGGGTAGATCTCCCGAAAATCAACCCGGGCTGAAGTTTTGGCAACTGCCAAACGAAGATTGGATTGTTTTGAAAGACTATATACCAGGTTTGCGGAAGGGAAAAAACCCAGTTCATCTATCACAAATGTAGAATCGAAAATCTCTTTGGTACCAGGTCCTCCACTTGGATTTGGAATTATTCTTTCTTCTTCTGCTACGGTGCTGATGTAAAATTGCTCTACCCTGATGCCCGCAATTGCCCTCAATTTGTCAGTTACTTTTGCATCTGTTAACACATAGCCTGCATTTGTATTCTGCTTGCCTGTGTACCCATCATAAGGATTGGTAACGTCTCCCTCCATCACCCTGTTATAAAAAAGTAATCCGCTTTTAAAATTTACCGGGTCATATACATCATAATATGTCTTACCTATAAAATTGTAAGTGATATCAGCGGAAAGTGCCTGCGATGCAGGCTTTAAAAACAACTCTCTATAGTCAGCCTTTCTAAAACCTCCCAAATAACCGAATTTAAGTTTTTGATCTTCGCCAAGTAGCTTGTAACTCATCGTTACATCCAATCCTGCACCATACTTATTTTCATTTAGCTTATTGTAAAAGATTCCACCGGTTGACACACTACCAATATTCGACAATTCAATATTATATGCGGCAGTAGGTGTCGTTCTAAAATAAGCTGTACCCCTTGAATCAGGATATTCTCTGATTGTTAAAATTTTATCTGCAAACCACTTCACTTTAAATTTATTTCCTGCCAGGCTATGCTCCCCTTCTATCCGATTTTGTAACAAATCGCTGGTTGCTACCCTGGAAGCATAACTATCCTTTACTTCATTTGTCTGATCTACAACGCCGTTATAAAACAAAGTTTCGTTAGTTAACCGCCGTGTATATAAATTCTTAAAAGCAATCTTACTTTTGCGGTAATTATACGCCAACGAAAAAAGGCCTGCAACGTTGGTGGAAAAAGTTGATCTTTTGCCGGTAGCACTATCCAAGCTTCCATTCTCTCCTTCATAAGTATATGCTTCAATGTTTTGTTGGTTTCTGTAAGTAGCACCCAGTAACATTCCAAACGAACCTGCATTTTTAAACTTTCTTCTTATCCCCAATGTCAATTGATAATCCTGTGTAGGCATCGCCTCATATGAATATGGTCTCCATAAATTGGGAATACTTGCGTTTATTGCATTGCGTTTTTTAAAATCAGTATTATAAACCTTAGCGTAGTCAACCGGATTCCAATCTCTTCCAAACCATTTACGCTTCCTGTCTAAAACACCAAAGTATTCTGACTTTGCGATACCGGTATTAATCATTTCCTTCCCGGTACTTACAGAATTATAACCTGTTCCCAGGCTAATTGTAAGCGTATTTCTATCAGGCACTTCCTTGGTAGTTATCTGGATTAATCCGCCTGCAAAATCAGTTGGCAAATCTGCCGTAGCGGTTTTATTGATTACAATATTTTCAACCATGGCGGTTGGAATAATATCAAATGAAAAATTCTTTTTATTGGGTTCTGTGCTGGGCATTACAGAGCCATTCACCATCACATTATTGTAGCGGTCCGCCATCCCCCTTATTACCACAAACTTATTTTCAACAACTGTTACACCATTGGCCCTCCTTAGTGCATCGCCCAAATTATTATCCGGTGTACGCCGCATTTGATCACTCGTCAATACATCTGAAACGGCCGAGTTATTCTTTTGTATACGTAGCCCTGCACTAATGGTTTCCTTTCTGGCGGATGCGGTTACAACAACCTCGCCATTGCTTTTTACATTCAAGGCAATTTCCTGTTTGGTTACCTCCCCTTTCTTAACGATTACATCAGTAATTTGCTTTGTTTCTAAACCTGCATAGCTGATTACCAGGGTGTAGCTGCCTGGTGCGATATCTATTTCAAACTCGCCATTTACATTTGCCTTAATGGTTTTGTTACCGGGATTAATAACAATAGTAGCGGAGGCCAATGCCTCATTGCGATCATTACGGGCAGTACCTGTAATGCGTCCTTTATCGGAGAGTTGCTGTGCCTGGGAAACAGAAAAGAAGAACATAAAAAACACAAGAAATCGGGCAGGCAAAAAATACCTGATACTATGAATAAAATCCATAATTTTGTATAAGTTTGAATTAATAATTAATGAGACGGGTGCCATGCCGATGGCGCCTGTTTCAATTTTATTCCTAGGATTTTTTGGGGATTTTTATTATTTCTGAATGAATTCAAAGGTCGTGTTAATGTGCCATTCTACAGATTAACTTTGTCTTAACTAATTGTGACCTCTTTGCTTTTCCATCTTTAAATGATCTCTTTCGTTTGTAAATAAATTATCTTTTACAAATAAGGAGTGTAGTATTTTTTACTTAAAAAACTACTGGTATTCTTTCCTCAGTATTACTCTTTATTGAATTGTAAATTAATTTCCCGGTCTGCATTTGTTTTATCGGTTTCACCGGTCTTAATAATTCTGTTGTCACCTTGTTGTCACCATAAATATCTGTCAAAGCCTTTTTTACCAGCAAGTCATCCGGGCTGTTTAGTTTGGACAAGGGCAAGCTTTCAAACTCGTTTACAGCCATTGTTGGTACTAAGCCATTTTCATAATCACCTTTGTTTAGTGCATTGTATAGTTTATATGCAATGGGCTGCATGTACCACGCTATTTTTTTAGGTTGACGCTGATCACTGATCAAGATAGCCGCATAATTTTTACCATAAGTTTTTTCGCCAATATGCACCACATTGATGTAAGGCTGCAAATTATTAATCAACAACTCCGCTGCAGAAGCAGTAACAGCAGTACTTAACACATATACTTTCTGAATGCTTAACCTTTTAGAAACGAGTGTTGCAAAGTTTTTACCACTACTATTGGGCGATGCATTGATTGCCTTTTCAAAAGTTTGCGATACATTTTGCAAAGTGGCATTTCCTTTATAAATACCAAATACATCGGTGGCTTTTACATTACCTATTAAAGCGCATAATTTAGCACAGGACGCCACACTACCTCCGGCATTGTAGCGCAAATCAATAATTAACTCAGTTACATTTTTCGATTTAAGTTTGTCAAATGCATTCAGCAAATCCAAATCAAATTTCTCATTGAACAATCGATAAAAAATGTAGCCTGTTTTCTTTGCATTTTTTTCAAATACCCTGGTAGTATATACCGGACGTTCTTCAAAAACAGTAGCAGGTAAAACTTGCGGAGCGCTTTCAACCCAACTACCAGTGGCATTGCTGACGGTAGTTATTGAAATATTATTACCGGAGTTTAGTAAGGTCTGCATTGCCGCCAGGTTATTTTTTGTTATGGCCTGTCCATTAATTTTACTAAAATAAAAACCTCTTTCGAAACCTGCCCTTTCTGCAGCACTCTCTCCCGCTACCAGCGACATTACACCCAATAATTTATCTGCAGAATACGCCGTGTTTTCAACAAGGATATAGTGAAAACCATAAAGATCAAAACAGTTTTTTGGCGCCGGAATATTTTGTCCATTACTAATCCATGAAAATTTATCAGCAGGGTTTACTAATCTATTAAAAAAGGCTTCGGTACTACCTTCCAGCGAAACAGCAGGCGAAATTAAACTATTATGATAATAGTAATGCTTCATACTGTCGAGCACCCATTTGTTGATTGACTGGATAGAATCCTTTGCGGTTGGAATATTGAAAACTACATCTTCTTTTTTGCAGGATTCAAGTACCAAAATGATGGCAATAAAAGTAGTCAACGCTTTATACGAACCAGCAAAACTTATTTTAAAAAAAGGCATCATGATAGCAGGTTATTATCTGTATAGTAGAAACGCCACATTCCGAAGAGCTACTCTTTTTCAGGGTGTAAAAGTATACTTTGCTGGCAGACTATGTTATTAAATAATCATTAACCTACTGTTAACAAAAAGAAGCATTTTCGTCATCGTCTCTTTGATGCTATGCTTAAATGTAATTTTATTTTTAGTATTACTTTTTTACTAAAAAAAACAACAATGCGTGTACTTATTGTATGTAGTGGTAATAAAGGCAGAATCAGCGCCTTTATAAAAGACCAGGTTGATGCACTAAACAAAAAAGGGGTTCCTACTGATTATTTCTTAATCAATGGAAAAGGCATAAAAGGATATTTCTCAAATTATTTCAGACTGAAAAAACTTTTATCAGGCGGTAAATATTCATTGATACATGCACATTATGGACTTTCTGGTTTATTAGCAGTTCTACAAAGAAGGATACCTGTGGTAGTTACTTTTCATGGAAGTGATGTTAACCAGCGGGCTGTATATAAATTCTCGAAACTGGCCTCACAGTTGTCGGCCTACAATATTGTAGTAGAAGAAAGTTTTGTAAAAAAACTAGACCTAAAAAAAAAGTATGCAATCCTTCCATGTGGTGTTGACTTTGATACATTTACCCCCTTAGATAAACAAACAGAGCGAAAAAAACTCTCCTACGCAGATGATGAAATCATCATTCTGTTTTCCTCCAGCTTCTCAAACAAAGTAAAGAATTATCCACTCGCTAAGGAGGCCGCAGATAAAATACAACATGCCAGAATGATTGAATTGGATGGCTATACAAGACCTGAAATTAACGCCCTTATGAATGCAGCCGACTTGCTTTTGCTTACTTCATTTAGCGAAGGAAGCCCGCAGGTAATTAAAGAAGCAATGTCTTGCAATCTCCCAATAATCAGTACAGGCGTAGGAGATGTACCTAGAATACTCGCTAACACTAAAGGTAATTTTATAGTGGGCTATAATATAGATGAAATAATTACAGCAGCAAACAGCATTACCCGATCCAATCAACGATCCAATGGACGGGATGCAATCCTTGGCAAATACGACAACAAACATATTGCAGATGAACTGATCAATATCTATCAATCAATAAAAAAATAATTTCAGTTTGCGAGATTTTACCATACATGCTTTTGAAACATTATTGGTTGCTATTATTAATAATGGATACAAAATAATTACTTACCAGCAATATGCAGAAAATAAAAACCAGGAAGGCAAATATGTTATATTAAGGCATGACATTGACAACCTTCCTTTAAATGCCTTGCTCTTTGCAACGATTGAAGACCGTTACTTAGTGAAGGGTACATTCTACTTCAGGGATACCCCAGAGGTGTTTAAAAAAGAAATTTTAACTGACATCGCATCAATGGGACATGAGATTGGTTACCATTATGAAGACTTAAGCAAAATGACGGGCAACAGGCAGCTAGCTATTAAAAGTTTTGAAAACTCATTGAACAAATTCAAAAGTATCTATCCCGTAAAAACAATTTGCATGCACGGTAGCCCATTATCACCAATTGATAACAAACAACTTTGGCAAAGCTTTAATTATAACCAATTTAACCTGTTAGCTGAAATATATTTAGATACCGATTTCAACAAAGTATTTTACTTGACAGATACCGGCCGAAACTGGAATTCCCGTTTCAATATCAGGGATAGAGTGCGAAGCCCATTTAAAATACCCGTAAAGAATACCGGACACCTGGTATTACTTTTTAATAATCAAAACCTGCCAGATAAAATCATGATTAATGTACATCCTCAAAGATGGAACAATAATAATTTTAAATGGACGAACGAACTAATTACTCAAAACATTAAAAATCTATTCAAATATCTTTTACTAAAAATTGGAGTTATTAAATGATTCGTATTGCTGAAGATATTGATGAGTTGTTATGGAACCAGTTTGTTATAGATCATCCAATGGGAAACATTTACCAAACACCTGCAATGTACCTGCTATACCTGGCTACTGCAGGTTACAAGCCTGGCGTGATCATAATTGAAGATGCGCAAAATATTAAAGGAGTGATGGTTTATAATATTATTCATGAAAAGGGTTTAAAAAATATTTTCACAACACGATCAATTATTACCGGAGGGCCAATCGTGGAAAACAATGACCCGGATCTGGTTCAATATATTTTAACTGAGTATAAAAGAAAAACAGATCAGCTCAATATTATTTATACCCAATTCAGAAACCAGTGGAATACCTCAGGCTGGATCAATCAGTTTAAAAAGTACGATTATCATTATACAGATCATTTGAATATCATAATTGATTTAACCAAAAACGAAGAGCAGTTAATTGCCGAAATGCAAAAAAAAAGATACAAGAATATTAAGCGTGCAAAGAATAAAAATATTTTGATTGATTCTACTACAGATAAAAAGGACATAACAGCAATCATCCAACTTATTAAACACACTTACAAACGGATCAATTTACCCTGCCCACCTGAAACTCTTTTTTTGAATGCAAGGGAAAAATTAAATGAACAGGTGATTTTTTTTGCAGGACGGTATAACGACGAAATAATTGCTGCCAGGGTTTACCTGCTTTATAAGGGTACCGTTTATGATTGGTACGCTGCAAGTAATTTAAATTTCAGCCATCTGCATGCCAACGATTTGTTGCCGTGGGAATTTATGCTGTGGGCAAAAAAGAACAATTTTAAAAATTACGATTTTGTAGGTGCTGGCAATCCCAACCAACCCTATGGTGTGAGGAATTATAAAATGCGATTTGGCGGCAAGCTCGAAAACTTTGGACGATATCAATGTATCCATAAACCCGTCCTGTACAGGATTGGAAAAATTGGAATTCATCTAATAAAAAAATTAAAACTATCCGTATAAATAAGGTAACGATCGAAGCAGATTAGCGTCAAGATGCATGCTGCTGATTTGCACCTGAGCATAAATAAGCAAAAAACACAATAAAAATCTTTAACAAAAAACAAGTAAAATGAAAATATTAGTTGATATCGGTCACCCGGCACATGTACATTATTTTAGAAATGCGATTACAGAATTGCAAAAGCGTGGTCACGAATTTTTAATAACAACCAGGGATAAAGAAGTGGCCCTGGATCTACTAAAGAGCTATGGATTTAATTATGTGTGCACTGGTAAAAACAAAGCAGGCACTTTCAAAAAATTTCTAACCATGTTTAGGAATGATCGCATTATTTACAGGGAAGCAAAAAGATTTAAGCCCGATCTTTTTCTAAGTTTTTTCTCGCCTTTTGCCGCACAGGTAGCATGGTTTATGAAAATCCCTGCCATTGGCTTTACAGATACAGAAACAGCCAAATTAAGTATTCAATTAACACTACCATTTACCAAATATGTTTTTACACCAAACTGCTTTTACACAGATTTTGGAGCCAAACAATTTAGGTTCAATGGTTACATGGAAACCTTTTATTTACACCCAAATTATTTTACACCTGATCCTTCGGTACTAACAGATATGGGTGTAGCGCCGGAAGAAACATACTTTGTAATGCGGTTAGTTTCATTCAATGCAGGCCATGATGCAGGAGAATCCGGAATAGCAGAAAATGACAAAATAAAAATTGCTGAATACTTAAGTACAAAAGGCAAACTTTTTATTTCATCAGAAGGAGCATTGCCTGAACAATTCAAAAAGTATCAGTTAAAAACATCGCCTCAGTCATTTCATAGTGTATTGGCTTACGCTTCTCTATACGTAGGCGAAGGCGCCACAACCGCCTCTGAATGTGCTCAATTGGGAACACCCGCCATTTATATCAATACACTAAAGCCGGGCTATATGATTGAACTTGAAGAAAGAGGACTTATTTTTAATTTTCCGGATGCTGGCTCTGCTTATACTAAGATCACTGAAATAGCAGAAACAAAAGACATGAAAAATAAATTCAAAAAAATAGCTACCAATATGATGAACGAAATCATTGATTGTACAGCATACCTTGTTGATTTAGTAGATACTTATCCGCAAAGTATCAAAACCATGAAAAGATAAACCGGACTTTGTTAGATGGCAAAATCCTTCACTATTTCTTTACAGGTATTTTTTTTACATTTTTTTTTACAATAATTTTTATGACTGCTTATTAACCTTTTTACGGAGCGGTGTTCCCGCTCATATTGCTTAATCAATTCCGCCACCTGTAGCAAGGAAGATTGATAATTGCCATACAATTGTTTCATTCGCTCTTCCATTTCCATGATTTCAATTATATGCTCAACCGGCAATTGAAAAATTTCTGATTCCTTTTGCAAGTGCTTTAAATAGTCTTGAAGGCGATCATAGTGGTATCGCTGTATAGCATTCATAATGTGTTAAAAAATAATTTTTATGCCAGTGCGATTAGGTTAAAAAAATAAAATAGATACCTTTTTTAGTCAAAACTCAAAGCGATTAATGAAGTCGTTAAACGAGCAATCGTCCTGAATACACAAGTTTAAACACTCATTTTTGCTGTCTCCCATATTCATTTGATAAATTTTAATTCAAAATACAAATGCAATAGGCGTTAAAGCTAAAGCAAGCTTTTGGAAGGCAGGTTAACAAACCGTTACATAATTATTATTAAATAGAAAGTGTGGCATAATAGAAGGCGATTGACAATCCAATAACCAATGCTTTTTTTCCGGATAAATACAAATTGGGAATATTAAACAAACTACAGCAAACAAAATCAAAACTTTACCCGCACTATGATTTATTCGGTTGCAAACCCTGGTGGAGCGTATCCTTAAATTAAACAACCTTGATTCATAATGATGTACATCGTTTATGGCAACGAGTTTTTAATAACAAGCGATGTTGACGATTTTTATGGAGTCGATCGCAGAAGCAATGCTCAATAAAACTGGCCATTATCATTCGATGTTTAAAAATGAAGCGATGTATGCCAGTCAAAAATAACTGATTGACTCTGTTATATTAAGAATGCTAAAACTGGTTACAATCGTAACGGAAGTATGGCCATTGAAAGAGGACTATCTAATCCTGCTCTTATGCGGGGTTATTGTGTATTGAAAAAAATAAAGAATATCCAGACGGCTTGTTTCCTAAAATTCACAAGCATATTGTTTATATTCCTCATGGTAAATGGTAGAAAACAAACTTAAGAAACCGAAAAAAAAGGGCTGTTGTTGACGATGAAATTCCATTGAGGGGCATCTTAAAGTTCCATTATAGCAATCCATTATCAGGTGCACCGTGAAGGGGCAATGGTGGCAAATACTACTATTATTATAAATGTAAATTTTCAAAACACACAATATAAAGTGCCATAGAAAACAACAATCAGTTGTTGACCGCTTTTAAACGAATGTAACTCCTAATAGAGGGCAAATGGCTTTCCTATTTACAAAAAAAGAGATGATTTTTCAATCATCCCTTTTAGCGGAGAGTTAGGGATTCGAACCCCAGGACCTGTTACAGTCAACAGTTTTCAAGACTGCCGCAATCGACCGCTCTGCCAACTCTCCGGCGCAAAAGTAAGGCTAGTGTGTTTACAAGTCAAAATATTTAGGAATATATTCGCTCAGATTCCTTATCTCGCATTACTCCCATTTCCATTAAGTCACCAATGATGGGTATTACACCC
>Ga0123337_10002468_pt1 | contig 21077 bp, 18 predicted proteins | sample frozenSSSSmetaG_FD_89792 | JGI IMG/M metagenome (GOLD analysis project Ga0123337, IMG submission 89792) | Glacier valley bacterial and archeal communities from Borup Fiord, Nunavut, Canada, to study Microbial Dark Matter (Phase II) -... | ecosystem: Environmental > Aquatic > Freshwater > Ice >...
CGGTGCTTCGTAGCCAGGCACCAGACGTTTGTAGCTGTTGGTACCGGGGTTGGTGATGGCGTTCAAGGCACGAGCGTGCTTGATGATGCCGCCAATGTAGTACAGCGCGAAGTCTGACAAACCTGCATAGCCGTCGCCAGCAAACAGATTTTTGCCGTCTTTCCAGATGGACTGGTGAACGTGCATGCCGGAGCCGTTGTCACCAACGATGGGTTTTGGCATGAAGGTGGCGGTCTTGCCGTAGGCATTGGCCACGTTGTGCACCACGTATTTCATCAGCTGCGTCCAGTCGGCGCGCTCTACCAGCGTGCTGAATCGGGTACCGATTTCGTTCTGGCCAGCGCCCGCCACTTCGTGGTGGAACACTTCAACCGGAATGCCCAGTGATTCGAGAATCAGGGACATTTCAGCGCGCATGTCCTGCGTGCTGTCGACCGGCGGCACGGGAAAGTAGCCGCCCTTGACGGTAGGACGGTGGCCGCGGTTACCGCCTTCGAGCTTTTTGCCCGAATTCCAGGGTGCTTCGTATTCTTCGATCTTGAAGAAGGTGCCCGACATGTCGGTGTTCCAACGCACGTCGTCAAAGATGAAGAATTCAGGCTCGGGTCCGAAGTAAGCGGTATCGCCCAGGCCGGACGCCTTGAGGTAGGCTTCAGCGCGCTTGGCAATCGAGCGTGGATCGCGGTCATAGGCCTTGCCGTCGCTAGGCTCGACCACGTCGCAGCTCAACAGCAGCGTCGTTTCTTCAAAGAAAGGATCGATGTTGGCCGTATTGGGGTCGGGCATGAGCTGCATGTCGGACGCTTCAATGCCCTTCCAGCCCGCAATCGATGAGCCGTCGAACGCATGGCCCGAAGTGAACTTGTCCTCGTCAAAATGGGACACAGGCACGGTGACGTGCTGCTCTTTACCCCGGGTGTCGGTGAAGCGGAAGTCAACAAACTTGACTTCGTTTTCCTTGACCATTTTCATGACGTCTGCGACGGTCTTTGCCATCAGAATCTCCTGTTGCTGGATGGGTGGTTAAAAAATTGTCTTAGTGCCTGCTAATGCACTTTCTGTGCCAAAGCCAATGTCTAACTGGTTTTTGGCCGAACTCCGGATTGTGCCGCTTATTGTGGCGTTAGCCGGTGCTACTTCAGGAGTTTGGCGAACGCCATCCTTAAAAAAACACCTGGCAGGTGCACCAAAAATATGCAAAACGAATATGCACCGTTATGGTGCTATCGCTAACGCACCAATTCGGGGCCCAAGTTCAGATCAAACCCGCGCAAGCCCGCCAGCAAGGCCGGATAGGCTTGGTTAACAGCCTCCGGCGCGCCTTTCACGCCCAATTCAATATGGCGACCATGTTCGGGGTGATCCACACTGGGCAGGCTGAACACTTTGACACCCGCAAATGCAGCTTCAATATCAAGCATCAGCGGTGTCAACATGGCCTCCATGGACCCCAGAACGATCACCGATTTTTCGACGTAGGCTGACTTTTGGTGCAAATGGGCATAGCGCGTGTCCAGCAACCACGCCATCATGGGCCAGGCCATGACCGGAAAACCCGGCATGAAGTGCAGCGCACCCTCGCCCGCATTGCAGCTAAAGCCGGGAATCTTGTTGTAGGGATTCGGAATGATCTGGGCGCCCACCGGAAACACCCCCATGTTCAGTCGGTGAATGTTGTCGTGCCGTTCCGGCTCGTAGGCCACGCCCTGCTCCCTGGCCAGATCCTGCATACGCTCCCGGATCAACGTCTCTGCGTCGGGATGCAGCGCGAGCGAGACGCCCAAAGCGTTCGCGGCGCATTGCCGGGTGTGGTCGTCAGGGGTGGCGCCAATTCCGCCGGTGGAAAACACCACATCGCCGGTTTTACGCGCTGCGGCAAAAGCATGCGCCAGTGTGGCGGTGATACGGGCCGGATCGTCGCCCACATAGTCGGCATAACTGAGCTGCAGGCCGCGCGCACCCAACAGTTCAATGGCTTTGGGCAGGTGCTTGTCGGCGCGCTTGCCCGAGAGAATTTCATCGCCGATGATGATGAGTCCAAAGTGTGTAGTCATGCGGGGAGCTCTTGAAGTCTTGGGTTTAGGGCTTGGCATCGGACTGCCCGCCCGGCGGTTCCATGCGCGGCGCCGGGCTTGGCAGCGATTCAGGCAGCGGCTTAAACGCTATTGATTCAATAGCGCCTTGCGCAAGCGGTTCGGGCGGAAACGCGCCATTTGTCTTGCGAAGTTGCTCCAGCGCCGCGAGCGTGTAATGGGCAAACCAGAGCGACGAGAAGGCAAACACCAGCGTATAAATCCAGAGGGCGACCGGCACCAGAATCGGGGCCATGGCCACAAACATGGCGCCCGACGCCCAGATCAGACTGGGCACGGTGCCAAGGTAACCGCTGAGCACGCCAATGCCCAGCAGCGTTGCACGGTTTTCCTTGAAGATCTGACGCCGCTCTTCGCTGCTCGCATGGTCCGCCAAGGCGTCATACGACATGACGCGGTAGGTGAGCCAGCCCCAGATCAGGGGCGGCAAAATCAAAATAAGCGGCGGTATCAGCCAGAGCGGAATTGTCACCAGCAGCGCAATAATGGCCAGCAGCGTCGAACCCAGTGACCAGAACACGCTGGCCAGCATCGAGCCGCCTTTTTTCCGTTCCAGCCGAGGATACCGACGCTCAGCCACCATGGACACCATGGCCGGCGTCATGAACATCGCCACAAACAACAGCGTGCTGATCACGATCACGGGAATGGCCAGGAACAGCAGCAGTGCAGGCGCCAGAACCAGGCGAAGACTGCCCAGACCCAGCCCGTCCAGCCAATGTCCCATGGCGGTGACCAGCGCGTAGCTCTCAAGATTTTCGCGCACCAGCGCGAGCGCGCTTTCCCAGAAAAAATACCCCAAGCCAAGCGAAAGCACGCCCATGATGACGACCGGCAAGACGGACAGGGCAATCACGCGGGGATGCAGGCAGTACATCACAGCCCGCCAGAAGGAATCAAGAAGCTTGCTCATGACGGGAAGGATACCCCGATTGAGCAAGGGACGATTCGGGCGCTGACGGGCGGCTCAAGCACAGCGCAAGGACTCAGGCGCGGCCGATCAGGCGCTTCAAGCCCAGCCACTGCTGGGACCAGAATCCCTGGCCATAGTCCCGCTGGCGCTCGACCTGATCGCGCACGCCGGTGGCGTCATAGCGCTGCTCGAAGTTGGCCGTGCCAAACAGTATGTCCCACCAGGGCAGCAGCACGCCAAAGTTGTAACCACCCAAGGTGCTCGGGCCGTGGCTTTCGTGGCCCACGCCGACGCTGTGGTGCAGCCGGTGAAAGCGCGGACTGACCCAGAGCCGCTCACCCACCCGACCAAACCACAGGCGCAAGTTGGCATGCTGAAAACTTTCGCTGAGCTGGCTTATCGCCACCAGGACAATGAACTGCCCCGAGCCCACCCCAATCAGGATTGCGACCACCACAAAAATCAGGTCGCGCAACACGTCATCCAGCAGGTGGTTGCGGTTGTCGGTCCACATCGTCATCTGCTGTTGGGAATGGTGCAGCGAATGCAGGGCCCAGCCCCAATTGAATTGATGCTGCGCGCGGTGGTACCAGTAATTCACAAAATCAAAAATGACCAGGTACAGAACAAAGCTCAGCAGCGCGCCATCGGTCACGCCAGGCCAGAGCTGGTCCAGATGAAACGTGGGCAGCCCCAGCGCCCGCAACTCGCCGATGCCCGACTCCAGCCAGTTCTCGGCCGTGAAGAACATGACCAGCTTGAACAGTCCCAGGCGATGAATCAGGGTGTAGAGCACATCCACGCGGACCGCGCGCGGGTCGGTCGTGGACTCCACCGGCCAGAGCCGTTGCAGCGGACCGATGACCAGCAACAGCACGAGTACCTGCAGCAGCCCCATCACCAGCCAGCCGGTTCCGGTGTAAGCCACTTCGAGCAGGTTGCCGGCACCGAGCCCAAACGCCAGAGGCTGCACCACGGTCTCAAACAGCCATTGCTGCACTGTGGCGAACTGATCCTGCATCGACTCGATCACGGCTGCGTCTCTCTTTGCATTTATTTGCCCTGCGCGGCGATCCAGCCCTTGTAGGCCGGGTGCTCGCGCAAGGTTTCAAAGCAAAAACCTTTTTCTTGCAGGCCCACGATCAGCGGCTCCAGCACGGCTGGCGCCCACGCGTCCTTGCGCGACCAGATCCCGAGGTGCGCCAGCAGGATGTCACCCTCGCGGATGTCTTTCAGCGCCTTGCTCAGCAAGGCCTCGTTGCTGAACTTCTCGCTGGGCAGCTCGTCGCCCAGAAAGCCTGCCGGCGACCAACCCACATGCGCCCAGCCACAGGCCCTGGCAACAGCCAGCAGCTTGGGCGACGTTTTACCGCCAGGCGCACGATACAGCGGCAGCGGCTTCTTGCCGGTGATGTCCTGCAGGCGATGGGCCGCAAGGGCGATGTTGCCGCAGTAGCTTGCCGCGTTCCAGGTCAAGTCGCGGCCCTCGGCGCTACCGGCCGAGGGGCGGATGCGGAACGTTGGCTCATCGCCAGGCACATCGCCGCGCCAGTAGGCATGGTCATAGGTGTGTGACGCAAACTCGTGGCCCTCGGCGGCGCGCGCCCTCCACCACGGCGCCCAGTGCTTGCCCAGGCTGCCATCGCCCGCCTTGGTCGCCTCGTTGGCAGCAAAAAACGTCACCCTGACTTTCTGGCGGTTCAGCACCTCCGCAATGAGCGGGGCGACGTCCATGTGGCCCGTGTCAAACGTCAGGTAGAGCGGCTTCGCGCAGCTATTTTTCAAGCCATTTTGAGCCGCAGCGCAGGTAGAAAATGCGAGAGCAGCTATCGAAATAATAGCTAACGACAGTTTACTGACGCGTCGCATGATTCAGTGTCCAGACGCCGTGCGGCGATTTACCCACTTTGACTTGCCGCACCACCTTGCCGCTGGCGGTGTCGATCACGGTGAGCTTCCCAGCCCAGCGTGAGGCGACCATGAGGGTCTTGCCATCGGCCGAAATTTCCATGCAGTCCGGGCCCGCGGGCGCAGCAAAGGTGGTCACCGCGTTGAAGGTCTGGTAGTCGATCTTGCTGATGGTGTTGGCCACGCGGTTGCTCACGTACAGATGCTGGCGGTCACCGGCGGCGCGAAACGCATGAGCGCCCAGGCCGGTCTTGATCTTCTTCACCAAGCGCGCCTCCTTGCCCGTCACGTCATACACCTCCACACCGTCGCCACCCGTGAGGGCGACCAGCAGGGTCTTGTCGTCGGGTGTGCCGAACACGTCGGCCGGCATGGTGCCGGTTTTGACGCGCCACTTGAGGGTTTGCGTCGCCAGATCGACGGCCACGAGTTCGTCGCTGTCCTGCATGGTGGCGTAAATCGTGGTGCTTTTGCTGTCAATCCACAGGTGGCTGGGCGTTTTGCCGGTGGAAATGCGCTTGGCCAGCGTCATCTCCTTACCGTTCCAGCGATAAATGTCGATGTGGTTGAGCCGGTTGGCCACCGTGACGAACCACTTCATGTCGGGCGAAAACCGCAACTGGTACGGATCCAGGATGCCGCGCACCGTGCGTTGCACTTCGGCCGTACGCGGATCAATGAAGGTCAACGAATCGCCCAGCGCATTGGCCACGATGACCGACTTCTCGTCGGGCGTCATGTACAGGTGGTGAGGCTCCTTGCCGGTGGGAATGCGCCGGGTCTCGGTCCAGTCCACGGGATTGATCACGCTCACGCTGTCATCGAGTGAATTGAGCACAAACACCGGGTAGGCCGGTGAAGGGATGGCAGGAGCCGGTTGCGCCAGCGCCGAAACACCTTGCACAGAGAGCAAGCTGGCACCAGCTAGCAAACAAGCAGCTAAAAAACGGGCAGAAAAATTCACAAAAAGCAGTCTTTTCAAGGTCAATGCACGAGTTTAACGGACCAAATGAGCGGCCCTAAGGATAAACAACGCCCCATGACCCAAGTCGTTTACAGCGCTTACGATGCGAGGATGAATTTTCTGAAAATAAACGGCATCAGGCTCGAAGTGCGGTCTATTGTCGGAGCCAGCAACAAGAGCCCCTTGGTCTTCTTGCACGAAGGACTGGGTTCGGTCAGCCTGTGGGCCCAGCGCGGCCAGGACTGGCCGCAGACCGTATGCACGGCTACGGGCCGGGCGGGGTTGGTCTATTCAAGGCGGGGCTACGGGCAGTCTGAAGCTGTGTCCGACGTACGGCACAGCGGCCGGCTGCAGCCCGACTACATGCACCGCGAAGCCTGGGACCTGCTGCCCGCCTTGCTGCAACAACTGCAAATTGAAAAACCCGTGCTGCTGGGTCATTCCGACGGCGCCACGATTGCCCTGCTCCATGCCAGCCGGTCTCCCGTGTCGGCCTGCATCGCCATGGCGCCCCATGTACTGGTTGAAGACATCGCACTCCAGTCGATTGCGCAGGCGCGGCTGGCGTTTGAATCCGGCGCACTGCGCGAGCGCCTGTCCCGGCATCACAACGATGTGGACGGTGCTTTCTGGCAATGGAACGATGTCTGGCTGTCGCTTGGCTTTAGCAGCTTTGACATCCGGCCGGATTGTCAGCGCATCGCTGCGCCACTGCTGCTGATTCAGGGGCTGGACGACGCCTACGGCACCCTGCGTCAACTCGATGAAATCGCCCTGGCCGTTCCCCATGCACAGCAACTCAGGCTGGTTAACTGTGGTCACTCGCCCCACCGCGACCAGCCTGAAGCAAGCCTCGCAGTGATCACTGAATTCTTGAAAAACTGCGCCTAATTGCTACGTTTTTCATAGCTTCTTTCGCCCGTAAATAAAGGGTTACAGGCACTTTTTACTTAAAATTTTACAAAGACCCACTTCAGCTAATGGCGCGCGATCCATGTCGCAACCGAATCACGGCTTGGCGGCAATGCTGGCCAGATCCTGCGCCGTCAGCCAGCGCCACTCCCCGGGCTTCAAATCGGTCGGCAGCTGCAGTGCACCAATGCGCGAACGGTGCAAGCACTCCACCCGGTTGCCCACGGCGGCCACCATGCGCTTGACCTGGTGGTACTTGCCTTCTGTCAATGTCAGGCTCAGCTGCAGCTCGCCCGTCTTTTCGCAAGCCGCGGCCCGAACCGGCTTGGGATCATCTTCCAGCACCACACCTGCCAGCAGTTTTTGAATCTGCTTCTCATCCACCGCGTGTTTAACCACCACGTCATACACCTTGGGTACATGGTGCTTGGGCGAACTCATGCGGTGAATAAACTTGCCGTCATCTGACAGCAGGAGCAAGCCCGTCGTGTCCTGGTCCAGCCGCCCGACCGCCTGCACACCCGCAGCAGCACCACCGCCGCGCTGGCGAATGGGTGCTGGCAATAGCGTGTAAATACTGGGGTAGGTGCTAGGCTTTTGCGAGCACTCGTACCCCGCCGGCTTGTGCAGCATCAGATAGGCCTTTTCGTGAAACTCCCACGCCACGCCCTGAACAGAGAAGTGCAAGCCTTCCACTTCAAATTCCATAGCAGGATCCGAACACGGAACGCCGGCTACAGCCACAAAACCCTGCTGAATCAGCCCTGCGCAGACGCGCCGCGTGCCAAACCCCTGGGAGTAAAGAATATTGTCCAAATGCATGCTTACCATGCAGGTATTGTCGCCGACGGAGCTCTAGGAGTCTGGGCGCCAGAAGGATTTAAAGAGGCGCGAGAGGGTTCCTGGACCGCTCATGCGGGTGATTTTTGCAGTATTGGTGCGCTTGGCCACTCAACTCGCCTGCATCGGCCCCATTCTGCGCAGATTGAGCGCCAGGCAGACGAGCTTGAACTCGGCTTTCACCTTTTCCAGGCCCCGCATGCTGAACTGGCGAAACCCCAGAACGTTCTTGATCCAACCATTGGGCGGCTCGGCAATCCACTTGCGTTTGCGGTAATCACGCTTGCCTTGTTCGGTCTCGAATTTTGCGGCCATCGCCACCGTGTGCGGGTAACGCCTGGCATCCCTGGGCTTGGCCAATACCTTGCCCTCGCGCCCCAACGCGATCACCAGTTCGGTATCCGGCTGGGTTGTTGCCAATTTAGCCATCACCGCCTCACTGCGGTAGCCCGCATCGGCCAATACCTGGCCCGCTGCTGAACCGGTGTGCGCCTTGAGGGCCGCCAGCACCATGGGCAGCTGCTGCACGTCGGAGCTGGTGTTCACGACTTCCGCGGCCACAATGATGTGGGCTGTCTCATCGACTGCGGTCTGGGCGTTGTAGGCTTCAGTCAAAGCCGCCACCGGCGCGCTTCATGATGCGGGACTCGGGGTCGGTAAAGCTGTCCTGGGCTTTGGGCGGCGGAACACCAAAGCCGCGCTGATGCGGTTTTCCGCCCTTGGGCTTGCCGTCTTTGTCCTTGGATTGGCGTTCGTCATCGGGGCTGCGCCCACGCTGTGTGTCGCTTTTGCGCTGGCGCTCTCAAGGCGGGCCTTGGCCGCCTCAATCGCAGCCAGGCGCACCACTTGAACAAACAGTTTTGTGAATTCGCTCAAGTGCAGGGCGCGAAACTCCCGTATCGTGCGATGGGTGGCGAAGTTCTCGGCTGCGAGCACGCGAAAGGCCACGTCTTCGTAGAGATTTTGGCGACTTGCGTGAGCTGAATACGCCGGTAGCGTACGCATAGACCAGGACCTTGACCATCATGGCCAGGTGAAACGGCTGGTTGCGTGGGCCAACTGCTGCGTAGCGGGCATGAAAGGCGCTCAGGTTCAGGCTGGCTACGGTGTCGTTGATGAAGTAGGCCAGATGGCCTTGGGGCAGCCAGTCTTGCACGGCGCTGGGCTAGAGTTGCTGCTGCTGTTCAGGGTGGTAGCCGCAAAGATATTGCCACGGTACGGTGTCAAACGGCCTTTCAGCCCTCCCGTGAGGTTGCGCTGCTGCATGGTGGCCGTGGGCAACCAGTAATCCCATACCTACCGCGCCAGCATCAAAATCCGGTCTGCCGTTTCAATTGCGCCGCGTTCCTCTACTTTTTGCAGTGCGTCCAGTAGCTCCATGGGGTAAATTTCCGCCATGGGCCGCGCGCCGATCCACGGGAACAGCTCGCGCTCCAATTGCCGCACCGAGCGTTCGGCTTGGCTTGCGCTCCATTGAGGGACTGTTTGCCGTACCACTTCAAGGCCACGGCTTTGAATGTGTCGTCACCTGTTCGCGCGGCTTTCAGCTTTTCGAGCTTGCGCACTTGCAAAGGATCGAGCCCGTCTGACTCTTTGAGTTTGGCCGCGTCACGGGCTTTGCGTGCTGCCGTCAGAGCCACGTCTGGATAACCGCCCAAGGACAATTGCTTTTCAACTCCGGCAATGCGGTGTTTCAAAAACCATCGTTTTGAACCTGCCGGACTGACTTGCAGGTAAAGCCTGCCCGAATCACTAAGCCGCGCCCGTGTCTTGTCCGGTGGGCAAGTGACGTTTCTACATTGGGCATCGGTCATGCATGGGGGCAACTCTCGAAAATAACCCTAAAATCCAGATTACCCCCAAAATATTTTGCTGCCAGTATATGTCCTTGTACGTCGCTGCACTGTAAGTCGTTGATTTCCCAAAGAAAAAGGCCACTAACTGTATTTCGTTAGTGGCCTTTATCGGGTCGTATGGTGGAGCTGGGGGGATTTGAACCCCCGTCCGCAAGCCTTCTTCGAGCAGATCTACATGTTTAGCGGTCTGATTTAAGTCTCGCCACCTGTATCGCGCAGTCGCACGCTACACAGGACGCCAGCACCCTATTTTCTTGCCCCGGGTTAAGGTACCCAGCCCGGAGCCAGCCGATAAAATTATCTTTACAGCCGGGAGCCTCTAACTTTCGTTAAAGACCCCTTGCCCAGCCCATCGGCCTGCTGTTGTAAAGCTCACTGGCAATTAAGCAGCGAGTGCGAAACGTTCGTCGTTTGCAGTTAGTTTGTTTTAGTCAGTTTTACGAGCACACTAAGCTCGACATGCACCACACCGCGTCCGAACCCACGTCGAAACCAATGCAGCCCCAAGCCAAGTAGTTTAAGGCATTCTCAGCAATTTCAAGAGGGATAGAGGTGCGGTAATGACGAAATCAGCGTTCCAGCCCTGCGTGTCAGCGGTCGAACCCAGATAACCGTAAGCGGCTGCCACGGTTGGCATGCCGGCCGCACGCCCCGCGACGATGTCACGCTCGTCATCCCCCACATACACACAGCGCCCGGCTGCCACACCAAGCTGTCGCGCTGCCTCGAGCAAAGGTGCCGGGTGCGGTTTGGCGTGCGGCATGGTGTCGCCGCTGATGATGGTTTGGGCCGTATTGAAAAGCGACATGGTTTGGGTCAGCGGCACGGTAAAACGGGCCGATTTATTGGTCACCACACCCCATTTCAGACCCGCTTGACTGATATGGCCAATCAGTTCGGTCACCCCCTCAAACACATAGGTACGCTCCATCAAACAGGATTCGTAATTGGCGAAAAATTCTTCTTTAAGCGCATCAAAGTGGGTATTTTCGGGCGTCAAGCCAAAAGCCACGGCGATCATGCCGCGGGCGCCCGCACCTGCCATGGGTCGATATTTCGCCAGGGGAAACGACTGCAGCCCCCGGTCCGTCCGCATCTTGTCAGCCGCCGCCCCCAAGTCGGGTGCGCTGTCAATCAAGGTGCCGTCGAGGTCAAACAGCACGGCATCGATGTTTGTGAACATATCGGGACAATCAGGAGGAGTGCAATGAAGCGCTCAGGTTTTTTGTGTAGCCAGCATGTAGTTCACGCTGGTGTCGGCGCTGAGCCAGTAATGTTTAGTGAATGGGTTGTATTCCAGACCCTTGGTCTTCTGCAGGCATAAGCCCGCAGCACGGCAGTAGCTGGCCAGTTCACTGGGTTTGATCAACTTGGCGTACTCATGTGTGCCTCGGGGCAGCATGTTAAGGACATATTCCGCACCAACAATGGCAAACAAAAAGGATTTGGCATTGCGGTTAATAGTGGAAAAGAACACATATCCACCCGGTTTAACCAACGCCGCACAGGCTTTGACGACCGAAGAAGGATCGGGCACGTGCTCCAACATTTCCATGCAAGTAACGACATCAAAGCTGCCGGGCTGCTCGGCAGCCAGCGCCTCGGCACTGATCTCACGATATTGGACGCCCTCAGTCTGGGCCTCAAGCGCGTGGAGTTGCGCCACTTTCAAGGCTTTGGTCGCCAGATCAATCCCCAACACCGTCGCACCTTTTCGGGCCATGGAATCGGCCAGAATACCGCCGCCACAACCTACGTCCAGCGCTCGCAAGCCTTTCAACGGTACCAGACCGTCTATCCAGTCCAAGCGAAGCGGATTGATCTGGTGCAAGGGTCGGAACTCGCTCTCAAGGTCCCACCAGCGATGGGCAAGATCAGAGAACTTGGCTAGTTCCGCGGGATCAAAGTTGTCAGTTGTAAGCATTCAAGCATTATCGTTGAGACATAAAAAAACCGCGCCTTAGCGCGGTTTTTTTGTAATCCGGTAGGATTATTTATTGACGCGGGTACCAACCACTTCAATTTCCACGCGACGATTTTTTGCGCGGCCTTCGGCTGTCTTGTTGTCAGCAACGGGCTGTTTCTCGCCTTTGCCTTCGGTGTAAACGCGGTTTTTCTCAATGCCTTTTGACACCAAGTAAGCTTTGACAGCTTCCGAACGACGAACCGACAGCTTCTGGTTGTAAGCATCGCTACCGACAGAGTCAGTGTGACCCACGGCAATGATTACTTCCAGGTTGATGTCCTTGATCTTGCCGATCAAATCGTCCAGTTTGGCTTTTCCTTCTGGCTTGAGCACAGACTTGTCAAAGTCAAAGAACGCGTCAGCGGCGTAGGTGACTTTGGTTGCAGCAGGAGGAGCAACAACTACAGGAGCAGGTGCAAACACAGGCGGAGCGACGACTACTGGCGCCGGAGCAGGAGCAACAACAGGAACGATTGCACCGTCGCAACCTGGAGCAGCCGTAGCTGGAGTCCAGAAGTTGTCACGCCAGCACAATTCATTGGTTCCGTTTTTCCAGACCAACTCGTTGTTGCCATTTTTCCAGTTGTCGATAGTTTGCGCACCAGCGGCGGTAACAAGCGCTGCGGAAGCAAACAACATTGCCACTTTGTTGAGTTTCTTCATGGTTCTCCTCTAGAGAAAAGCCGCAGACTGGCTGCGATTAGTAATTTACACGCCGTGAATGACCATCACCCAAAGCGTTACAACAATTGTGCCACACCTCTTTGAGCCTTCAAGCAAGCTATCGGCTTCGTCCGACACAGAGGCAGAATTCGTCAGTATGTGTTGCCGCCAAGCCACAAAACGCCCTATTTTCAGTCCAGCCTTAAAATCCTAAGTTCCGCTCAAGAATCTTGAAAAATCCCAACCAGGCCTCTAATGACCCAGTTCGCAAAAGAAACCCTGCCCATCAGTCTTGAAGAGGAAATGCGGCGAAGCTATCTAGATTACGCAATGAGCGTGATTGTGGGTCGTGCGTTGCCCGATGCCCGGGACGGCCTCAAGCCGGTGCACAGGCGCGTGCTGTTTGCCATGCATGAACTGAACAACGACTGGAACCGGCCCCACAAGAAATCGGCCCGTATCGTCGGCGACGTGATCGGCAAATATCACCCGCATGGCGATAGCGCGGTGTACGAGACCATCGTTCGCATGGCGCAGGACTTCTCTCTGCGCCACATGCTGGTAGACGGACAAGGCAACTTCGGCTCGGTGGACGGCGACAATGCAGCCGCCATGCGGTATACGGAAATTCGCCTGTCCAAAATTGCCCACGAACTGCTGGCTGACCTGGACAAGGAAACCGTTGACTTTGGTCCCAACTACGATGGCAGCGAGCAGGAACCGCTGGTCATGCCGACCCGGCTGCCCAACCTGCTGGTCAACGGTTCCAGTGGTATCGCTGTGGGCATGGCCACCAACATTCCACCGCACAACCTGAATGAGGCGGTCGATGCCTGCATACACCTGCTGAAAAACCCCGACGCCACTATTGATGAGCTGATGGAAATCATTCCTGCGCCGGACTTTCCCACCGGTGGCATTATTTACGGCATCAACGGCGTCAAGGATGGCTACCGCACGGGACGCGGCAAGGTGGTGATGCGTGCCAAATGTCATTTTGAAGACATCGACAAAGGCCAGCGTCAGTCCATCATCGTTGACGAACTGCCCTACCAGGTCAACAAAAAAACGCTCCAGGAGCGGATGGCCGAACTGGTTCATGAGAAAAAAATCGAAGGTATCAGCCACATTCAGGACGAGAGCGACAAGTCCGGCATGCGCTTGGTCATCGATCTCAAGCGCGGCGAAGTGCCTGAAGTGGTGCTGAACAACCTGTACAAACAGACGCAGCTCCAGGATACTTTTGGCATCAACATGGTGGCGCTGATTAACGGCCAACCCAAACTGTGCAATCTCAAGGAGTTGGTCCAGGTTTTTCTGTCGCACCGCCGCGAAGTGGTGACACGCCGCACGGTATTCACACTTCGCAAGGCGCGCGAACGCGGTCATGTCCTGGAAGGCCTGGCTGTCGCACTGGCTAATATTGACGACTTCATTGCCATCATCCGCAATGCGCCGACCCCGCCAGTGGCAAAGATCGAGCTGATGCAGCGCCCTTGGGACAGCAGCTTGGTGCGCGAAATGCTCACCCGTGTCCGCGCCGATGGAGGGATTGTCAACGCCGACAATTACCGCCCTGATGGGCTTGAAAAGGCCTTGGGCATGGGCAACGACGGCCTCTACCGGCTGTCCGAAACGCAGGCCCAGGAAATTCTGCAGATGCGCCTGCAGCGCCTGACCGGCCTGGAGCAGGACAAGATCGTGGCAGAGTACAAAGAGGTCATGTCCGAGATCGACGACTTGCTCGACATTCTGGCCAAGCCGGAGCGGGTCTCCATCATTATTGGGGAAGAGCTGTCGGCGATCAAGCTTGAATTTGGTCAGACCAAGCTGGGCGCGCGGCGCAGCCTGATTGAACACAGCTCGTTTGACCTCAGCACCGAAGACCTGATCACGCCCACCGACATGGTGGTCACACTGTCGCATACCGGCTACATCAAAAGCCAGCCGCTTTCGGAATACCGCGCACAAAAACGCGGTGGCCGTGGCAAGCTGGCAACCGCCACCAAAGAAGACGACTGGGTCGACCAGCTGTTTATTGCAAACACGCACGATTACATACTGTGCTTCTCCAACCGGGGACGGCTTTACTGGCTCAAGGTCTGGGAGGTACCGGCAGGGTCACGCGGCTCACGCGGCCGGCCCATTGTCAATATGTTTCCCTTGCAGGAAGGCGAAAAAATCAATGTCGTGCTCCCGCTGACGGGTGACAAGCGCAGCTTCCCGTCCGACCAGTATGTCTTCATGGCGACCAGCATGGGCACGGTCAAAAAGACGCCACTGCAAGACTTCAGCAATCCGCGCAAGGCCGGCATCATCGCCGTCGACCTGGACGAAGGCGATTACCTGGTTGGAGCCGCCCTCACCGAGGGAAAACACGACGTCATGCTGTTCAGCGATGGTGGCAAGGCGGTACGCTTTGACGAAAACGATGTGCGCCCCATGGGCCGCAACGCACGCGGCGTGCGCGGCATGAGGCTGGAAGACGGCCAGGGCGTCATTGCCATGCTGGTCGCCGAAGACGAGCAGCAAAGCGTCCTGACCGCGACGCAAAACGGTTACGGCAAGCGCACCTCCATTACGGAGTACACGCGCCATGGCCGCGGCACCAAGGGCATGATCGCGATTCAGCAGAGCGAGCGCAACGGCAAAGTGGTTGCAGCGACACTGGTTCATGCTGACGATGAAATCATGCTCATCACCGACAAGGGCGTACTGGTTCGCACGCGTGTCAGTGAAATCCGCGAAATGGGTCGAGCTACTCAGGGCGTGACGCTTATCGGCCTTGACGAAGGCTCGCAATTAAGCGGACTTCAGCGCATCGTGGAAAACGATGCCACCTTAAGCGACGACACTTTGATCAACAACGAAACCGACCAAGCGACAGACACAGGCAAAGACGCCTCCAACCCGGACACCAACTCATGAAAAAACTGATCACCACACTGGCGATGGCCTGCATGGCATGCTCCAGCGCCGTTCAGGCGCAAACGCCAGCCTCAAAAACAGAACTGGCAACAAAAGTTGTCACCCTCCAACAAGGCCCGGAACTTGACCGGCTGGTTACCCAGCTGGCAGGCAGCGCAGCGCAGGACCTGATTGCCAAATGGGGGCCCCAACTGGAAGCGAACGTGCCCAAGGCCAAGCAGCAAAAAGCATCAGAAGATCTCAATGCTGAGCTCAACAAGTATGCAGAAGACACCAAGCAGCTGATTGCCAAACGCGTCAGCAAAGTCAGTGCCGACGTGCTTGTTCCCGCCTATGCGGAACGTTTTACCCTGGAAGAACTTCAGCAGATTGCGGCATTTTTCGAGTCCCCCGCCATCAAGAAATACCAGGCCAGTTCCCCTGAACTGGGCAACCTGTTCGTCCAGAAGCTGGTCGAAGCGACCCGCGCCGACGTCGTGGCACGCGCCAAGAAGTTCGATGATGCCGCGCTGAAAATTGTCGGTAGCGCACCAGCGGCACCCGGGGCGGGCAAGCCAGCCAAGAAATGATCCGGCCTTTCAATTTTTCGGCAGGTCCCGCTGCGTTGCCTGAGGAGGTTTTACAGCAGGCCGCCGCCGAAATGCTGAACTGGCACGGCAGCGGCATGAGCGTCATGGAGATGAGCCACCGGGGCAAGGAATTCGTGTCGATTTACGAAAGCGCAGAAGCTGACTTTCGTGAATTGATGGCCGTCCCACCGGAATTCAAAATATTGTTCATGCAAGGCGGCGGTCTTGCAGAAAACGCCATCGTCCCCCTGAATCTTTCACGGGGTGAGTCGGCTGACTTCGTGGTGACCGGCAGCTGGAGCGACAAGTCGCAAAAAGAAGCACGCAAGTACTGCAACGTGCAAATTGCGGCCAGCAACGAAAGCAGCGATCGCACCAGCCTGCCGCCGCCGGCCAGCTGGAACCTGCGGCCCAATGCCCGCTATGTACATGTTTGCACCAACGAAACCATTGATGGCGTGGAGTTCCAGGAACTGCCTGACTTGAAGGCGCTGGGAACTGAGGCCCCGATGATCGTTGATTTTTCATCTCATGTGGCGTCCAGGCCAGTGGAATGGTCCAAAGTCGGCCTGGCGTTTGGCGGCGCACAGAAAAACCTCGGTCCCGCCGGCGTCACGCTGGTGGTCGTGCGGGAAGACTTGCTCGGCCATGCGCTCCCCGCATGCCCCAGCGCTTTTGACTACAAAATAGTGGCCGACCACCACTCGATGTACAACACACCGCCAACCTACGCCATTTATATTGCCGGACTGACCTTTCAATGGCTAAAACGCCAAAAAGAAGGCGAAGCGAACGCCCAGGTTTGGGGCATTGCCGCGATGGAAAAGCGCAATATTGCCAAGTCTCAACTGCTTTACGACGCCATCGACCATTCGCAGCTCTATGTCAATCGCGTCAGCAAGGATTGCCGTTCCCGGATGAATGTGCCGTTTTTTCTGCGTGATGAATCGCGCAACGAGGCCTTCCTGGCCGGTGCAAAAACAAGAAGCCTACTGCAGCTCAAGGGCCACAAGTCCGTGGGTGGCATGCGCGCCAGCATTTACAACGCGATGCCGCTGGCCGGTGTCGAAGCGCTCGTGGACTACCTGCAAGAATTCGAAAAAAAGCACGCCTGACATGACTGCCAAACTCGCTGATTTACGCGTCCAGATTGATGCGCTGGACAAAGAACTGCTGACCCTGCTGAACCGACGCGCACTGGTCGCTGAGCAGGTCGGGGAAGTCAAAAAGCGTGAAGGTACGCCTTTTTTCCGGCCTGACCGGGTTGCACAGGTCATTGAAAAGATCCAGCAAGCCAATAGGGGCCCGCTCAAAAATGAGCATGTTGCCGCGGTATGGCGTGAAATCATGTCGGCCTGCCTGGCGCTTGAATCGCCAGTGCGGGTGGCTTACCTGGGCCCTGCCGGCACGTTCAGCGAAGAAGCCGCTGTGCGGTTTTTCGGCTCCAGCATTGAACATATTCCCTGCGCCAATTTTGATGAAGTGTTTCGTGCCGCCACGGCAGGCACGGCCGACTTTGGCGTGGTGCCGGTTGAAAACTCCACCGAAGGCGTCGTGTCGCGCTCGCTCGACCTGTTGCTGAATTCCCCGCTACACATCGTGGGCGAAATCAGCCTGATGGTGCGGCACAACCTGCTCAGGCTGTCCGAGTCACTGGAAAACATTGAGGCCGTTTATGCCCACCCGCAGGCGCTGGCGCAATGCCAGGGGTGGCTAAGTGCCCATTTGCCGCATGTCGAACGCCGTGCCGCATCGAGCAATGCAGAAGGCGCACGCCTGGCCACGACAAACCCAGCCTGGGCCGGTATCGCCAGCGATCGTGCGGCGACCCAGTTCGCGCTGCACACAGCGGCACACGGGATTCAGGATGATGCCTTCAACCGCACACGTTTTGCCGTAATGTGCCTGCCGCAAACGCTGCCTGCCCCGCCAGCTTCCGGCAGGGATTGCACCAGCCTCGTGGTATCGGTGCCCAACCGCCCGGGTGCGGTGCATGACATCCTGGTGCCGCTGAAAACCCACGGCGTTTCCATGACCCGTTTTGAATCGCGTCCAGCCCGTTCGGGCCATTGGGAATACTATTTTTATATCGACCTGCAAGGCCATCCGTCGCAAGACCATGTGAAAGCGGCTCTTGCCGATTTGCAGCAGCTTTGCGCCTTCTATAAAGTTCTCGGCACTTACCCCATCAGCGGCTGATCGGGAGGCACAGCGCAATGAAGCGAGAACAACAAATTCAGGTGCCCTGTTATGTTTGAACAATTAGGTCTCATCGGCTGCGGCCTGATGGGAGGTTCTTTTGCGTTGGCGCTCAAACGCGCCGGTCTGGTCAAACGCGTCGTGGGTTACAGCAAGTCGCCCTCCACCACGGAGCGCGCCCGCCAAATGGGCGTGATTGACGTGGAAGCACCCTCCGCCTTGCTGGCAGTTTCAGGGGCCGACATCGTGTTGCTGGCGGTGCCGGTGTCGGCGACTGAAGCCACCTTCAAGGCGATCCGGCATCTGGTGGGACCCAACACACTGATCATGGATGTGGGTTCGACCAAGCGCGATGTGGTGGATGCGGCGAGGCGAGTCCTGCGCGACAACCTCGGCGCTTTTGTGCCTTGCCACCCTATCACCGGCAAGGAGGTGTCTGGTGTCGAACACGCCGACGCCGACCTCTACACCGGCAAGCAGGTCATATTGACGCCGATCGAGCGAACCTTCACCGCCCAGCTGAAAAAGGCCAACGATGTCTGGACTGCGCTGGGCTGCCATGTTGTGCAAATGTCGCCGCAGGCGCACGATGCCGCTTATGCGGCGGTCAGCCACCTGCCTCACCTGATTGCTTTCGCACTGATGAACGGTATTTCGGGCCAGGAACATGGCAAAGACTACTTGTCCCTGGCGGGGCCGGGGTTTCGCGACTTCACGCGTATTGCCGCCAGCGACCCCACCATGTGGCGCGACATTCTCATGGCCAATCGCGAAGAACTGCTGGCGCAGTCAAAGATATTCCAGCAAACCCTGCAGTCTCTCGAACACCTGATTTCCAGCGGAAGCAGCGAGGTGCTGGAAGTGCTGATTGAGCAAGCCAGCGAGACACGCGCCAACTGGCGTATTTCATCCCCAAAATCACAAAAATAAGCGGCCTTCCATGTTCGATGTTGAGTACCTGGATATTCCGCCACTGGCCAGGGCGGGTGGCACGGTCCGCCTGCCTGGCTCCAAGAGCATTTCCAACCGTGTCTTACTGCTGGCGGCATTGAGCCACGGACAGACCACGGTGCATGCGCTGCTGGCTTCCGACGACACCGCTGTGATGCTGGCTGCACTCAGGCAGCTCGGCTGCACGGTTCAACAGCAGGGGGATACGGCGGTGATTGGCGGACTGGGAGGCCAGCTCGTCCAGCGCAAGGCAGCGCTTTTCATGGGCAATGCGGGCACGGCTATACGGCCGCTGACCGCAGCCCTCGCCTTGCTGGGCGGGGAGTTTGAACTGTCGGGCGTGCCACGCATGCATGAGCGGCCCATCGGCGACCTGGTCGACGCACTCCGGCAACTGGGTTGTTCGATTGACTACCTCGGCAATGAGGGATTCCCACCCCTGCATCTGCGGCCGCCCCTGGGCCCTTTGCAACTGGACCAGCCTATTCGCGTGCGGGGCGATGTCTCCAGCCAGTTTTTGACGGCTTTGCTGATGGCGCTGCCGCTGGTGGCCAGCCATGACATCCACATTGAGGTCGTCGGTGAGTTGATTTCAAGGCCTTACATTGAAATCACGCTCAAGCTGCTTCAGCGCTTCGGTATTGAGGTGCGGCGCGAAAGTTGGCAGCGCTTCACCATCCCGGCCGGCAGCCAGTACCAGTCGCCAGGTGAAATCAACATAGAGGGTGACGCCTCATCTGCTAGCTATTTCATAGCGATTGGCGCAATAGCTGAAAGCGCTAGAGGCCAAAATGGCATAGAAATTCTGGGCGTGGGCGCCGACTCCATCCAGGGCGATATCCGTTTTGTGGAGGCGGCCCGCATGATGGGTGCGACCATCGACAGCACGCCCAATGCGCTGCGTGTCACGCGCGGTCAACCGGGCAAGGGTTGGCCACTCAAGGCCATTGACCTTGACTGCAACCACATTCCCGACGCTGCCATGACGTTGGCCGTGATGGCGCTTTACGCCGACGGCACCACCGTGCTGCGCAACATCGCGAGCTGGCGGGTCAAGGAAACCGACCGCATCGCGGCGATGGCCTGCGAGTTGCGCAAACTGGGCGCCACGGTTGAAGAAGGACTGGATTACCTCAAGATCACCCCACCCGCGTCATTGCAAGAGTGGAAAACCGCTGCCATTCATACCTACGACGACCACCGCATGGCCATGTGTTTTTCGCTGGCAGCGTTCAACCCGGCGCAGCTCCCGATCCGGATTCGCGACCCCAAGTGCGTCGCCAAGACCTTCCCGGACTATTTTGAAGCCCTGTTCAGCGTCGCTGAAGCAGACGCCGCCCGAATTCCCGTGATCTGCATTGACGGCCCGACCGCCTCCGGCAAAGGAACACTGGCCGCCCTGACTGCCCAGCGGCTTGGCTACCACTACCTCGATTCTGGTGCGCTGTACCGCTTGAGCGCGTTTGCAGCCGAGCGAGCCGGCGTAGCACTTGACGACGTCGAAGGCGTGGCACGGATTGCGCGCGCATTACCAGTCCGTTTTCAGGGCGACCGGATTTTCCTGGACGCGGAGGACGTATCCGACGCGATTCGCACCGAAACAGCCGGCATGGCCGCCTCCAAAGTGTCGGTCCACCCTCAGGTTCGCGCAGCCCTCGTGAACCTGCAGCACAATTTCCGGCAACTGCCTGGCCTGGTGGCCGACGGGCGGGACATGGGCAGCGTGATTTTCCCCGATGCCCCGCTCAAAATTTACCTGACGGCCAGCGCCCTGCACCGCGCCGAACGCCGGCATAAGCAGTTGATTTCAAAGGGGAATCCAGCTACAATACAGACGATTTTGCAGGATTTAGAGTCTCGCGATGCCAGAGACATGTCTCGCCAAGCCGCCCCTCTGAAACCTGCTGATCAGGCTAGGCTACTGGACAATTCTGATCTTTCGATTGAAGAATCGGTCGAACAGGTGATTGACTGGTGGCAAGCCACCCGGCCCTTCTGATCCTCAACGCTGCCCCTCTCACGGGGTAGCTGGATCGCAAGGTTCATTAACGTCACCGGCAGTCTTACACCTCGTTTGACTGCAAACCTCACCAAACCGCCGCAAGCAGCTATAAAAACAATAGCAATCCCGCTATTGAAATCCTGTTTTGCGGATTAGGAAAATCATGTCCGAATCATTTGCCGACCTGTTTAACGAATCACTACAACGCTCTGAAATGCGCTCCGGTGAAGTCATCACCGCCGAAGTAGTGCGCATTGATCACAACCATGTGGTTGTGAACGCTGGCCTCAAATCCGAGGCTTACATTCCCCTC
>Ga0123337_10002470_pt1 | contig 21074 bp, 32 predicted proteins | sample frozenSSSSmetaG_FD_89792 | JGI IMG/M metagenome (GOLD analysis project Ga0123337, IMG submission 89792) | Glacier valley bacterial and archeal communities from Borup Fiord, Nunavut, Canada, to study Microbial Dark Matter (Phase II) -... | ecosystem: Environmental > Aquatic > Freshwater > Ice >...
CCCAGCTGGGTACCCATTACTGGGTAATACCCAAGGCCAAATACTCACCGTCTGGGTAGGCCACCCAGCTGGGTGGGTAAGACAACCAAATACTCGGCTGGTGGGTACCCATTGCGCAGCCTAGGCGAGACTGACGGAAAAGCAAATGCGATTCAACGGGACCCATAAACACCGTACTTCGATTTGAGCATGTTCTGCATGTCGAGCCATATCTCACGAAATATACTCCACCTTCCTCCTCTCAAGCATCATCGCCACATCTCCCACACTGTTTGCTTCGCCGTTTCTCTTCCTTGGCCTTCTCTTGCTCTCCGCCCTCTTTCCTTTACCACTCTCATCTCTATCAACCTCCGTGACACTTTTCGACAGCTTGCCTTTCTCACCATCTGTTCTCTTTGTTCCCTAGCCTATTTCCTGTTATTTTTTCGGAGCTGACAAGACTGTGGATGTAAAGATAGACAGCCTGCTAAGGGTTAGGGTTACGGCGGCTCTTGAAGGGTCAAATTGTCGACTGTGAAATCATCCATTTTGAATGATTTGTCTTCCAGGCGCTATTTGAAAGAGAGGGATATATATACGTCCAGAAAATATACCGTGTATGGATGAGGAACAAGAGATGTTCGACTAACAAAGGAGGGAGATGACAGGCTAAGCGCCATACACGCCAGCGAGCGCTTAAACCATTCCCCACTCCACCAAAGTCCACCGCCCTCCCCATCACAGCTTTTACTTTCTTTGCTTGCCAGAAACGTGACAAAACCAACCACAACTCCACTTACTATACCTATAACATCCTCCAATTTCCTTCTCTAAATTCCATTCTCCATACCCCACCTCGAACCTCCAAATTGCCTAAAACGGTGCGGTGACGAGGTGATGGAGACTGGGCAATGTGCCGTCTGTAAGGCAGACCAAAATCTCCGCAATTGCAGTCGCTGCAAGACGCGGAAATATTGCAGTGAGTTTAAGTTCTAAGCCGTCCCATTGCGAATCTTCATGATGAATGGGTAAACAGGCACTGAATGCCAGAAGAAAGACTGGCCCAGCCACAAAGACAATTGCAAGGCTGAGAACTTCATTTTGAAGATCTCTCTCTGTCCAGGAGATATTGTAGATCCTCCTGTTCGACGCACATTGTCTTGTCCGTACAGCAGCACCTTCCTGGACCTCCATATCGCGATCCAAATCGCCTTTGATTGGGCTGGAACTCACGCCTTCGATTTCAGCATCAAGGATCCAAATGCTGAGCCAGAGCCAGTTCTCGATGTGAATGATATGATCAAGAAGTACATGTCAGCTTCCGGCCGGGGCCCTCAGATGGACGAAGGCCCGCCCCAAAATCTCCTCCGTATCGTTTCCGGCTCTCGCCACGGTATAGACAGGATGCATGAACGTTTCCGCACCCACTCTCGGACCTCTGAGATCCCCGCCGGAAGAATCAGATTTGGCAAGACGATGGAGAGCAAGGAGTACAAGGGCGCCCCGCTCGAATACGATTACGACTTTGGAGATGGCTGGAAGCATCATATTGAGATTATTGGCCGCGCTCCTGCCACCAACACATTTATTTGTACTGCCGGAGAAGGTCATGGAGTTGCCGAGGATGTAGGCAGTTTGGAAGGCTGGCAGAAACTCAAGGAGGCTTATCGCACCCAGTCGCCCAATAAGGAGCAGAAGGACAAGATGCAGTGGTTTGAGCGCATGTGCAGCAACAAGGACTCTCATGGACTTGGAGGAGAACGCGTTCATATGTGGGATCAAATTGGCGTCAACTTCAAGCTTTCGAGAATGTGAGAACTGGCAATTTTAATACGGAAATGGCCCATCGGTATTTGCTGAGGTCCAGTCCCAGAGCTGTAAGGATACCCTTTGTTTTGCGTAGAAAGAGTTATGTACTACGAGAAAAGCCATTGAGATGTACAATACGCTAGCATCTGCTATTGTCGGAGTCGACTCGAATACAGCAACTCTCATCAGATCGGACAAAGCCATCACTTGTTCCTTGGAAAAGTTCCTCCTCGTCCCTTTCACTTTTGAAGATTTTGCCCGACCCTAAAGCGAGATATGAAAGAATGGCAAAAGTAAAGAATAAACAGCTATATCTCATGCATTTTCTATTGCCTCCCATAAATCCCAGTTATATCGTTGTACTGTGCTCCGTACAACACATTTACTGTTAAATAATGCTTGAGTGCGAGAGCCGAGCACCGGCTCTTGAGGTTGCAGGGGCCAATGGCAACTCATCTCGCATCTTTCGGCGGCTAAATGCCACATAGCAGCCAGCGAAGAAGCGTCCACAACTTTAATATGCAGCAGAAAGATCCTCATAAAGGCAATATATGATGACTATATACACGGAGAAAGAGCTCGATTGATCCTGCTGCCGGTCTAACGGCTCGGGCTTTATGGGAATTGCGGCTGCCAAACCGAAAGATGAACCACATGCGGGGAAGATGGCAAAACAAACTCCCTATATTTCTACAAAAGGTGCGGACTCCCATAGTGCACGCTCTGTCGTCTTCTCGGCTTCTGCACTTTCGAAGATGCCAGGCATGATACTTTTAATCGCTGTGTGTACTTCTCTGCTCTTGGCGAGATCGGCCAGGGCCGTCCCGTCGCCTGCAAGTTTAGACTCGGATTTCTCGATCTTGGTGGATAATGACATCCTTGGTATACCTCTCTCTCGCATTGCAAAATCCAATTCCCAAAATCAAGCGTTCCTAATCGAATCCCAGGTCCGGCTTCTCCGTCATCCAATTCCAGCATCCTCGTCCTCTCCCCCAGAGATGCCAAATCCGCTGTGTCATCTTGCGCCGCCCTCTCCGAACGACTTTGGGCACCAGAGCTGAAGACCGCCTCGATTCAGCCGAATCTTGACTATCTCACCTACCAAGGAAAGTCCGGCACCAACGACCTGTACTGGATTGCACCCAAGGGCAGTCAGCCGCGCGCCATCTCTGCCAGAGGACGCCTGGTAAATGCGCCTGCCAACACCAACCTCTCTGTTCTCTGTACGCAGACAGCGCCTTTCTCACATGCCACTACAAATGACGTGAGCGAGAAGTGGCAGGTGACCGTCAAATCCAACAACGAGCACCTCACTGGTTTCCGCGACCGTCTGAGTTTTCGATTCTTCGGCATCAGATACGCGCCCCAGCCTGAGCGCTGGACCTACTCCACGCCCTACGTGGGCAGCGGCAACAGTGTCGTCGCGACAAGACATGGCAGCCAGTGCGTGCAAAATAGCAATGTGGGCTCGGAAGACTGTCTCTTCCTCAACATCTGGACGCCATTTTTGCCAAAGGACGGCGCGAAGACGGAGAAGAAGGACCTGAAGCCTGTCATGTTCTGGATCCACGGGGGAGCGTTCACGAGCGGTACAGCAAATGACCCAACGACGGACGGGGCGAGCATTGCGAGTCGTGGCGATGTCGTTATGGTAGCGATAAACTACCGCCTCACCACTCTTGGCTTCCTGGCGCTGAACGACGGCGTCACGAGGGGAAATTATGGGCTCGCAGACCAGATCAACGCCCTGAACTGGGTGCGAAAGAATATACGGGATTTCGGAGGAGATCCTGGCAGAATCACCATCTTCGGGCAGTCGGCAGGAGCGGCGAGCGTGCGCGCAATGCTGGCATCCCCCCAAGCGGCGGGAAAGTTCGCCGGTGCAATTCTGATGAGTAGTCTCGGAGGGACAAACTATGCCACGACGTATAGTCGATACTACACAATAGAGGAAGAAATGGGCGCTGCTGGGGACGCCATTCTGGCGGCGACAAATTGCACGAGCGCTGCGAGCCAGATAGAGTGTTTGCGCGCGATACCGGCCCACAAACTCGCGAGTCTAGGACGCGAAGCCAGGTATTTGGTCGTGGACGGGATGTACCTGACAAACAACACATTGCTACTAAACGGCACTGGGCCCGGAGGGGCGAAGCCGCACGTCATGATGGGGCACATGCGCGACGACGGCGCGGCCTTGATCGGGTTTCCCAACACCCCAACCAACCTGTCCAGCTTCCTCACGTCGCAGTCCTTCCCCGCCGCCTCGCTGCTCTCCTCCGGCGCATTCCCCCAGCCCGCATCGGACAACACCAGTCTGGCGATCTTCAACGCGACCGCGCGCGTGGCCACCGACGCCGAGTTCCGCTGTCTCGACCAGGCGACCTCCTACGCAGCCGCGGCGAACAAGGTCTTCGCCCCACACGTCTACTTCTACGAGTTCAACCGCTCCTACCAGACCGCGGGCTGGAGCCCCAACGCGCCGGTCTGCGAGGCGCCCAGGACGCAAACGCATCCGAACGGCGATCCGAGCAGGGAGTATTTCAAGTGCCACTCGGGCGAGCTGTATTATGTGTTCGGGACGCTGCTAAGGAATGGCCTGCGGCTTAGGGATCAGGATGATCTGCCTTTTGGCCAGTTCACGCTCGATTCGTGGACCAGTTTTGCGCGGAAAGGTGATCCGAACCCAGATGAGGGGTTTCTTAGGGCGAGAGGTTTTCGCAGCACGCTATCGGAGGTGCAGAAGGCGGGGAAGTGGAGGCCGGTGAGTTTGGAGTCGGATTCGCCGGAGCAGGTGAGGTTGCTGCAGTGGCCGAGCAAGCAGGTAGGATGGTCGGAGCAGACGCAGTGTAATGTTCTAGGTCTGCCGCTGGATTACTATGCATGATAAGAAAGCTTCTTATAAATAGGAAGATTAACTTACATATCTCGTAAAGAAGCCACTTTTAAAAATATCCATTTTGCTAGGCAGGTGCGGACACGAGAGATATCAATGACACAGCATGAATTCAATAAAAAGGCTAAGCTTGAAGACTGCTGTATTTCCAATAACGACCATGTAACTTGCGTTCAACAGACAAAACCAAGTATAACATCCACAATTCCCAATCATCTCATAAAAAAACCGCCTTTAAAACATCCACGACTTTCATTTCCAACCACCTCCCAAAAAACAGGACCTTCATCCTTTCTCCTCCTTTTCCCTCTCCACCCCCTCCCTCTCCCTCTCCACCCTAACCTCCCCAATCCACCGCCTCATCTCCCCCCTCCTAGCAGCATTAAACCACCTATCCGACCTCTCTTGCTGCGCCACGTACGCCCTGCGTTCCAAGTACGCCATCACATCGCGATACGTGATAACCGACTTCTGCGCGACCTCCCTTGGATCCGTCTCCCGCAAAACCTCCCCCAACGACCCCGGCCGATTGAAGCGCCACACCATCTGCTCCGGCGGCGGCAGCCCGAACGCCCCGCCCCCCGTCTCCATATCCGCAGCGCCCGCATTGGCCGCTTCCGCCTCCGCAGCTACCATCCCGGCAGCATTCGCATTACCCTCCGCCGCCTCCGCCCTTATCACCTCCGCAGCAGCCCTAGCAACCGCCGCCGCCTCATTCACAGCCAGCGCCCTCCGCCAACTCTCATTCAGCGCCCTCACGCTCTCGCGCGTCGGCAGGCGGGAGGAGCGCGGACGGCCCGATGGGTCCATGCGCGGGTCGTCGTGGAAGGAGAAGGGGGGGTTGCGGATGTAGGCGCGGAGCGCTGGGGCGGGCCTTGCCGCGCCGTGAGGCCGAGGCCGCGAGGCTAGCGCGCTGCGCCAGTTGGCATCGCCGTGTGGCGGCATGTATGCGTATGCGCTGCTGCTGGGGCCGCTCGTGCTGAGGGTCGAGTGGACGTGGTGGTGCGGATTGGCTGCGTGGGGAGGGGCGGAGGGTCCGGCTTCCATGGCCGGCTGCGAGGGGACGAAGGGGGTTGCGAGGGGATTGATTGGTTTGGAGGTCGGAGAGGCGGAGCGAGATGGGATGAACTCCGGGGCTTGTGGGTTGATTGCTGTGCCTGTTGGAGAAGGAGAGCGCGACGGAACGAAGGCCGGAGCTTTCGGGTTGATCGACGGGCCTCTAGCCGCTCGAATGGTTTTCTGGGGCAACTGTGGCTCATCATCGCAATCGAAGAAGAATTCCTCATCATGCCAATCCTTCACATCCCTGTCCCAATATTCCTTCGCCCTAGCGTCTCTCTCCAACTCCTCCGCCGTCGGAACCTTTGGCTCCAGAACCCTCTCAGGCTCCCAATCCTCATCCAAATCGCACTTGAACACATTTTGGAAAGGGTTCCTCATGCGGGTTCCGCCGAAGATCCAGTTGCTCGCGGGGGAAGATGTGACTGAGGGTTCAGGGGCTGCTGGGAGATGCACCCGTGGAGTAGGGTGGGGTCTCGATGGACTTGGAGATGGCGGAGGGCGGGCGCAGGTCATCGTCCAGGAGTCGTACGAGGCTGCAGAGACGGATGGACTTTGGGCAGACATTGTGGGCGTTACGAGTCGAGTAGGATATTAGAACAGGTCTATACGAGGAGAGATGCCGAGATGTTGTAGGTCTGCGACAGCGATTTTAGACCTGTACGTCGAGACGGGTAGCTTAGAAGTTATAAGTCGACGAGACTGATTATTAAGTTGAAGCTGGACGAGGGTAATTAAGAAATTGGAGGTTGACCAGAGAAACTGAGAAGTTGTTGCTCGATGACGGCGACTAACAAGTTGTTAATCGACGAGAACGACTCGTAAGTTCTAACTCTCGAAGAGTGCACACAATCTCGTAAACTAAGATCAGTGTCGAAGACGTCGAGTACGTTCTGCTGAAGTCCAGGATACGCAAAGCAGCATGTGGGTTCTCGTGACGCTGTAATCAACAAGAGAAAGGAAAAAAAAGCAGAAGATGGAAAGCCCTCGGAATAATATCCTCGAGCATTGCGAAAATGACTGCGGCATTATGAAGACTATAGCACTCATGACAGATCCCGCACCAGGAATTTCGAAAACAACTGGTATTGTGAAAACAACCGTTGGCATATGGAGGCTAATGCGACACCAACTTCCCGCTCCGCTTTATCTATCCGCCTATGTAAAACTCAAAACTCAAAACTTAATACAAAAGACATTACCAAAAAATCCCATCAAACTCCTCATGAAAATGCTCAAAAGTCCGCGGGCCATGTATATCCCATCCTATTACCATCCAGATGCGCAAAATCTAAGTCCCCCGAACAAATGTGCTGCAGAAATAAGCCGAGATGGAACACAACACATACACACGCGTGCGCTGTTCAAAGGGCACATGCTGCAAAGTCTAAAAGAGACGCCGTCGAGGGTATTATGCGGAACGTTGGAACCTTATTTTTCCCGCATTTGCAGGGTTTAGGGGTCCATGTCGAGTCGAAATGGCAATGAATCTGGACGGGGTATTCGGAATACAGTCTTATGCCTCCTCCATCTATCGAAAATCCCACTAACAAATCGGAGGCTCGCACTTTAATAGTTTATCGGTGACAAGCTTGACCTCGGGACACCACTGCTCAATCAGGGTCATATTCTCCTTCTGGAACTTCTCCGGCTGATGGTATCCGACGGGGAACTCGTAGAAGAGCGTCTGGACAGAAAAGGTCTTGGCAATGTCCTCGCTCGGCAGGTTGGCCTTGTGATCCAGCATGCGCATGTAAAACCATTGATCTTCATACTTGTCAATGTCCAATTCCGCCGTCGCATTGAGCGGGTGGATCTTCGTGTCGTGCTCGATGATGTCGAGGACGAGGGCGCGGTTGCGCAGGGACAGGCCGCCGTTGTAGCCCTGGCCGTGCCACTCCTCCTGGATGGGCGCGCCGATCAGGTCGTAGTCGAGGAAGTCGTCGACACTCAGCTGGGCGTTGCCGCAGATGATGCTGTCGGTCTGGAAGAGGAGCACGTTCTTGGCCGGCGCGAGCTGCTCCCAGAACCACGGCTGGGTTAGGAAGAGACTGACGTCGAAGTGCGTCTCGAACTTCAGGTCGGCGGGGAGAGAGCGGATGATGACGCGCTCTGAGGACAGGTGGCGGCGGAGCGCCGCGGAGTCGTGGATGGAGGTGAGAGAGGTGAAGAGGACGACGGGCCAGGAGGGCCCGAGGACGGCGGAGAAGTGGATGATCAGCGGGATGAGGTTCTCGAGGGGCCGGTCTTCGATAATAACTGCGACCTTCGCTGCATCGAAAAACGCGCCGTTTGTGTAATTTCCTGGTCCCGTCGCAGGCACCGCATGAGTCTCGCGCAACATCTTGCTGACCTCAACCATGGGCATCGGCGGCAGGACCTTGGGCGGCGGAGGCGGCGGCGGTGGCGGAGCTTGTTCCCCTCCTTGTGGATTATGGTGCTTCATGTACACGCCCGCAGAGATGAGCCAGACGAGGAGGAGCGTTACGAAGGTGGCGAGGATGCGAAAGCGCGCGTTACCCAAGAGATGCGACCTGTCGATCTTTTCGCGGAACTCAATGGCGCGGATGCGTGCGCGCTGGAGCAGAGGCATATTGTCGACTTTCTCCTTGAGCAGGACATATTGGCCTCGTGCATCACTGAAGATGGGCAGGAGCATCTTCGCTCGTGGCGATGAAGGAGCGAGCGAGCCTCGTGGTCGTGTGAAAGGCAGCCCAGCTAGCCCTTTCGTTCTGTTGTGCTTGATGCTTGTGAGTAGATCGGCGGTAGCGACGGTATATGTGCCTCGTGCGTCTATAACGATATCATGAAGTCGTGGATATCGTGGATATCGTCAACTCGATGCTTTCTCCCAGCTCTCCAGGTACTGTGATATACTGTGCTGTACTGTACTCTACTGTACTGTGCTGTACTGTATATTAGAGTGAGTGGATGACCGACATGTCTCTTTAGACTCTTTAGATAATATACGGATCGGTAATCTGGACAAAGATAATCTCGTTTCTCAGATTCTCTCAGCCCCCTGGCCCACCAGGGTGTCGTCTCCTTTCCATTTTGGTCCATGACCCCTAATTCCTTAGCCTATTCGGTGAAAATTAATTAAGAAATAAGCCTATCGAATCCTCGTTGATGATTTGCCAGATCTAGCTTACATAATCCTTGCACTATATATAACTCTTGGCAGGGACCACCACTCAAACTCGTCCTGACATGTGCATATCACGTGATTCCAACATCAACCCCCGAGGTTTTGCAAAAGAATATCTAGAGAATCTTTTAAGACTAAAATTTTCATATATATCGACGTATACGTGGCTCTCAACAGACCATTCTCAGACTTCACTGTTCTCGTCGATTTGATTGCTCGGAGATCGGCTTAAAGCCGGAATGTCCGCTTCGTCCGCCATGCGGCCGCACGACCGCATGTCAGCACGACCGCATGTCAGCACGAGGATCGCGCGGGATTGCTGCCATTACTGAGATCTGCATCGTACTTACGCAAGTTCTCTACCTAGGATAAAGGATAGAGCTGGCCATTTCGCCGTTTCTTCCTTATAAGATGCCTCCTCCCACTCCCCAGATGCCCTTTGCACATCAGGTCCGAACCTCTTCAGCCATAGATTGACATAGGCAACTTTGGGAGCCACGCGAGAAACATTCAGTGACGGACGACCAGATCCATTCTCATATTCTCGGGAACACCATACATATTAGATTGTAGCGATGCATCTCATCCTCACCGGCGCCACTGGGCTTGTCGGCAGTGCTGCGCTGCAACATATGCTCGCCTTGGAGACTGTCACGAAAGTCTCGATCCTGAGCAGACGGCCTGTGGCCATGGCTGAAGGGCATCCAAAGGTCAACACCATCATCCACAAGGACTTCAGCACCTATCCACCAGAGATCTTGGAGCAGTTGAAAGGCGCCGAGGGATGCGTCTGGGCCCAAGGAATCTCCATCATCAGTGTCTCCTCGATGGAGTAAGCATCCAAGCACTCGCGCATCATGTGACCATTCTGACAGCCGTCAGGGAATACAAGAAGATCACAGTCGAATACCCATTGGCAGCAGCAGAGGCTTTCACCTCCCTCCACGATCCCTTTAAATTTGTCTACGTCTCCGGTATGCTCCCACCTTGCCATGTTTCCACCCCCCAATTCTAACATCCCTCAGGCGAAGGCGCGACCCCTACGCCGACCTACTTCACGTCAACCATGGGCCGCATCAAAGGCATAGCCGAGTCCTCTCTCCTCGCTTGGCACAAATCGCACACCTCCTTCCTCCCTTACTCCGTGCGACCCGGCGTCGTCGACCCGAGCCGCAACCCGGAGATCAGACCGTTCATCCCGGAACTGAAGCCCTGGATGAAAGCAGCGGCCACGGTTATTGGACCGGGAGTTAGGACGTTCTATCCGCCCTTGGTGAGTCCGACGAAGGAGTTGGGGAAGGTGCTTGTGGAGTTGGCGATGGGGGAGGGGAAGCCGTTGGAGGGGAAGGGGGTTGATGGTGAGGGGAGGACGTTGGCGAATGTTGCGTTGAGGAAGCTGGCTGGACTGTGATGGGATATTCGAGGCGTGAATTAGGAAGGGGTTTGAGAGGAGCCGCTTGATGATCGTTTCAAACCAGCGCATGAGGCTTTGGCCCAAGTATGGCCTTGTAGGAACAATTGGAAGGGCGATGGAGTTAATTACGAATATTAAGGCCCTAATGGTCATTCTAATTTCTTTGAATCATGTCTGATATGTATTAGGATTGAAAATTAGAAGTCAACTCGAGCTGAAGTCATCTGATGGTTGAAAGCTGTCTCTTGAAAATTGGTGGCAGCCGAAGCCGATTGAAGGCAATATATAGGAAAATAAGCTGGTACTTATATCAACCCAGGATTGCCCCTTGGTACTGTGGTAGCATCACCTTCTTAGGTCTTCTAACCAGCAAAATTCTAAAGTTCCTCCGGGCATTGCCTTGCTCCAAATTTGTCTTTCAGATCGATCACTGGATTCTTTTTTAGGTTCTTTTGGCACCTTCTCTAATTACAATAATAACTAATTTAGATATGACATATGGGATCATCCAAGTCTGGTACCAACATAAATCATACAGTCCGAGTATCCTTTTTTCTGTCTGTTCGAATCCAAGATCCTCGCGCTTGTTCGATCGATGACTCGCCTTGGCGTCCACGCTAAGCGCCGTGACAGGGGTGCGCGCAGCCGCTCCCGCTCGCTTCCCAATCCCGAGATGTGTTCACTTGGTCCCCCAGGGTAGCTTGGAGCTGGAACTTGAGCTTCGCAAGCACACATTATTGTCCGGTTCTTTAACTCTCTAACATCACCATGCGTCTCCTCGCTCTGATCCCCTCATTGCTACTGGCCGGCGCGGCTGTCGCCGCCGAAGCTGGCTGGAGCTTCAAGGACGGCACCGTGAGCGTCGTCGGCAAGGACAATGGCGGATTCAAAGATTCGTGAGTCGAGCTCCTGCCACCCTGCCCCCTCGGCAGCTTCTACATCCCATTGGCAAGCCTCGTTGAATCTGCAGCCTCAATTGCTAACAACTGTTTTCTACAGCCTCTCGAAATCAAAGCCCCTCGCGAAAGAAGTCCCACTAGGCCCAACAGACACCCTCAAGATCCTCCTCACGACCACCACCGGCTCCTCGCCCCAGCGCCCCCATCAAGCCTTCCTCACCCTCACCGACCCAACCACCGGCCTCTCCACCTCCTTCCCCTTCCAAGTCCGCGACACCGGCAAAGCCAAGCTCGAGCTCTCCGCCAAGTCCCTGCCTGCAAATCTCAACGCGACCTCCCTGCTCGCCACCCTCGTCCTCGGCTCCTTCGGCCCCTCCGCGCCCTACAACTCGCCCGTCTTCACCCTCGCCCTCGCCAGCGACCCCAACGCCCCGCTGCCCAGCTACGCGAAGCCCGAGCGCTACGGCAAGGCGGAGGAGATCCACCATATCTTCCGCCCCGACCCGGCGTCCCCGCCGAAGATCATCAGCATCGTCTTCCTCCTCGCCGTCGTGGCTACCGTCCCCGTGTTGCTGGGCGCGTGGGGCCTGCTGGGCGCCAATCTGGGCGGGCTGGGTGCGGCGCTCAAAACGGCGCCGCTGAGCCATGCGGCGTTTTATGGCAGTTTGGTCGCGATGGAGGCCGTGTTTGGGATGTACTATTGGCGCTGGAATCTGTTCAAGGTGTTGCCGGTGGCGGGGGTCGTGGCGGTGGTGGGGTTTTTGGCGGGGAGTAAGGCGTTGAGCGAGGTGCAGGCGAGGAGGCTGCGGGGGGAGAGGTAGGAGGGTTGAGGCTGGAATGGAGAGGGATGGGAGGAAGGCAGGATGTGGGGGATGCAGAATGTAACGATAGTATGGGTTGGGTGGACGGGTGGGAAAATAAATCGACTTTTCTCTACAGTACAATGCATCTTTTTTCAAACCTTTCTTGAAAGCAACGACTAGCACTTAAACATCTTGGAAATGACCCATATACATCGCAGCTCAGTCAATTGCCCAAGACTTCCGAGGCCATCCAATGCTTTTGATCTACCATACATAGTATACAGAGGAACACCTCACGTACCCCACCTTCCGTCCTACAAGCGCCTCAGGATATCAGCGACGACCTCGCTCGTCTTGGCGGTCCCGCCCAAGTCCGGCGACAAGTACTTCCCCTCGGTCAGATTCGCATCGACGGCGGCATAAATGACGGCCGCGGCCTTCTCCTCGCCCAAGAACTCGAGCATCAGCGCGACGGACCTCAGCGTCGCGATCGGGTTCGCGATGTCCTTGCCGGCGATGTCGGGCGCGGAGCCGTGGCACGGCTCGCCGATGGCGAACCCCTCGCCGACGTTGGCCGAGGGCACGAGGCCCAGCGAGCCGACGAGCGCGGCCGCGCCGTCCGACAGGATGTCGCCGTACAGGTTCGGCGCGACGATGACGTCGTAGGTCTCGGGCTGGCGGAAGAGCTTGTAGACCATGGAGTCGACGATCTGCTCCTCGACGCCGACGGAGGCGAACTTGGGGTCGGCGAGGGCGGCGCGCGCGGTCGTGCGGAAGAGGCCGTCGGTCTGGGAGAGCACGTTGGACTTGTGCGTGATGGTGACGAGCGGGGACTTGTGGATGGAGGGGGCGCCGGCGTCGCGGATGCGCTGGCGCGACAGCGCGATCTCGCCGGCCATGGCGGCGATGCGGTGCGAGGCCGTCTGCGAGATGCGCTTGATGGCCTCGGCGACGAGGGTGCCGTCGGGCGCCGTGAAGGTGCGCTCCTCCTTGACGTAGAGGTCCTCGGTATTCTCGCGCACGATGACCATGTCAATGGGGTTCCGGGCCGTCATGATGGACTTGACGGGGCGCACGTTCGCGTACAGGTCGAGCTTCTTGCGCAGGGCGACGATGGGCGAGCTGTAGCCCTTGACGGCCGTGGACGGGGACTGCACGGCGCCGAAGAGCGCGCCGTCGCACTCGTTCCTGAGGATCTCGACGGTCTTGTCGGGCAGCGCGGTGCCGGTCTGCTCGAAGGTCTCGAAGCCGGCCTTGAGGTCGACGAAGTCGAACTTGAGGCCCAGCGAGGCGGGGAGGGCCTCGAGCAGGCGGCGGCCCGCGGGGATGACCTCCTTGCCGATGCCGTCGCCGGGGATGAGACCTGCAGGCGTCAATTAGCTGCAGCGCGCGTCGCAGAAGCGGATTCAGGGCGGACATACCAATTCTGAGCGTGCGGGTGGCCATTGTGAAGCTGATGATGCAATGCGTGTATGTGCAGCTGCGAGGTTGCGATGTCGCACGATGGGCCAAAATGTTTGTGAGGGCGGGCGTCGGGCCGCTCGTCTGCCGGGTAGCTTGGCGCTGAAAGCTGGGGGGTTTTTTGTTTGACGCGAAAGCACGTGATGAGAATGAGGGCATGATGGCGGTGAGCAATAGAGCAGACAGTAGAGCGTACCATTTCAGCATTTCAGCATTTCAGCATTTCAGCCCCTATTCGGCTCGAATGTACACTGTAACTCCCGTCCAAGCTCCCCCTCTCCCTCCCGGATACACACATGTACATCGTATACATCATATACATACATATTATATATACAGTAAGAAGTATACATACATCGACTATGCATACATACATATTGTATACATACATATTGTATACATATATTTGAGACGCCAGCCTCCAGGGTTGTTGACAACCTCCCATCTTCCTCTCCATCTACATCTACAGCTTCATCTTCATGCTCTGCTGTACACTGTGATTGATTGCATCTGCCTCATTTTTACTCATTCTGGCTCCTTGTTCTTCTTCATCCCATTCCTCCCATTCCTCTGCGATCCGCCGTGAGACCTGTCAACATACAGTGCCCTCGCCCCTCGCCCTCGCCCTCGCCCGCGTCGCGTCACCGTTGTTTGCTTTTCCTTTTTGTTTGCGAGTTGCCCCGTTTGTACGCATCACCAGATTTCAGAAGTATCAGTGTCAGTGTCATAGTCATCCAGGAACCAACCAGGAACGCGAGCCGTCGCCTCGACAATTTGTGCGTCACTCTTATATAATCGCATGGCACTTCGCTGAGGCTTCCATCAGGTCTGAGCATCATCGATTTCGCTGCCCCCCTATTCTGTCTGGTCGATCACAGATACACTACACACGATGTCCAGCCAGACGCGGTCTGGCAGTGGCGGCATCCGCAATCTTCTCGCCATGTTCGAGAATAAAGACGAGTTGGCAACCTCTCCTCCGCACAGCAATACCAACAGCAACAGCAACAGCAACAGCAACAGCAACAGCAACAGCAACAGAGGACGTTCACCAGGCCCAGCATCTTTCGGTGAGTGATTCTTTCTTTCTTCCTTTCTTTCTTTCATTTACTCTTTCACTCCTTCACTTCAACTCCCTCACTTTCGCTCCTTCCTTCAAAACCACAGGAATGCATCCGGAGACGGCGAGGTGGCCTGATCGCTCCTGCCCAACACTTTCGACTCGTTGACAGCTCTAGCTAGCTCCTCGCTGGCCCGCTTCTGCCCGTCCGCCCGCGAGCTCTCCACAATCTCAATTGACGTCGACTAACCGTCATAGCAGCTAGCAACGCCACATCACCACGACCACTCTCGAAAGTACGGACCAGCTTCGTCGCAGTCGAACGAAACGGACAGTCGGGCATACAGTGGGGGCTGAGGAAGGACACCACGCACACATCCGACGAACCCGACATGGGCAAGCCACGACGAGGCAGCTTCTGCCTCCACGAGGAGACCGATCATGAGGAGATCCAGGAGAGAAAGCACTCGATCGCCGAGGAGTTCCAGGCGAGGAGAGACAGCCTTGCTGTCTCGGAGATCGTTCCCGAGTTCGCCATCGACACACCCGACATTGAGACGAGCAAGCAGCTGGGACAACAGACCAGCTCGGCCGATGCGAAGCCAGCAGGCGGCAGCTCGACTGCCAATCCAGACAAGCCTACCACCGTGGAGGAGCCGAACACGAAGCTCTTGCCTGCAGATATGACGAGTTCTGCCGCAGTCTCGGGCGGCGAGGCGCTCAAGGGCAGCTCGAGTGTTGGAGAAGGCTTGAAGGGTGTGAATACTGGAAAGCTCAAGACGGCACTACCTTCGAATTCCAAGGGCAAGGTCACATCGAACAAATCAAGCGCAAAACCAGCTCCGATCTCAACGAGCAAGTCGTCTGCCACGACGGCATCATCCTCAAAACCTACAAAGTCGCCTGCACTACCAAAGACACCGGTAACGCCAGGCCACTCAGTCAAATCGAATTCATCGAGGACATCCGCAGCCACGAAGGCAGCAACAACAAAGCCAGCAGCAGAGAAGACTACCAAACCACCTACATCAACCGCAAATTCTTCGAAACTGAATGGGCGCCCATCGGCTACGTCATCAACAGCCAGCCAAGCCGCAAAGAAGGCTACACAATCCCCAGCGAGTGCCTTCGTCAAGCCACGGCCAAAGTCGCCAACACGCCCCGCAAACCTCCCCGCCTCCCTCACTGCACCAACATCCTCCTCCCTCTCTAAAGTCGCCGGCGCGCCCGCCGCCTCTGCTCCTCGCCTCTCAAGCGGCCCAACAACGAACAGCAACGTTCTATCCAAGCCGATCGCCCGCTCCCCCAGTCGCGCTACCCGCACCGACACCATGCGCAGGACGACAGGCAACGGCCGCCCCTCCCTCGGCCCACCGCCGGCTGCCTCCGTCCGCAAGCAGCCGTCGCGCCAGAGCTTGGCGAAGGCCACCGCGCCGGCCGATGAGGGGTTCCTCGCAAGGATGATGAGGCCGACGACTGCGAGCGCGAGTAAGACCCACGAGAAGGCTGCGACGCCACCTAAGGTGTCGAGACCGGTGACGAGGAATGCACATGTGAGGAAGGGGGAGAGTCATGGGAGTCCTGCTGCGCAGAAGCTGAAGCTTGTTGCGGCGAAGAAGGAGAAGGATAAAAAGGAAGTAGAGGAGGAGGAGGAGGCAAAGGCGAACGCTGGCCTTATTGAACAGCCAGAGCCTGCGGGGCCTGCAGAGCCTGCGGAGCCCGAAATCGTAGTCCCCAAGAGCGAGCCGGTCGAAGCATCAAAGGAAGAGAGCGCAGCCGCAGAACAAGAAATGCCAGAGAGCATGCTCGTTGAAGTCATCGAGCAGCCCAGCACCGAAGAAGCCGCAGCCCCGGCCGCCGACGTCGCAGCCCTCTCGCCCGCCATCCTCGAGACGGAGAAGGAGGGCCTTCTGGGCGAGCCGGCCGCGCTGCCGCAGTCGGAGCCCGTGCTGAGCGACAGGATCGACGTCGCCGCCATCATGGAGGAGGATGAGAGGAATGAAGAGGAGGCTGAGAGGATCGACCAGGAGGCTGAGAGGGTCGACGAGGAGGCTGCGAGGATCGACGAGGAGACTGCGAGGATCGACGAGGAGACTGCCAGGATCGACGAGGAGGCTGAGGCTGCCGAGAGGGGCGAGGGGGAGGGAGCGGAAGCGGAAGCGGGAGCGGAAACTACTGCTTCTGCGAAGATTAGCGAGAAGGAGGAGGAGGGCCAGGAGCAGGAGGAGGAGGAGCACTTAGAAGCCGCAGACCAGGAGTTCATGGCCCACGAGCCCTTGGCGGCGGTCGCGTTCGACGCCGCCGCGGCCGGCTTCGAGGTCCCCGTCGAGGAGGGCATCAGCGAGGCGTGTCTGGCGGAGGTGGGGAGGTCGGATAAGCCGCGGGACGTCCAGATCGAAGACAGGATTGCGGATGTGGAGGTGACGGCTTTGGCGTCGTAGGATGGGTAGGATGGGTAGGATGGGTGAGTGGGGAGGGGTGAGGGGGGAGGGGGTGGAGGGATGGCGATGGCAGTTTGAGTTGGCAAGGGAAGGGGGGGGAAGAGGAGAGCAGACTGAGGGATGCGGTGGGATTATCACTTGCTAGCTCGTTGCTCGTTTGTTTGGGGTCATGTCATTGGGGGAGAGGACTACTGTAAGATAATCGGCTTTTTCGGCATTGATGCGGGAGCGAGCGAGCGAAGGAGGGAAAGATGCAAGGAAGTACTATCTGTATCAAACATAGCATTGATTGAGATGGGGAATTGAGGAGTTTTTGGGTCTCGTCTCGTCTCGTCTCGTCTCGTCTGGTCTGGTCTGGTTGTGGCTGTGCGCTCAACTTGTGCTGTGCTGTGTTTGTTTCTCTGCGAGGGACGGACGTGTGGTGTGCGTGGGAGGAGCTGTGGAGAACCAGATGCCTTGCCATGTCATGATAATGCACGGTCGGTCATGCTAAGGTAGGTAGGTAGGTAGGTAGGAAGGTAGGAAGGTAGGAAGGTAGGAAGGTAGGATTAATCCTGAAGTCCTCTCGATCTCCAAATGAATGCCACGTACGTGACCGCCTACCCAAGCCTCTCTTTCCCTATTGCCAGACCCAGCCGGCTGGCTATTCATCGCCCCAGCGAGCGGCGGTATAATATACATTCCCTTCCTTTCCCTCCCCTTCCATCCCCCTTTCCATTTCCATTTCCATTTTCCATTTTCCATTTTTTCCGTTTTCCCATTCTCGTTCCCAGAAATGTAGACACCAAAACACAGGCACAGCCTGGAACTCCCGCTGAGCGCAGCAAACTATGCAAATACAAGACGGCACACGCCGTGCCGAGGGCCAATACGGCCATCCCCCCCACTGGCGCTCCAGCCGCCGATCAGATCACTTGCTCAGATGACCAACAAACGTCGGCGCGATCCTCCTCCTCTTCCTCGGCTGCCCTCCCTCCACTGCATCCTCTCCCTCGCCATCCATTTCGCCTCTCTCGCCCTCCCGAGCCGTCTCATCCTCGCTCACAACGCTCACATCCCTCTTGACCCCGCTCGCCGGAAAAGGGGCGCCGCTGACACTGCTCGCGGCACTCCTCGGCGTCTGCGGCGGCGTCGCCATGTTGAGCGGACTCGGCGCCACGAAGGAGCCCGCCGTCATCCCAGGCATGTTGCCAGCCACCAAGGGCGGATTGCTGATGACGGTGCCCGTGCTCTGGCTCTGATTCGCTAGATGGGGCGCCCACGAGGCTTGCGTGGCGATCGAGCTCGTCGAGTTCGACCGCGTCGGCGAGGATGGACGTGCTGGCGCGCCGGCGATCGCTGGAGAGGGCTCGGGGAGGGCTGGATTCGAGGGTACACGGTGGTGGTGTAGACCTGGGAATGGCGAGGGGGGAGCGACGCTGGACGTTGGCGTTGGAATCGGCGTCGCTTGTGAGGATAAAGAGATGGATGTGGGCGCGGGGATTCCTGGTTTTGCAGCTGAGGGGTCGGGCACATAGATTTCTCCGAGCTCGCCGGGTGAGAAGGTGAGGGTGGAGCAGAAGCCGTCTGATGATGTCATGAGGAGAGTCAGACCATTGTTAGACCTAAACGTCTGGTTAGTGGCTGGAAGCATAGATATTAGGTGGGATGAGCTTACCAGGTCAGATCGGTAAAGGTTGCACAATGCAGATTACTCACAATGCATAACGGCGTCTGTTGTTGGGTGTCATAAAGAAGCACCGAGTCTTGTGTTGCAACTGCGTAGACCATCCGATAGGGCAGAGCAAATGCCATCGTCGGGCCAGTTGAAGCTCCATCTGTTGCAAGTTCCAGCTTTTTTGGTGTCGACGTCCGTCCTGAATCGCTTGGGTGCAGAAAGGCTGATCTCTCAACAGTTGAAGGTGTCTCGGATGTAGGAGCAGAAAGGATAGGCTCCGGCAAGGACGGTATGGAGTCTTCGGCAGACGACGTGTCAATTGTAATATTCTTCGTCTTGACCGATCCCTCTCTGATAGTGTAGAAGATGGGCGAACATTTGACAGCTACAGAGGGCTTTTTATGCCCGGGAAGATGTGCGATCGGTGGCTTGTTGATTCCACCTCTGGTGTAGATATAAACAGTGTTGATGAGCTCATAGCTTGCTTTCCCACCGTCAACCGCCCCCATATGCGGGACTGAATATTGCCCGGCAGGAGTGAGCAGAAGGGATCCGTCAGGAGTGAAGGTTAGCCGCCGAAAGAAAGACGTTAGTGTTTCGTTCGCATAGAGATTCGCATTCTTCGCGCCAAGAACATGGCCTGGTTTCGGCGAGGCTTCCATGGGCATGACAGCTGGCAACGGCATCGAAGGAGCCGGTGACGCGGATCGTCGCATCGAAGTAGAAGATCCGAAAGAAGATCTCCGGCTGTGACTGACTGCGCTTGGTGGATTCATCGGCAACGCGTGAATAGTTGGAGTGCTCGGCTCCGATGGTCTTGGCGACTCGACACTGAGATATGACGACTCGTTCGAGAGCTGTGAACGCAACGCAATGTCGGGAGGTGCAGGTGAAGATATTCTTCGGCTTGGGAAGTCCATCTTCGCATGGCTTGCAACTCTGGATGGCCCCTGTTCCAACGTGAACTGACCATCCTTTGTCTTCAGGCTGTAGATATGGACCGATCGATCAGAGGATTGCGTCGCAACGTATTCATTTTGAGGGTCCCAGGCGACGCCTTGAACATAATGACTATGTTCAGCAATCTGCCGTATTAATTGACCTTGTCTCGTCAGATATGGCAGCACGACGGTGCTGCAACTGTCTCACCTGTTTGTGCATTGTAGATCCTCGCAATGTTGTCCATGCTTCCAATGATGAAGTAGACTGCATCGGGCGACCAAGCCAGATCGTATATTTCTGCACCAGAAGAGCGACACATATGCTTCACTCTCCATGTCTCCTTGTCCTCTAATGCGTCGTCTCCGTACGTGGCCTGGGGGTGATGTGCTTCGGCCGGGACCCAGAGCAGAACGTTTCCATCGTCGCCAGCAGATGCCAGTACCTCCCCTAGACGTCTGTCAGCCTGTTACATGGAGATAACGTGTTGGTTATGTACCCTTTGGAGCGAATCGTACAACGTTGACTGCTTGGTTGTGCTTGCTGAGCGTCGAGAGATATTCGACACTACGATCCTCTCCATCCTCGTCTATCCTCCAAAGCTGGAGGCTGATCAGCCATCAATCGGACAGAGAAGTCATCCTTACTCACTCTGACATTGTTGTCCCCTCCAGCAGTTGCTAGCCTCTTGCCATTGGGCTCGAAATGAGCAGAGTAGATAGGAGCGCTGGCCTCGTGCCAATTGACGATGAGAGGGATGCTCTTCATCGTTCCGATGGGCGGGGGGGCTCAGCACCCTCAGTGCATTTATTGCTGCAATCTTCAGGATACTGTGGCTGTGCCTGCTGCGAAAGGATGTATGTTCTCGTCCAAGTCGTGAAATGCTGTTGTCGTGGAGACAAGGCTGCTGGAAGTATGAGAGCTCCTAGCTAGTTCGAGGAGGAGGGGGAGGAGGATGATGATGACGACGAAGGGAAGTCTAGATAGACTGGTCTATTTGAAGAAAGACGGGCAGAGAGAGTACTTGATGAAGGATTGGCATGTACAGTACAATGGGATTGTGGTCGGGGAGGGAGAAGAGAGAGGAGAGAGGAGAGAGGAGAGAGCTGGGGGAAGTTGGATGGATAGCAGGTTGTCAGGTTGTATGTAACGTTGAATGTGATTGTCTACGTGATTGTCTATGCTGTGCCGTACCTTATCCTGCTATATATGTATGTACCTAGGTACCTCTGTATGCCTCACGTTTGAAACAGCATTCTCGCCTAATGAGAGACGAAGATTGATGGAATGGTTAAGCATGCATTAAGAGTTTAGTAGTGCCGATGATAAATAAAGATAAAAATATAGCAAATAAAGATAACAAGTAAATATAATAAATATAATAAATATAATAAATATAATAAATATAATAAATATAATAAATATAATAAATATAATAAATATAATAAATATAATAAATATAATAAATATAATAAATAGCGATAAAAAATATTTAATACTGACTTATGTAAG
>Ga0123337_10002473_pt1 | contig 21057 bp, 16 predicted proteins | sample frozenSSSSmetaG_FD_89792 | JGI IMG/M metagenome (GOLD analysis project Ga0123337, IMG submission 89792) | Glacier valley bacterial and archeal communities from Borup Fiord, Nunavut, Canada, to study Microbial Dark Matter (Phase II) -... | ecosystem: Environmental > Aquatic > Freshwater > Ice >...
CCCCGCGCACCAGGCCGGCGACGATGACCGTGAGGACGGCGACGACGAACACGACCGTCGGGGCCACGAACGCCCGGGCGCTGTGGGCGATCCCCCGGAGGTTGACGAGGGTGACGAGCACGAGCACCCCGATCGCGAGCTCGACGGTATAGGGCAGCAGCTCGGGGACAGCCGAGGTGAGGGCCGCGACACCGGCGGCGACGGAGACCGCCACGTTGAGGACGTAGTCGATGACGAGGCTGGCACCGGCGACGAGACCGGCCCGGCGGCCGAGGTGGGCCTTCGAGACGCCTTACGCCCCTCCACCGTCGGGGAAGGCACGGATGACCTGGCGGTAGGACAGCGTGAGGACCACGAGGAGGGTGGCGATGGCCGCGGTGACGCCGAGGGTGAAGCCCAGGCCGGCCCCGCCGGCGGCGGCGAGCACGAGGACGATCGCCTCGGGCCCGTAGGCGACGCTGGCCATGGCGTCGAGGGACAGGGCGGCCAGGCCGCTGCTGACGGTGAGGCGGTCACGGTCGCCGCCGGTGGGATGTCGCATGCCTCCATGCTGGGAAGCGGCGGGGTGCCACGTCAGTCTCCTGGCGCGATCTTGACGGGTGTTGACGCGGTGCTCTCGCGAGCAGCCGGTCGAAGGCGCCAGACGGGCCGCCCTTCACAGCAGCCGGTAGCCGACGGCGGTTGCGGCCCGACGCACCGCTCCGGTCAGCTCGGGGTGCGACAGGGGTCGCGAGAAGACCGGCCGCGGCGGGAAGGCGGCGGCGGTGAGGAGCGTGACCGTGGGGGCGCCGGTCATCGCCGAGCCGGAGAACAGCCCGTCAAGGTCGGGCCACGTGGTGTCGATCGCGCGCGGGTCCAGGGCCGGCACACCGAGCGCCGGCCGGCGGTGAGCACGTGCGAGGCACCCTGGCGCACCGGCCAGGCGCCGGTGAGGTCGAGCAGGGTCAGGTCACGAGCCGGGTGCCAACCGGTCAGGTGCGGCGACCACGTCACCCGGTCGACGACCCTGGTGTCCTGGAAGACCTCGGCGACCACGGTGGTGACGTCGAGAGCGGCGTACAGGACCCCGCGGGCAGAGGTGCCGGGCGGCGGGACCTGCGGGTCCCAGCGGCCCGTCGTGGGCCCGACGTGCCGCAGTCCGTCCCAGGGCAGCACACAGGGTCCCGACGTGGAGTGGACCCGCCAGAGCACCTGGTGCGTGCCGAGGTGGACGAGGTCGGAGTCCTGCAGGGTCAGCTCGTACGGCGGGTGCCGGGGCAGCTTCACCATCGCGGCCGGCCCACCCTCGACGATGTCGGCACGGTCGACGTCACCACCCGAGGCCAGCCACCGGGCCGCCGTCAGGTCGTCGAGGTCGGGTCGGGGGTGGTGAAGAAGCCGGCCACCGAGGCCGGGTGCAGCCCCTTGGGCAGGGCGGCCAGCACCGGCGCCAGACCCGGCAGGGCGTGGCCATCATCGGTGAGCTGCCACGCGGGGAGCCGGCGCTGACGCCCCAGGGGGAAGGCGTCGAGCTCGCCGTGGCGCAGGCGGTGGTGGACCCGGGTGCGGTCGATGCCCAGCCGGCTCGCCGTCTCGTCGATGGTCAGCGACGAGGCCGTCTCGACGAGGAGGTCCTCCAGCACCGAGGCCTGCGCCGTGACGGCCGACGGGTCGGCGGCGATCGTGCAGGGGCAGGCCCGCGTGGGCGCTCCATACGTCGACCTCGGCCGTGGACAGCTGGGCTGAGCCGGCGGACGGGGTGGCGGCGAGCCTCTCCTCGACGGCCCGGACGAGGTCGCCCTCGTCGACCTCGAGGCGGGTCAGCAGACGGGTCAGGGGTGTCGTGGTCATACGGACCTTCTGCCCACAGGTCAGCACCGGGTGCGGCGCAGTGCGCTCGTGGGGAGAATGCCGCGGCGGCTGTGACCGGGCTGCGGTACCTTCCCGAGGTGACCGAGACGACTGCCGCTTCTGCACCCACCGACGCAACCGCCACCCCGACCCGGCAGCCGACCGCGGTCGACGCCATCGCCGACGCCTACTTCGACGCCATGGTGGCCCTCAGCCCGATCGCCGCCACCAACTTCGGCATCCCGGGCCACGAGGACGAGCTCGACGACTTCTCCCCCGCAGGACAGGCGGCCGGTTCGCACCTGCGCCAGGCGACGCTCCAGCAGCTCGACGTCGCAACACCGGTCGACGACATCGACCGCGTGACCGTCGCGGCGATGCGCGAGCGCCTCGGCCTCGCCGAGGAGCTGCACGCAGCCGGGGTCGACGCCATGTCGCTCAACGTGATCGCGTCACCGCTCCAGGGGATCCGCGACGTCTTCGACCTCATGCCGCAGGAGGGTGACGAGTCGTGGAAGGCCATCGCCGCACGTCTGCACGCGGTGCCCACCGCGGTGGGTGGCTACCGCGAGTCCCTGGCCGCCGCGAAGGCGCGCCACCTCGTCACCCCCGAGCGGCAGGTCCGGGCGTGCCTCGAGCAGGTCAGGGAGCTGGTCTCGCAGCAGGGATGGTTCGCCACCCAGCGCTCGATGGCCGAAAGGGGTGGTGCCACCCCCGCCACCGCCGAAGCCGTCGCCTCGGCGGCGGCCACGGCGGCGGCGGCGTACGACGAGCTGGGGTCGTTCCTGCGGGCCGAGCTGCTGCCCGTCGCCCCGGCCTCCGACTCCTGCGGGATCGAGCGCTACCGCCTCGTGTCGCGCTACTTCGTCGGTGCGCAGGTCGACCTCGAGGAGGCCTACCGCTGGGGGCAGTCGGAGGTGGCGAGCCTCGACGCCCAGATGCGCGCGGTCGCCGAGCAGGTGCGCCCCGGCGCGGGCGTCAAGGAGGCCATCGAGATCCTGAACGCCGACCCGGCCTACCGGCTCGAGGGCACGCCGGCCCTCAAGGCCTGGATGCAGGCCAAGGCCGACGACGCGATCGCAGACCTCGCCGACACCAACTTCGACATCCCCGGCCCCGTGCGCACCATCGAGGGGATGATCGCCCCCACCAACACCGGTGGCATCTACTACACAGGCCCGAGCGACGACTTCAGCCGGCCCGGGCGGATGTGGTGGTCGGTGCCCAAGGGCGAGACCTCCTTCGGCACGTGGAAGGAGCTGACGACCGTCTACCACGAGGGCGTCCCGGGCCACCACCTGCAGGTCGCCCAGACCATCTACCGCTCCGCGCTGCTGAACAAGTGGCGCCGGCTCGAGTGCTGGACCTCGGGGCACGGCGAGGGCTGGGCCCTCTACGCCGAGCGGCTGATGGCCGAGCTCGGTCACCTCGACGACCCGGGCAACCGGATGGGCTGGCTCGACGGGCAGTCGCTGCGGGCCGCGCGGGTGGTCATCGACATCGGCGTGCACTGCGGCTTCGAGGCCCCCGCGGAGGTCGGCGGCGGTGACTGGACCTACGACAAGGCCTGGGCCTACCTCCAGGCCCACGCCAACCAGGGCGAGGCGTGGCTGCGCTTCGAGCTCGACCGCTACCTGGGGTGGCCGGGGCAGGCGCCGTCGTACAAGATCGGCGAGCGACTGTGGCTGGGCCTGCGCGACGAGGTGCGACGGCGCGAGGGCGCCGCCTTCGACCTCAAGGCGTTCCACCGGCGCGCCCTCGACGTCGGCGGCCTCGGGCTCGACACGCTGCGCGAGGCCGTCCTCGGGGGGTGAGCCGTCTCCCGGAGCCGCCGCCGGAGTGAGCAAGGTCACCTCGTCGGCACATCCGGCTGACAGAATGCGGGGGTGGAACCCGCCCTCGTCCTTGTCGCGCTCGCGGCGACCGTCATCGTCGTCGCTGCCGGGGCGCGGCGGTGGGAGCTGTCGGCACCGCTGCTGCTCACCGCAGTCGGCATCCTCGTGTCCTTCGTGCCCTGGGTGCCCGAGATCGAGGTGGGTCCCGAGGTCATCCTCTTCGGCATCCTGCCGCCCCTGCTGTACGCCGCGTCGATCCGCACCTCGCTGGTCGACCTGGGCGCCAACAAGCGGGTCATCGGCCTGCTGTCCGTCGGCCTGGTCGTCTTCACCGCCTTCGGCGTCGCCCTGGTGAGCTGGCGGTTGCTCGACGTGCCCTTCGCGGCGGCGCTGGCCCTCGGCGGGATCGTCGCGCCGCCCGACGCCGTGGCGGCGACGGCCGTGGCCCGCCGGATCGGGCTGCCGCGGCGCATCGTCACCATCCTCGAGGGGGAGTCGCTCTTCAACGACGCGACCGCCCTCGTCACCGTCCGCGCCGCCATCCTCGGCATCGCCGGGTCGGTCAGCCTGGCCGAGGTCGGCGGCGACTTCCTCATCGCGGCCCTCGGCGGCATCGCGACCGGTCTGGTCGTGGCCTACGCGCTCGCCTGGGTCCGCCGCCGGATCACCGACACGACCACCGACGTCGCCCTGTCGTTCATGGTCCCGTGGCTCGCCTACCTTCCGGCCGAGTCCGTGCACGCGTCCGGCGTGCTGGCTGTCGTCGTGGCCGGGGTCCTGCTGGGGCACAAGGCGCCCCTGGTGCAGACCGCGCAGTCGCGCACGGCCGAACGGCTCAACTGGACGACGATCCAGTACCTCCTCGAGAACGCCGTCTTCCTCATCATCGGCCTGCAGAGCCACGTCATCGTCGTCGCCGTGGCCGACTCCGAGCTCGGCCTCGGCCGGGCGGTCCTGCTCGCCCTGCTCGTGCTGGTCACGGTCATCTTGCTGCGCCCGGTCTGGATCCTGTCCCTCGCCGTCGTCCTGCGCCTCACCTCGGGCGCGGAGCGGAGCAGGGCGACGCTCAAGGCGGGCCTGATCCTGTCGTGGGCCGGGATGCGGGGGGTGGTGACCCTGGCCGCGGCCTTCCTCCTCCCGGCCAGCACCCCCCATCGCGAGCTGCTCGTCTTCATCGCCCTCGTCGTCACCGTCGGCACCCTGTCGATCCAGGGTCTGACCCTGCCCCTGCTGGCCCGGGCCCTCGACGTCTACGGCCCCGACCCCCGTGAGGACGCGCTCCAGGCGGCGACCGTCATCCAGAAGGCGGTGGCGCGCGGCCAGGCGGCCCTGCAGGAGTGCATCGACCCGTCCACCCCCGACGAGATCGTCGACCAGCTGCGCACCCAGGGGCGTCGCCGCACCGACCTCGCGTGGGAGCGGCTCGGGGTCGACCGCGAGGACGAGCCCAGCCCCAACGAGACCTATCGCCGCCTGCGGCGCACGATGCTGCTCGCCGAGCGCGAAGAGGTGCTCGACCTTCGCGGCACCGGAACCATCGACCACGATGTGCTCGCCGAGGTGATGCGCAGCCTCGACCTCGAGGAGTCGATGCTCGCCGGCAGCGAGGCCCGTGACGAGCGGCTGCAGGACCGGACGATCCTCACGCCCGAGCCCCAGCGGGGTGACTGCGAGCACCTCCTGCAGGCCACGAACAGGGTGGAGCCGAAGCACCCAGACCGGTGCGACGACTGCCTGCGCGAAGGGCTGCAGTGGGTGCACCTGCGGATGTGCCTGGCCTGCGGCAACGTCGCCTGCTGCGACTCCTCGATCGGGCGGCACGCCGAGCGGCACTTCGGGCAGGAGGGACACCCCGTCATGCGCAGCATCGAGCCCGGCGAGGCCTGGCGATGGTGCTACGTCGACGACCTGCTCGGCTGAGGGCGTCGGGACCTCCTACCCTCGACGGGATCTTCACCGGAACATAAGGTGAGGAGACGACCCGCCGTACGGCGTCATCCGTCCGCTCGCCGACGAGAGGCTCACTGTGACCAACCTGGCCACCAACCTGACCACGACCGCCCGACAGCACGGAGACCGTCCGGCTGTTCGCCTCGACGACACGACGCTGACCTACAGCGAGCTGCAGGATGCGGCCCGACGGGTGACCGCTCTGCTCGTCGACCGCGGTGTCGTGCCCGGTGACCGGGTCGGGCTCGTGCTGCCCAACGTGCCGGGCTACCTCATCGCCTTCTACGGCGCGCTGGCGACCGGGGCTGTCGTGGTGCCGATGAACCCTCTGCTCAAGGCCCGCGAGGTGCAGTACTACCTCGAGGACTCCGGGGCCAAGATCATCTTCGCCTGGCAGGAGATGGCAACCGAGGCGGCCAAGGCCGCAGCCACGGTGGGCATCGAGTGCATCACCGTGGGGCTGCACGAGTTCACCGAGCTGCTGGCCGACTGGGAGCCGGACGAGCGGGTGGTGGAGCGCGACGACGACGACACCGTCGTGCTGCTCTACACCTCGGGCACCACGGGGCAGCCGAAGGGCGCCGAGCTCACGCACGCCAACCTGCACAGCAACGCGACGGTCACCCGTGACACCCTCGTCGAGCTGCAGCCGGAAGACGTCGTCATGGGCTGCCTGCCGCTCTTCCACTGCTTCGGGCTGACCTGCGGGCTCAATGCCGCCGTGCTCGCCGGGGCCTGCCTGACCCTCATCCCCCGCTTCGACGCGGGTAGGGCGCTCTCGATCGTCGGCCGCGACAAGGTCACGGTCTTCGAGGGCGTGCCCACGATGTACGCCGGGATGCTGCACGCCGAGGGCGCGGCCAGCGCCGACATGTCCAGCCTGCGCACCTGCATCTCCGGCGGGTCGGCGATGCCGGTGGAGGTGATGCGCCGCTTCGAGGAGACCTTCGGGTGCATCGTGCTCGAGGGCTACGGACTCTCCGAGACCTCACCGGTGGCGTCGTTCAACCGCCCCGACATCGAGCGCAAGCCCGGCTCGATCGGACTGCCCGTGCGGGGGGTCGAGATGAAGCTCATCGACGACGACGGCAAGGACGTGCAGGGCGGGACCGTTGGGGCGGTCGGCGAGATCGCGATCAAGGGCGAGAACGTCATGCGCGGCTACTGGCGCCGCGAGGAGGCCACGGCGGACGCCGTCGTCGACGGATGGTTCCGCTCGGGCGACCTGGCCCGCACCGACGAGGACGGCTACTTCTACATCGTCGACCGCAAGAAGGACCTCATCATCCGCGGGGGCTACAACGTCTACCCGCGCGAGGTCGAGGAGGCGATCTACGAGCACGAGGCGGTGGCCGAGGTGGCCGTCGTCGGCGTCGCCCACGAGAGCCTGGGCGAGGAGGTCGCGGCCGCGGTCACGCTCAAGGACGGCTACCACGCCACGCCCGACGAGATCAAGGCCTTCGCCAAGGAGCGGCTCGCGGCGTACAAGTACCCCCGGCACGTCTGGGTGGTGGAGGGCCTACCCAAGGGTCCGACGGGCAAGATCCTGCGCCGTGAGGTTGCGGCGCCCGAGTCGGAGGTCTCGGCATGAGTACGGCGACCCGCGGCGGCCGGCCTGCTGACGCCCAGGACCCCGACGACGACGGGGCCGCCTCGGCTGCCCTGGCGACCCCGCTCGACATGCTGCTCACTGACGCGGCCGGCAACCCCGTGCGGCGCTTCGTGCCAGGCCTGTCGGCGCTGAAGCTGGGTGCGGGCCTGGTCCGCCACCCCCGGCGCGTCGCCAGGCGGTCGTTGACCCTCGGCACCGAGCTCGCGCGGATCGGTCGAGGCGCCTCCCGCCTGGCCCCCGCGGAGAAGGACCGGCGGTTCGCCGAGGAGGCGTGGTCGCGCAACCCGCTGTTCAAGCGCGGGCTCCAAAGCTACCTCGCGCTCGGCGAGGCCGCTCGAGGGCTGGTCAAGGACGCCGAGCTCGGCTGGACGGACCGCGAGAAGATGGGCTTCATCGTCGACAACCTCGTCGAGGCGGCCGCCCCCACCAACAACCCGCTGCTCAACCCCAAGGTGCTCAAGCGCACCCTCGACACCGGCGGGGGCAACCTGCTCGAAGGGTCGCGCCGGCTGGTGCGCGACTTCGCCACACCGCCGCGGGTGCCCTCGATGGTGGAGGCCGACGCCTTCTCGGTCGGCGACGACCTGGCCGTGACGCCTGGGCAGGTGGTGCTGCGCACCAGCGTCTTCGAGCTGATCCAGTACACCCCGACCACCCCGCAGGTCCACGAGGTGCCGCTGCTGATCGTCCCGCCGACGATCAACAAGTACTACATCATCGACCTCGCGCGGCAGCGCAGCCTGGTCGAGCACCTCGTGGCCAGCGGCCTGCAGGTCTTCTGCATCTCGTGGCGCAACCCCGACGTTCGCCATGCCGACTGGGGTCTCGACACCTACGGCGAGGCCATCCTCGACGCGATGGCCGCGTGCGAGGACATCTCCCGGCAGGACCGCACCTCGGTCCTCGGCATCTGCTCGGGCGGGATGATCTCGTCGATGCTCATGGCCCACCTCGCCGCGGTCGGTCAGCTCCACCGCGTCGCGGCCTTCAGCCTCATGGTCACGGTCATCGACCAGGAGCGGGCCGGCGTCACCAGTGCGCTGCTGTCGCACAAGAACGCGGCCGCGGGGGTCCAGGCGTCGAAGGACAAGGGCTACCTCGACGGGCGGGCCCTGGCCGAGGTCTTCGCCTGGCTGCGGCCCAACGACCTCATCTGGAACTACTGGGTCAACAACTACCTCATGGGTCACGCGCCGAAGGCCTTCGACATCCTCTACTGGAATGCCGACCCGGTGCGGATGAGCGCCGGGATGCACCGCGACTTCATGGACCTCGCGCTGCGCAACGCCCTCGTGCACCCCGGCGCTTCCACGATGCTCGGCACGCCGGTGGACCTCGGCAAGGTCGACCTCGACAGCTACGTCGTCGCCGGCATCGCCGACCACATCTGCAAGTGGGAGTCGTGCTACGCCACAACCCAGCTCTTCGGCGGCACCTCGAAGTTCATCCTCTCGACCAGCGGGCACATCGCCGCCATGGTCAACCCGCCCGGCAACCCCAAGGCGAGCTACCAGACCGCCACCTCCAACCCCCACACCGCGCAGGAGTGGCTCGAGGGCGCGACCAAGATCAAGGGCAGCTGGTGGGACGACTACGCCGCGTGGCTGGCCGCCCACGCCGGTGACGAGCGGCGGCGCCCCCGCAAGCTCGGCAACATCGCCCACGAGCCGCTGTGCGCCGCCCCCGGCACCTATGTCCATGACCGCTGAGGCGCAGGTGGCCGCACTATCGTCAGCGTCGGCTGACGACATCATGCGTAACGTGACCGTGCGCTCGATCACGGCGCGGGCCGCCGTACGACCCGGGGTGGGGCGCTTCACTGACACGCCACCCCTGTTGCTGTGCAACGGAATCGGCGTGAGCCTCGAGGCACTGCAGCCCTTCGTCGACGAGCTCAACCCCGAGCGTGGGGTCGTGCGCTTCGACATACCGGGCGTCGGGGGCAGCGCCCTGCCACCGCTGCCCTACACGATCTCGCAGATGTCGTCGTGGGTCGTGGCGCTGATGACGCAGCTGGGTCACCAGCGTTTCGACGTGCTCGGCTTCTCGTGGGGCGGTGGCCTGGCCCAGCAGCTGGCCATCCAGACGCCCCGCCGGGTTCGCAAGGTGGTGCTCGTGGCCACCGGCACCGGCTGGATGATGGTGCCGGCCAACCCGAAGGTGCTGCGGATCATGTCGACCCCGAGGCGGCACCGCGACCCCGCGTATGCCGCCAAGGTCGCCTCCACGATCTACGGCGGGTCGATGCGCACCAACCCGGGCACCGGTGAGGCGCTGTTGCACGGGACCTCGCGGGCGGGGCCCCGCACCGGCTACTACTACCAGCTGGCCTCGATGTACGGCTGGTCGAGCCTGCCCTTCCTCGGCCTCCTGCGACAGCCGACGCTCGTCATGGGCGGTGACGACGACCCGATCATCCCCGTCGCCAACCCCCGCATCCAGGCGGCACTCATCCCCCACTCCCAGCTGCATGTCTACTCCGGTGGCCACCTCGGCCTCATCACCGAGGCCCACGAGCTCGCCCCAGTCGTCGACGCCTTCCTCGACGAGGTCTGACCGTCTGACCTGGGGTTGACTCAGCGTCGGCGGGCTCGTTCACCCGTCCCCGGGGTTGACTCAGAGTCGGTGCGCTCGACTCATGGTCTACCAGCAGTCGAGCCCAGCGACTCTGAGTCAACCCCGGGGGCGGACACTCGACTCCGAGTCAACCTCGGGGCGAAGACGCGACTGTGAGTCGACCTCGGGCGGAGGGCCCGTAGGGTCGTCGCATGAGCGCCCGTACGCCCCTCGTCCTCGCCTCGGCCTCCCCCGCCCGGCTCTCGACCCTGCGTGCCGTGGGGGTCGAGCCCACCGTCGTGGTCAGCGACGTCGACGAGGACGCCACCGTCACCAACGCTCGCGAGACGTACGGCGAGCTGGAGCCCGCCGACGTCGCCCTCCTCCTCGCCCGAGCGAAGTGCGAGGCCGTCGCAACGCAGGTCGAGACCTCCACCCTCGTGCTCGGATGCGACTCCGTGCTCGAGCTCGACGGCGAGGCGCACGGCAAACCGGCCGACGCCGCCCAGGCGGCGGCCCGATGGCGGGCGATGCGCGGCGGGAGCGGGGTGCTGCATACGGGGCACTGGCTGCGCGACGAGCGTGACGCCGACGACGGCGGCACGGGCGCCACCATCGGGGCGACGGCCTCGACCACGGTGCACTTCGCCGACCTCGGTGACGACGAGATCGACGCGTACGTCGCCACCGGCGAACCACTGCTGGTGGCCGGCGCCTTCACCGTCGACGGCCTCGGCGGAGCGTTCGTGACCGCGGTCGAGGGTGACCACCACAACGTCGTCGGGCTCTCGCTGCCGCTGCTGCGCGAGCTGCTGCTCGAGGTGGGAGTCGGTTGGTTCGACCTCGTGGACACCCCCGGTCTCGCTCGCGCCGAGCAGGACGCGGAGCACTCCGCATGAGCGCCGACATCACCCTGCCGGGGGTGCCCTTCGCCCTCACGGCGTCCGACCCTGACGCCTGGCGGGTCGGTGAGGGCGGCACCGTGGTCGCCACCGCGCCGGCACACACCGACCTCTTCGTCGACCCCGGCGGGGAGCAGTCCGTCGGCGCGGAGTCGCTGCTCAACGCGACCACCCTGCTCGGCACCCCTCCCCCAGGTGACTTCCAGCTGAGCGCACGGGTCGGCGTCGACTTCGGCTCCCGCTTCGACGCCGGCGTGCTGCTGGTCTGGCTCGACGAGACCCACTGGGCCAAGCTGTGCTTCGAACGGTCCCCCTCCGGCGCGCCCATGGTCGTCTCCGTGGTCACCCGGGGGAGCTCCGACGACGCGAACGGCGTCGTTGTCACCAACCCCACCGTGTGGTTGCGCATCTCGCGCATCGGGCGGGTCCACGCGTTCCATTCCTCCCTCGACGGGCAGGTCTGGGATCTGGTGCGCGTCTTCGCCCTCACCGACGAGGTCACGGGACACCGGCTCGGCCTCGAGGTCCAGGCCCCCACCGGCACAGGATGTACGGCGACCTTCGAGGAGGTCGGCTTCGCCGGTGCCACGCTGGCGGACCTGCGCGACGGGTCGTGACGGGCTTCCCACCCGGCTCAGGTCGTAGGTGCCGCGGACGGTCCTCCACCGTTGCCCCACTCCGTTGGGCGGCTGCCTCAGCGCACCACGACGAGGTGGCCCTCGTCGAGCCGCACCTCGGCGCAGCCTGCTCGGCCGCCGCCGGGTCGTGGGTCGCCATGACGACGACGGCCCCCCGGTCCGCTTCGGCCCGGAGCAGGGCCAGGACCCGCTCGCGGTTCGCGTGGTCGAGCTCGGACGTCGGCTCGTCGGCGAGCAGGACCCGGGCCCGGGAGGCGAGCCCGCGGGCCACGGCGACCCGTTGCTGCTGACCGCCCGACAGCTCCTCGACGAGGTGGTCACCCGACTCGCCGAGACCCACCTTGTCGAGCGCCTCGTCCGCCACCCGGACACCCTCCGCGCCGCGCGAGCCCGCCGCCGCCAGCGGCAGCAGGATGTTCTCGCGGGCGGTGAGGACGGTGGCCAACCCGTTGCCCTGCGGGATGAGCCCGACCTGACAGCGCACGGCGACGTCGCGGCCGGTGATCTCCACGTCACCGACGGTGATCCCCCCCGCTGCGAGTCGGGTAGCGCCCGCGACCGCCCACAGCAGGGTCGACTTGCCGGCGCCGGACGGGCCGGTGACCGCGATCAGCCGACCCGGCTCAGCCACCAGGCCGACGCCGTCGAGTGCGACGACGGCTCCGTAGACGACCCGGACCCCGGCGGCCACGACGCGCGCCGGGCTGCCGTGGTGGTCGGGTCCCGCGGAGGGCCGGAAGCCCTCGGAGTGCCGGAAGCGGTCAGGCATCACCCACCTCCCGAGGCACGACCTGCAGCGACCACTAGCCGTCGTCGTCGTGGACGCGCACAAGGGTACCCGCCGGGAAGGCCTCGAGGACGTGCGCGGGCAGCGGGAGGGAACCGTCAGCGGACACCACGGCATACTCCTCGCCGCTGTGACCCTCCCCACCGACGCGGCCGTCGCGGATGGTCACGGTGCGCGGTAGCCGGGCGGCCACGGCGGCGTCGTGGGTGACGATGACCACCGTGGTGCCGACCTCGGCGTTGACGTGGTGGAGGGCGTCGAGCACCCGGTCGCGGGCCCCGTGGTCGAGCTGGCTGGTCGGTTCGTCGCCGAGCAGGAGCCCGGGATAGGTGGATACCGCCACCCCGAGGGCGGTGAGCTGGAGCTCTCCGGCGGTAAGCGCGGCCAGCGGCTGGTTCGCCGCGCCGTGCATCCCGACCAGCTCGAGGACCTCGGCAACCGGCGGTACGTCGCGACCAGCGGATCGGGCCGCGCTCTGGGCGAACTCGACGTTCTGTCGAGCCGTGAGATAGGGCAAGAGGTTGCGTGAGCCCCCCTGGAGGATGAGGCCCACCTGGGCGGCCCGGTAGTCGTCGAGGGCGGCCTCGTCGAGCTGGCCGAGGTCGAGGGCCCCGACCCGGATCGAACCGGCGCTGGGGCGCAGGAGACCGCCGAAGAGGGTGAGCAGGGTCGACTTGCCGGCACCGGACGGGCCGAGCAAGCCCACCATCTCGCCCTCACGGACCGACAGGTCCACCCCGGAGAGGGCCGCGACGTCGTGGCCCTCGGAGCGGTAGATGTGGACCAGCCCGCGGGTGGTGATGGCGAGCCCTCGGCGTTCGCTCATGGCTCCCTCACCCGGTCGAAGGAGGCTCCGCGCACCAGGCGCCCGGCGACTAGCGCCCCCACGCCGGCCAGGACGAGCAGGCCCGCGGCCACGGCCCCGAGCACCGGCGCCGTCGCGAAGGTGGTGTCGACGGGGAGCACGGCCGACGGCACGGTGAAGAACGGCACGAGGGGAACGGCGAGGCGCGCCCCGACCACACCGCACGCGGCGCCGACCAGGACGCCCGCCACGACGACGACCACCTGCTCGGCCTGGCTCACGGCCTGCAGGTCGCGGACCGTCACTCCCGCCAGAACTAGGGCGGCGTAGTCGCGCGAGCGGGCCCGCGCCGAGGCGGCGGCCACCAGGACGATGACGAGCGCAGCGACGAGGAGGGCGACGGACCCCGCCACGAGCGCCATCTCGAGACCCCACGCCGAGGCGGAGTGGTCGAAGAGGGCCTGGGCGACAACCCGGTTGCTCCCTGTGGTCACCTCGATCCCCGCTCTGCGCAATGCTGCTCGCACGTGGTCGGCGAAGGATGCGTCGGTCACCCAGACCTCGGCCGTGGCGCTGCCCGCGAGCTCGTCGGTGCGCACCTGGAGGGCCGCGAGGTTGACGATGGCCTCGCTCTGACCACCCCCGGGGGCATACGGGATCGACCCCACCCGGGTCATCGGCGTCGACAGCCCGTCGAGCCCGGCGGCCAAGAAGCTGTCTCCCCCGGCCCCCGGAGGGAGCCCGCCGAGGACGAGGGCAGGCAGCGCACCGGAGGTCGCCGCCGTGTTGATCCGGGCCGGGGTGCGCTGGGTGTAGAACGCCATCCCGACGGAGGTGGTGCCAGTGGCCGCCTCCGGCCTGCCGAAGTCCTGCCGCTGCTCCGGCGGAGCGTCCGGACTGCCGGACGGCACCCACCCCGTCACGGCGCCGAGGTCGGCGGCTGGCCCCCCGTCCATCGTGACCTTGCCGAAGGTCACCTTTCCCGACAGCGACAGACCCGACCCGGTTCCGGTCGCCAGCTCGAACCCCGTGAGCCGGCAGCCGCTCCCGCAGGAGACGGATGTCCCACGCGTGACCGGTCCCTTCGCCGAGAGGGGGACGGTGCCCAGGTCGACCGCGTAGGGCACCCCACCGCCGGGCGGGGCGAGGTAGAGGCTCACCCTGGCCGCCGAGGTCGGCAGGATGACCGGTGGGTTGACGGCATCGGGGTCGGTCGTCACGCTGAGGTCGATGTCCGTCAGGGTCACCGACACCCGCTCACCGGTGAGCGTTGCCTCCGCAGGTGGCCTCTTCGAGATGGCCGGCCAGTCGAAGGCCTGACGCTCACGGGGGAAGTGCGCCACCGCCGCGAACTGCGCCGGCAGGACGGCGAGGGTGGTCAGGGCCGACAGGTCACCCTGCTGGACGGTCACGACCGGGGTGGCGTGGGTCCCTGACGGGTCCGCCACCCTCAGGGCCGCGACGAGCGTCGAGACCCGGGTCGCGTCCGTGCCCAGCGTCTGCTCGGCTCCCGTCTCGACCTGCGCTCGTTGGGCCCGGTTGCGTTGGCCCACCACGACGGCGTCGGTCGCGAAGACCGTGATCGCCGTGCCGACGGTGATGATGGTCATGACCCGACGTACGGCGGGCCTGCGGGCGATCTGGAGTGCGGTGAGCGACGCGACCACCCGACCGCTTCGCGTCGCGCGGCGACCGAACGCGGCGGACAGCGGGACGAGGACGTGGGCCAGGGCCAGGCCGACGGCGAGCGCGAGCAGGGCCGGCGTGGCCAGCACCAGGGGACCGGAGATGTTGCCGCTGACGATCGAGGCCACTCCCGCCACGGCCACGGCGACGACGACGGCATCGGTGATCCCGACGGCCCACCCCTGGCTCCGCGGCGGGACGCGGCGCAGCAGGGTGGCGATGGGCTCGCGCACCGTGGGGCGGGCCACGACCGCGACGGCGAGGACGGCGACGACAAAAGCGACGAGAGCCGCGACGACCGTGGTTCCCGGCAGCTCGAAACCCACTCCGGGAGTGAGCCACACCCGGCGGGCGATCTCGCTCAGCATGACGGCCGCGAGGTATCCCACCGGCACCCCGAGCGCGACGACCGTGCCGAGCTCGAGGATGAGGACCCGGGCCGCCCCCGCCCCCCCCATGACCCCGCAGCCGGATGAGCGCCAGCTCGGGCCGGCGCTGCTCGACCGCCGACGCAGCCACCAACCCCAGCACCACGACCGCCAGGAGGGCGATCTGACCCATCACGAGGGGGACGATGAGACGCGCCTGGCGCTGGCCCTCGACGACACCGGCGACGAGGTCCTCGATACGCGTCCCGATCGTGACGCGCGGGACCTCGAGCTGCGCCGGCCCTGCCGCAGCGGCGACCGCGGGGGCGATCCCTGTCAGGGCGTCCAGGCTGACCGCGTCGTCGAGGAGGTAGACCACGTCGAGACGACCTACCATCCAGCCGGAGGCGAAGGTGGCCTCCGGCGTCACCCAGTCGTCCATCAGCACAGCCTTCTGCGGCGGAGGTTTCACGACACCGGCCTTGCCCGTGAGGCCTGCGCCGAGCCAGTATCCGGGGTCATTCAGCTGCTGGTAGGTCCCGACGATGGTCCAGGGGCGAGGGAACCGGCCCGGCGTGCTCTCCGGCGGCAGGGTCTCGGCCGCGACCGGATGGTCGCCCAGGCGCCACCGCTGGACCCGGGCCTCGTCGGCACTCACCAGCAGCTGCCAGGCGTCCGTGGGACACGCACCCGTCACGATCCGCAGTCCCCGGCACGTCTCCTGAGCGGCCCGGACGGTCACCACCGACGGGCCGAGCACCCCGGCGTAGGTGACCCGCCCCGTCCGCGTCTCCTGACCCGCGTCATAGATCGGGGCCAGCGAGCGCGGGAACAGCTCCCGCATCCGGGCCGGGTCGGGCGCTGCGCCCTCCACGGACACGGCGTCGACGGTCACCGCGGTGTCGGCCCGGGTGTATCGCGTGAGCCCCTCCCGCAGCAGCGCCTGCTCGAGGTCATGCTCGTAGAGCGGCGCGAACACCGCACACGCGGTGATGAGGGCCGAGAGCAGGGCCAGCCCGACCGCCTGGGCGCGCCGGTACCGGATCGCAGCCCACACGCCGGGGACCCCCTCTCACGCGGCGGCCCCGGTCACCGTGGGCCTTTCCGCACACACCCTGCCACGCCCCCCTCCCCACAGGGAGGGAGCGCGACGAGATCGTGACCCTTCGGTCCCGGTGTCCCAGACGACGTCGTGACGACGCCGCCGAGGATGTCCGCCGGCGTACGGGGTGATGCAGGGGTGAGCGCCCCCGCAACGCCGCTCTGGCGACTCCGGCCGTCAAGTAGCTGTTCGACACCACTGGGACGTCGTGGCCGGGGTGCGCTGGGCGCTCCCAGAGGGTACGCATGAACCATGCGTCTGCCTCTTCCCCCGCCTCCCGGTGACGAGACCATCCTCTGGGTCGCGGAGAACCTCGGTGACCTGACCCTCGAGGGCGCGCAGGGCGTCGCCCGGGGTGGGTTCACGGGCGGTCAGACCGCCGCCGACGCCGCGCTCGCGACGCTCGACGTCGCGGGATACGCGCGCCGGCGCAGCACCGTCCTCCCGGTCGGCGCCCGCGGCGCGAGCCGGATGTCGCCGTACCTGCGCCACAACCTCGTCACGCTGCGCGAGGCGTGGGACGCCGTCGCCGACGCGCCGGCCTCGGACCGGGACCGCTATCGCGACGAGCTCCTGTGGCAGGAGTACGCCCGGCACCTCTACGCGCGCACGGGCCGGGCCCTCGCCTCACCACTGCGCAACGAGCAGCCGAGGGTCGCGCAGCAGTGGGACGACCCATGGCCGGACGAGATGCGGTGCATGCAGGAGATGACCCGCGAGCTGACCACCGGCGGCTGGCTGGTCAACCAGACCCGGATGTGGCTGGCCTCGCAGTGGGCCGTGCGCGCCGGTGCGGACTGGCGGGCGGGCGAGGACCGCTTCTTCACCCACCTCCTCGACGGCTCCCGCGCGGCGAACCGCCTCGGCTGGCAGTGGACCGTCGGCACCGGCTCGGGCAAGCCCTACGGCTTCAGCCGGTGGCAGGTCGAGAAGCGGGCCGCCCAGCTGTGCCGCGAGTGCCCACTGGCCGACGCCTGCCCGGTGCAGGACTGGCCGGCCCCCAGCGAGCTCGCCCCTGCTGACGGGCCCGACCTCGGCAAGGCGGAGATCCCCGCCGGCCCGGACACCATGACTGGCGTCGGGGCCGAGCAGGTGTGGCTCACCGCCGAGTCGCTCGGCGACGGCGACCCGGCTCTTGCCGCCGACGACACGCGCCCGGTCGTGTTCGTCTTCGACGAGCCGCTGCTGAGCCGGTTGCGACTGTCCGGGAAGCGACTGGTCTTCCTTGCCGACACCCTTGGCGACCTCGCCACCCGGCGCGAGGTCGAGGTACGACGCGGCGTGGTCATCGACGAGCTCGCCGGTCGGTCGCTCGCCGTCACCCATGCGCCGGTGCCCGGGTTCGCCCCCCGGGCCGGCGCCCTCCGCCCGGTCGAGGTCCACCCGTGGCCGTGGCTGGTGAGTCCCCGCCCCGCACCGGTGCGCTCGTTCACGTCGTGGTCGCGGGCGGTCGGCCGCCCCGGTCGCTGACCGCGGGGGCGAGACCACGGCACGCCGCGTCAGGGGAAGTAGACGTTGCCGTCGAGGTGGCTGACGACGATGTAGTTGCCGACGTACCAGGCCTGTTGGGCCACCCCAAGCACGGCGACCAGGCACAGCAGCAGCACCCGCCACCGACGCCACCACCGCACCTGGAGGAACCAGGCGATGAGGAGGGTGAAGGGGAAGGCGAGGATGGCGTAGCGCAGCCGGGACGGCCCGCTGTTGGTCACGAGCACCTGGTAGGCCGGGTAGGCACCGGCCCACGCCCAGATCTCCGGACCCCAGCGCCAAGTGCGGTGGGTGAGCATGAACCAGGCGAAAACAAGCACCGCCACGATCCCGAAGACCGGCCCGACCCACCCGTAGGCCAGCACCAGATAGGTCCACCAGGAGTAGAGCTTGAGGTCACTCCCGACCTTCCACGCGGCCAGCGTCTGGGTGTAGGCCGTCGGCACCCGGGTGACGACCCCGACGACGACCGGCCACAGCGCCGTGAGGGCTCCTGCCCACACGGCCAACAGAACGAGACCCACCTTGGTGCGCCGAGGCAGCGTCTCGTCGGTCTCGCTGCGCCACCGCACCACCAGGTGGGTGAGGATGACGGGCGCCATGGACGCGACGATGTTGCGGCTCAGCGCCAGGACGACGAGCCCGACCGCCACCCACCAGTAGCGCCGCGCCCGCAGCAGCATGAGCAGCGAGACGACGACGAGGATGGCGAGCGACTCGCTGTACGTGGCCTGCAGGATCGGCGCCGAGATGAAGGTGCAGACCCCGACGACGGCCACGACGGCTTCCCAGCGCCCGACCGCCCGGTCGACCAGACGGAAGAGCAGCACCATCGCCACGCCCCCGAGGACCATGTTGGCCAGACCACCCGCGACAGCGAACGACAGTCCGGTCAGTCGCATGACCGCCGCGACGATCCCGGGGTAGACGGGGTAGAACGCCCACGCGCTCATGTCGACGAGGCCGTCGTCGGTGCGCGGCAGCACCTGGGGGTAGCCGTGGGTCGCGATCTGCTGGTACCACTGCCCGTCCCAGTTGCTCATGACGGTCCAGTAACCCGGCGCCGTGGGCACGGGGAACATGATGCGCAGGATGCCGTTGGAGGCTGGCAGGGAGATCTCGCTGCGCTGCAGCACGACCCCGATGACCACCGTGCTCAGCCGCGTCGCCACCCACACGGCGAGCGGGAACCACACCCCCACACGCCGCCACCACGGCTGGTCGTCCTCGAGAGCGGCCACGGTGGGGGCCTGCGTCGCCGCGGGGCCCGGGGTGACCCGTCGGAAAGCCCTGAACCCGGCCTGCACGGGTCGGGGCAGCCGGTCGGTGACCCGACCGAGCGTGCTGGTGGTGGCGGTGGCGATGACGAGCTCCTGACACGACGGGCCGGCGGCCCCGACTCAGCCGCAGTCCCCAGATTACGGTGCCCGGGACGTCAGGTCAGCCCGGCGCGGCGCACGGAGTCGGACCTGTGCGGGCCAGCCACGTCCTTCCGCCCAGATTGGGCTCGCGCGACAACGGCTCCTTGAGCTCACCAGCGGCCGATACCGTGACGACCCTGCCGATGTCGGTGCTGGGTTGCGTGCCAGAGGCTGATATTGCGCATGGGATGAATTGATCTTGGTGTTCACAAACGCCCACTACTTCCTGGACGACGTCAAGCGGGACGAACTCGCCCGATATGAGGGGCTGATAGCCGCCGACGCCGAGACAGGGGTGGAGACTGACGGGGCTTCATGGCAGTGCCGTCTCGTGGGGTACTCGACGACGGCCGGTGCACTGCGCGAGCGCCTCAAACACCAAGACTTCTCCAAGAGGACGGGTGCACGCCCTCAGTAGCGCGTTCTTCAACGACGAGTTCACCCCGAGCACGGAGATCGGCGCAACCGACCCAGATCTTGTCTCACCCAATCCTGACGCACAGGGACGCGCCGAGGAGACGTACACCCTCATCTGTGATGACCGTCAAAGGACGCGTTTGAATACCTCACCCTCGCCGACAGCGGCGGCGTCAGCCTGACCGGTTTCCCGGCCTTTCTCGCCGCAGACGCCCTTGCCCGCGGCCCGGGCGGCCACGGCAGTGCCTGCTAGTTCGTCTCGAAGGTCGACGAACAGTCTGGAGTAGAAGGTGGGTTACACCCACCCGGCGTCGAGCTGCCGATTGACCGACCGCCGCGCCCCTGAGCTGAGCTGAGTGGGTCGATGGTGGGCGGTGCCCGGCTGATGCCTCTTGGTGCTGGCCGGTGGAGTCGGTGGGTGTCATGCTGGGCGGCATGCCGTTCACCTTGGTCAGTGGCAGCGACAAAATCGCGTGAGCCTCCCCGGATGGGGACTCGGTCCGTTTCTAGGGGGGACCCGGGGCAGTTTTGTGTCGTGACACGGGGGGGCACCACCAACCGGTGTCATCCGATGGTGCGGACGCCAGCTTCATCGAACCGAGCATGACCATCACGCGGGCGACACCCCCCACAGCCATCTCGCCGAGCGGCGCCCGGATTGACCTCGGCGCCCGACATGCCGTGGCAACCCCACGAGCTCCGGTAACAATAACGTAACAAGGTCTTGACCGGGCGTTGACTAAACCGCTTTAGTAGACGGATGTCGAACGGCCGCTTGACCATCGCGGACGTGGCCCGCGTGGCGGGGGTCTCGCCTGGCGCGGTGTCGTTGGCATTGAACGGACGGCCTGGGGTCAGCGACGCGACTCGGCGACGGATCGTCGCCGTGGTGCGCGAGCTTGGCTGGACTCCTAGCCACCGGGCGCGGGCGCTGTCCTCGTCGCGGGCGCTGGCCGTCGGCCTGGTGGTCGCCCGGACACCGGACGCGCTGGCGGCGGACCCGTTCTTCCCAGCGTTCCTCGCCGGTCTGGAGACCGTCCTGTCACAGCGGGAGCAGGCCCTTGTCTTGCACATGGTGCCGGACCGGTGCAGCGAGCACGACAGGTACCGCCGCCTGGCCGCGGACGGGCGAGTGGACGGCGTCTTCCTCCTCGACCTGCACTCCAGGGACCCCCGCCCCGCACTGCTCGAGGAGCTGGGGCTCCCGTCCGTGCTGGTGGGTCCAGACCTCGGGGGTCCCGGGGTGAACACGGTCGCCATGGACGACCGGCCGGGCATCACCGCCGTTGTTGAGCACCTCGTCGGCCTGGGGCACCGGAACATCGCCCACGTCGCAGGGCCACGGGACTACGTCCATGCCGCCTCTCGTCGCGGGGCCTGGGCGCGAGCCCTGCGGGCGGCGGGGCTGCCGTTGGGCCGGTGTGTCCACTCCGACTTCTCCGCGTCAGGAGGCGTCAGGGCCACGAAGCTGCTCCTGGACCAGGACCACCCGCCCACCGCGATCGTCTACGCCAACGACATCATGGCCGTGGCCGGCATGTCGACCGCACAGGGCCGCGGGGTCGAGGTGCCGGCTCGGCTCTCGGTGAGCGGCTTCGACGACTCGCCCGTCAGTGCGCACCTGCAGCCGGCGCTGACGACCGTGCGCATCGACGTC
>Ga0123337_10002477_pt1 | contig 21020 bp, 26 predicted proteins | sample frozenSSSSmetaG_FD_89792 | JGI IMG/M metagenome (GOLD analysis project Ga0123337, IMG submission 89792) | Glacier valley bacterial and archeal communities from Borup Fiord, Nunavut, Canada, to study Microbial Dark Matter (Phase II) -... | ecosystem: Environmental > Aquatic > Freshwater > Ice >...
AGAGGGATTCGCCTACATGCTGCAGGCCGCGGAATCGCTTGCAGGCGATTCCCTTCGTATCCCCCGCACAAGCCGCGCAGGCGGCTTGCTTCTCTCCTTCAAAACAAAAATGCCCGCTTGCGCGGGCATTTGTATTTTGGCGGAGAGGGGAAGTCTAATAATGCCTCAAACCCTTGTAAACACAACGTCTCACTCAATTAGGTTCTTAACCTACCCTTAAATATACCCTCTAAAATTTAGTTGGTTATTTGGGGGAAAGAATATGAATTTCTCGTGATTCATGTTCCGGAAGATTTAACACATTGCCGTTGTTATTTGGATGTCATATCGTCTCGAATTCCCATTTGAACTGAGAATCAACCCGATTCTCTGTAACCGCCAATACCGCTTTCCTGCAGCCTGCCAAAGCGACAAACGAGCGATCCATCTTAATTATTCTATCGAATAACGACGGTTGCCTATTCATTACTTCACTCGCGTTACGTACTCTCTGTTTCAATGTATCAGCCGCTATTTGTAAATAGCTACTTACTTTAGTAGCGTCATAATTAAAATGCGCAAAAGTCAAAAGATAGGCCGCGGCCTGTGAGTAGCTTGTAGCAAGTAGGGTTTCCGTAGGTTCTATCGCGTTTTTAGCTTGTTCCTTCAGAAGTAACGTAACCAAAGGATCCGATGATGGTGCAGCTTCAATAGATAATATTTGATTATTATCGTCTTCATCGTATTCCTCAGCTATATGCAGTGCTCGTCGAAGCTTCCAATCTCCGCGTTTGACATTACGAAAGCTCACATAACGGATAAGCAAATCTTGATCAGTAGGGTCAGTGAAATCAAACGGCACGCCTCGTTTGTCACCAATCTCATGCGCTATGATGAATGATTGCTGCTGAAGGTCTTCTACGCTCTGCTCCCCTTGTGTCGCCCGGGATATTCTACGAAAACTACTACGCATCGCTTGTATGAAAACTTCGAATAATTTGTACATCTGTCGCGGCATATTTTGCAAAGATGACAGCTTGCCTGATTACGTTTTGGTTAACAAGTGAATCTTCATTAGCAGTACTAATAACTAGCGACCATTTGATTAATTCCAACGGCTATATCAATTAAGCAGTAATGTAGCGATAGCTCTATGTTATTAAAAAAAAATTTAATTATGCCAACAAGGGTTCCTCATCAATAACACACGACTTTCATGCATCATCTGTGCCTATAACGAAGGCCCGCGAATCGCTGCGGTTTTAGAGATCGTATCGAAGCATCCTCTTATCTATGAGGTGATTGTTGTGGACGATGGCTCGTCTGACAATACTTCCGACATTGTTCAGCTATTTCCTTCAGTTACGTTAATTTCCAATGAAGCAAACGTTGGAAAGAGTGCAGCAATGGCGGTTGGCATTTCTGCTGCGAAATGCGATCTTTTAATGTTGTTAGATGCTGACCTGAAAGGCTTGGCTTCCAAGCATATTGACCAGCTTGCTCAACCTGTATTACGCGGCCACGCAGACATGAGTATTAGTCTCCGGAGAAATAGCTTATTATTTTTCCGCTTGATTGGACTGGATTTTGTTTCAGGCGAGCGCGTTATTAGACGAGAGATTGTATTTGAGGCGCTAGCACAAATTCGTACTCTTCCTCGTTTCGGAATCGAGGTGTTCATGAACGACCTGATTGTCGCGCGCAAACTATCTATATGGATAGCAGATTGGGCCGATGTTACGCAGTCGCGGAAGACCGAGAAGCTAGGGTTTCTGAAAGGAGTTGCCGCGGAATTGAGGATGCTACTTGATTTGGCGCACGTACGTTATCCCTGGACACTGGTGTCTCAGACGTTAAAATTAATGCGATTACGAATAACTCAATGAACGACCGAGTAAGACTTTAAACTACTAAACACGGCTCAAAGGTTTTATCAATCTGTTGCATCCAACGGTTGAAACCGCCCTTTATGAATGTTGACAATATAACCGCTAAAAACTCTATGCTATCCCATGAATATGGGATGAGGCTTTATTGAATATAGGTTCTAATGACGCAAACAAAGGGGGAGCAATGGAAGCACTTATTTTTTTATGGTTTGCGTGTGCGATCATAACCACTATCGTAGCCTCAAGCAAAGGTCGGTCAGGTTTTGGTTGGTTTATTTTGTCTATATTCTTCGGCTTTTTTGCGCTACTTTTAGTTGCCTTATTGCCGTCATTAAAAAAAGACGCGATACCCAATGGCGTCTCAGCCGAAACGCATGTTCGCTGTCCAGATTGCCGAGAATTTGTTTTTATGGATGCCACGAAGTGCAAACATTGCGGAATCAAATTAATCCCTATAGAACCGGAACGATCTGCTGCAGAGGAATTCGGTCGTTCGATTGCTTCTAAATTTTCAAAGAAGATAGATTGAAAAATTCATGCTTATGTTTGGACGATCTTCGCCTGATCTTGATCATGAATATGGGGAGTAGAAATGTTTTCATATGACGATGGGGTAGCCGTTGCGTTGACCCTTTGGATATTTTCGTTGATTCGACTTGTTGTAATGATTAATTCTCAGATGGAGAAAAATCTAAACAAGATTGGACTGCGGCTAAGTTGGCTGACACTCACATCAAAACCTGCGCATATGGGCACCCGTCGCCCAATCTGGAAGAACACTTTAAAGTTCCTATTCATTTTGGTACTTGGTGCGCCCTTCATTTTCTTAAGTTGGGCATATGTAGTATTTGTAATGGTGCTCGCATATTTTGTTTGGGAGAAAAATTCGGGTAAGCCAGATGTCATCAAGGAATTCCAATGGAAAATGAAAAACATGGATTTGCCGTTTGATGAAGTTATTAAGGCAACAATGAAAGTGTCTAACACTGATCCAAGCAATTTTGAGGAGGTCAGAGAGGCAACTTTGAGAGAAATGGCGGAAAATAGCGCGACATGAGCCTATGCATTGCACGTCTAGCTATGTCAATCTCACAGGCGTCCGCGACAGCGCTACTTACCGCAATGCTGGCGAACTACGCCCAAGCACACCAGGTTATCGGCATTGCAGACGGCGACACCCTCACCTTACTTGTCGATCAAAAGCCAGTAAAGATCAGGCTAGCCAATATAGATGCGCCGGAGAAAAAGCAGCCGTTCGGCCAAAGGTCTAAGCAATCTTTGTCTAATATGTGCTGGGGCAAGGATGCCGAGTATGCAGCACAGACCATTGACCGATACAAGCGCACAGTGGCGCTAGTCTATTGCGACGGTACGCTGGTCAATAGATCTCAGGTCGCAGCTGGCATGGCATGGGTGTACCCTAAGTACAACAAGGATGCTGCCCTGCCGGCTATGGAACAAGCTGCTAGGATGACCGGCTTGGGACTATGGGCAGACGTTGCGCCTGTGCCGCCTTGGGAGTGGCGGAAGCGTGATAAAGTGCCCATGCCGTAGGTGTTTGCAATCAATTGCAAATCATCCTTTAAAGTGGCAGATAAAGCCCTATATACTCTACAGCTTGTTAGTATCTTGTCGATATAAGATACAGGGGATGGAGAAAACTAATGTTGTGTCAATGCTTTTATTGAACAACTAGGTTAATATCCAGTCTTACTAAAGCGCACAAAAGCGCTAATGATCGGTTTTTAACATTAGTCGGCCAAGGAGAAAAAATATGAAACGTATTTATAGCGAAGGCATTGGTGGCGCATAGCCACTGCTTACTCTGGTTTAGGCCCAGCCGTATGCTGGGCCTTTTGCTATATGGAGAGCTCTTTCTGTTCTTCTCATTTGTCGCTTGGGAGATGCACTTTTCCGAGTACCTTTTTTTGGGACATGAAGCGCCGCCTCTCCTTACGCAAAATTGGCTTTTTCTTATAGGTATAGTCTCTGCGATTACAGGCTGGATAGTCTCGGCTTACATGACGCTGCGGAATTCTATTAAGCAACATACGATCAGCACATTACTTCAATCGCGACTCTCAGCTACCTATATGGAGAATGCGAACCTCATCAATACGGCGTTCTTCGCTCCATCAATGAAGGATGACCCCCCAGTTTCCATGCAGTTTCTGCACGATCCAGCCAATGCCAAAGCTTTACAGGCAGTAAATTACGTCCTGAATTATCTTGAGTTTTTGTCAGTGGGCATCCGCCATGGCGACTTGGATAAAAAAGTCCTGAGGCACACCATGCGGGGCATTGTCGTCAGGCTGTACGAGAAGATGTCTATCTATCTGCAATACATGCGCGGTGATGAAAACGGCGTCGTTGCAAGGCCCAATCAACTTGAGCACGTGACCTGGCTTTACCAGCAATGGAAAAATAAATAGCAGCCCTGCCCTAACCCGCAGGGCTTTTTTACGCCCATCCACTAATCCCCTCCCTCTGCAACTAACCGCTTCGGCGGTTTTTTTACGCTAGGTCGGCAAGTATTTATAACCCTGAAAAACAAAATCCCCGCAAATGCGAGGATCTCTAATTATGGACGGATTACCGACCTTTGCAGCTAATTCATAGGCTACGATAGCTTTTCAAGCTTTGATACTTCATTCCGCGCGTGGCGCACAATTTGTCTATCAGTGCTACACGTGCTGATTGCGATGCATTTCCTGCTACTGCTTTTGGTAATGTGGATAACATTTTTACTTCCTTTCGTAGTGAACTCTTTTGGAGTAACTACATAGTGAAGCCTTGGAAGATATTTATCCAATTTCTTTATCTGATATTTGTCATACAGGATTCATATATCAGGCTGGGATCCTAGTCCTTTCTGCCAGCTACCGTTAAGCCTTGACGGTAGGTATGTCAGCCCAGTTTGTTGTGTAATGGGGCGTCCTCTTTTCAAACTTTGCTAGCCACCTTTTCTGAATTCCCGACGATGCCAGGCTAACAGTGCTGCGACCATACTCGCCATTGAGCGCGTCCATTACCTTCATCACTTTTGCAGATCGCGGATTTTCGTCCCTGAATAACAGCTGCTGCCGCACCGCTGCCGGCTGGATCTCCATTAAAACGATGCCGGCCTTTTTGTATGAGTAGCCTGGTCGATAAATGCGCTTGAGTCCAAACAATGCGGCCGCTATCAGTCGACGCGTATCAGCCGTCGCTTCAGTCAGGGGGATCGTGATGCTGTTGCTGTATTGCTTGTCCTGCTCACGGAATCGGTTTGTCTCGATAAACACGCTCACGACGTTGCAGATACTTTCCTCACCGCGCAGCTTTTCCGCTGCCGTTGTGACATACGTCGACACCGCTTCTCGCAGGCCATCGATGGTCAGCACCATTTCACCAAATGATCGCGACGAAATGATCTGCTTACGCACTGGCGCAACTTCCTGCAGATCGATGCACGACATACCTTGCAGCTCATTGACCGTTCTTTCCATCACCACGCCAAAGCGGTCACGTAGACGCTTTGGGCTGGCTGTGCGCAGATCCTGTACCGTCTCGATGCCGAGGGCGATCAGTTGCACCTGAAGGCGCCGACCAATCCCCCACACCTCGCCTACATCGAGCTTTGAAAAGTAGCGGTCGACGTCGGCCGCGCTCATTGCATTGAGATCACAGACGCCATTGAATTCCGGATTCTTCTTGGCCAGATGATTTGATAGCTTGGCCAATGTCTTGGACGGCGCGATGCCAGCACAAACTGGCAACCCGGTCCACATGCGTACACGCTCGCGCATTTGCTGGCCAAGCTCTGTATATGAAGGCCACATGCCGGCAAGACCGTCCAGTTGCAAGAAGCTCTCGTCAATGGAATACACCTCTACGCTTGGTGAGTAACCCTTGAGAACCTGCATCACGCGATCGGACATGTCGCCGTATAGCGTGTAGTTGGACGACAGCGCGATGATGCCGTGCTGCTTGGCCAGATCCTTCATCTGAAACCACGGCGCGCCCATCTTGACGCCTAGCGCTTTGGCTTCATTAGATCTCGCGACCGCACATCCATCGTTGTTGCTCAGGACGACAAGCGGCCGCCCTTCTAACTTTGGATTGAACACCCGCTCGCAACTGCAGTAAAAATTGTTTACATCGACCAGGGCAAACATATCAACCGAGGGAATGAACGACCGACGTCGCTACACCCCAAATGATCAGCTCCTCGCCGTCTTTAGGGCATATCGGTTTGAAGTCTGGGTTTTCTGGCCGCAGCTCGACAACGCCGGCGCGACGGTGCAACTTCTTTACGGTGAAATCACCGTCAACCGAGGCAACAACGATGCAGCCATGCTTGGGCGTGATTGATCGATCCACCACCAGAATATCGCCATCATTGATGCTGGCACCACGCATCGACCAGCCGGACACACGAAAAAAGAACGTCGAGGTCTTGTTGCGGACTAAGTATTCATTCAGGTCTAGCGATTGATCCAGGTAGTCTTGCGCTGGCGACGGAAAGCCTGCCGGCAATCGGCAAATGGCAAATGGCCGCTCCAGCTTGATAGGCTGGAGCGCTGCAGGAATGAGAGTTACCGGTAAGGAACCGGTTGGCGTGATGATCGTTGTCATGGCTTATACTGTATATACATACAGTATATCAAAAGCGTTTTCGATGCTAGCCTTCGGTTTTACTTAAAACCGTATAGAAAATGACAAATCAAGTTAAGGGTGTGGTTGAACGCATTGGATTCAGCCAGGTTGGTCCTACCGATAGATCCGTCAGCATTGTGCTGAAACAACATGAAATTCTGTACTCAATGGATGACTTTTTGTATACCTATGCTGACTTACCAGGTCGCGAGTCGAAACACAATTCCACACTTATTTCACTGACCCAATCAGGCGATGAAGTTGAATTCGAAACGAAGTCACAGGGCCACTCCAAAATGGCGCTCCGATCATTTAGAAATATTACGTTGGAAAAGCGCCTAGGCCTGCGGCCACAAGTTTTGCCATTCGAAAAAGACATCACTCCAGCACCGCTGGTAATCGATATGAACTAAAAATCGAAAGTTTAAAGATGTGCATCAACTACAAAGCGCCAACACCAGAAACGCTTGTGCAGACGTTCGCACCCACACCTTTGGATTGCGAACTTTGGAAGGAGCAAGTCTGGCAGGACTACCCCGCCCCGATCATTGTCGGCGATGGCGATGTGCGCGAAGCATCAATCGGCACGTATGGGATCTGGCCACAAAAGCGTATTCCTGAAGGCGTCAAGAAATGGTCAACCATGAATGCGAGATCCGACAGTCTCGGTACAAAAAGGAGTTTCAAGAAACCGTGGCTTGATGGACAGCTGTGCTTAGTGCCGATGACCAAGTTCTACGAACCGAACTGGGAAACTGGCAAGCATGAGAGGTGGGGAATTGGAATGGCGGATGGATCGCCGTTCGCTGTAGCAGGCTTGTGGCGCGCATGGAAAAATCCAGACGGAACATTCGACCAGGCATTCACGCAGATCACCATCAATGCTGACGATCACCCGCTGATGAAACGATTCCATAAGCCCGGTGATGAGAAGCGATCGCTAGTTATATTGCCTCGCGATGAATGGGATAGCTGGCTGGCTTGTCGCGATCCTGAAACCGCCAGATCATTCTTGCGGCCATTCCCGTCCGAGATGATGGCTGCAGCGCCGGCGCCTAAAGAGACAAAGGCGTAGATGAAATCAATCGAAGATGCCGGTTGATTCGTCTGCACTCAAGAAGACAGTTTATCGTTACTGAAAGCACTCCGCTTCGTTGGCACGTCGGACCAGTGACCGCATGTCAGCCGTTATTTCGTCTGCCCAGGCTGCAATTTGTCGAAGGTCGCTTGTAAAGAATTCTGGAAGAAAAGCGGCGGCGGCAGGGACTTGTCCATCACTTCCGGCCGCGGTGATTTCGGTCTGTCCGGCAGGTCGGCAGATACGGGGATCGATTTGCACCCGCTTGCCAGCATGAGCGGCAGCAGTACGCTTAACAGCTTCAATTTCGTTTGCATGGTCTTTGCTCGCTTTCTTTGCGGCTTCGTTTAATCGGAGTGATTCTGCATCGTTTTCGGATATGCGTTTGGTCAATGCCCCATTGGTAGCGGTCAGCGTGCCGACCAGCACGGCATTGGTTCCGTTGCGATTGCCGGATTGATAGGCGTACCAGTGCGATGCGACTAGCAGCAGGATAAGGCCGAGGGCGGCGTATAGTTTTGTAGTCAGGGTCATGTCACGCTCCCGCTTACTTCGGCAGACGATAGTGGCAGCGCTGAAGCAATCATGGGGAATGCTGCCGGCCACCGATACCCGGCAACGCGGTCACGTGGGAATGTTCGGATATTTACCTGGTCGGATTGATTCCCGCCCAATACAAGCAAATTACCCTTCCCGTCTGCGCCAACCACAAAGCCAACATGCCCGCCGCCATCCCTGGTGAATACGACGATGCAGCCAAGAATAGGGGCCGGAATGACAGATCCCCAGATCAGGTAGCTTTTGGCTGACTCAAACCGGCTGGATGTTATGCCTACCGTTTCAAGCATGGCCCCGACGAAAGTAGCGCACCACGGAGTTTCATCATCCTTGATGCCGCCACGCTTAATCAATTTCCACCATAGTGTGATCAGTGGATTGTGCTTGGCGCCTTTGATTTCGGTCTCGCCGATATGTTTTCTGGCTTCGGTAAGCCACATTGGTTCATTCATGATCTGGCCTCATATCAAATCTTTCCCGCGTTTGATGAGGTCGATGACGTCGCCGCCCATCTGGCCAATGTCCTTATCACGACGGTTGTCAAACCACTTGACGAATGCCCCAATGATCCACCAGGCCGGTAGCCCTGCAGCAACCATGATCGGGGCGGCGATGAACAGGAATCCAACAGCTTCTTCCGTACCAGCCATTACGGCTATCGCTTTTGCAGAATCAAACAGATCTGGCTTATAAGACCGCAACCAGACAACGGCCAGCGGCCCCACCGTCGCCGATGAAAGAATCGAGCAGGCGAACCTGGAAAATGCTTCCTTCTTTGTTTTCGGCCACATGAACATAAATCCCAATGCCGCTGCCAGCGAACCTGCCAGCACTGGAATGCCGAATATCTTTATAAGAGCACTGCCAGCTGCGGCTGATGCGTTCAACGTGTCTGACATGGTCCTGCCCCTTAAATGAAAAAAGCACCCGAAGGTGCTTGTGGTTTGCGATAACTATTTAAATGATCGGATAACCCGGCAATTCAGCCTCTACCTCTTGCCATGTCGGCTCGGGACGCTGACCAGCAAGGAAGGCATCACGTATTTCTGTGCATTTTTTCCGTGTACGCGCGCGCCACAACAGCAATGCCGCACCATCAACCTGACGGTATTCGCCAAGCGGCAATGAAGCGTTGCTAATACCTGAAAGGATGCTGTCGAAATTCATTGCCCGCGCCTGCGCGTCAAGGCGTTCTTGCACTTTTGCCTCTAACACCTTTATTTTTGCCGCTATCATTTCTTCGACTGTCGGCTCCGGCATGACCGGCGCTACAGGCTCCGGCGGCAGCGCCACTTTGAACCCATCAGTTATAGTGACTTCAAGACCAGACTGCATACCAACAAGAGCATCCTCGTACTGCTGTCTGGTTATCTCGATGCCACCATCGATTGGGGATTCACTGATTCTCTGATTGTGAGCGAATGGCATTATTTAATCCTCATATAGAATGTAGCACCCTGGTTCTTTGGCCTTGTTTCAGTGCCACCTGTGGAATTTGTAGCACCTGTTGCTGCTCTATTACCTGCAATTGGACCATCCCCCTCCGACCCGCCTATATTTAGCAAAGGTACATTGCCATTGAACCCGTGTATATGTGCCTTGAACGTATCCGCCTCAACAGTGCCGCTACTGCCAGCGCGGATGAAACGCCTCTCGGTGTTCAGCAAGTTCACTGTCAATCCATTGATAGGACTTCCAGTAAGACTGATGACGGCAGTTGCAATTACATCAGGCGCTGATCCAGATACAGATTCACTTGTCAGGATGCCAGTGTTGTATGCGTCCGCTGCCGTGAGTTTGATGTATCTATAAGCAGCATTATCAGTTGGCGGAACTACCACGCCAGCCAGATCATCGCGTAGCGGGAACGGCTCGCCAATGGCCTTTGTCATCCAGCAAAAATCAGCAGGAACTACCGGCGAGTCAGCAAACGTCAGCACGCCATTTTTTGTTTCTGCTCCAGTCGCTCCTAATGCACCAATCGACAGGCGAGCAGCAGCAGCATCCGCAGCCATAATCAAAGACTCACCAAAATCAGATATAGCTAACGTCAATGACATCACACTGATCCAGCCACTATCAGCCGCATTGCGCCGCTTCAGTACGCCAGCAGTCGTATCGGCCCACCACATGTGGGGGAAGGTTGCTGTTGGCTCTGTTGTACCGCTGTTGTTTGTGACGATTGCTGCGAGAGCAGCGTTTACATCCGCCAGGAATGCAAGGCCTTTTTGATCTGCAACCGCATATGTATGCTGCGTCATTTAATACCTCTTCGCGTAAAAATCAAACGTTCGTGAAACCGCGCTACCTGCTGCGTTGCGGAAAGTGATGTCAAAATATTCTTCTGTTTTATTGGTGACGGTGTAGTAATCGCCTGTCTGCATGTCTTGAGCCGTGATGCCGATTGCTGGCGGCACCATGAATGGCAGGCTGAATGTCACCCTATGTGTTCCGACGCCGCTATCGATGTCGTCACCCTGCTCCATGCGATCTGGCATATCGATGGTGACCAATAACTCAGATACAAGGATATTGTGGTTTGGGTAATTGCTACCCAATACGGCCTTGAACTGAAAACCGCGCGCAATATATTCACCGACAAAGAATGTTTGCCAACTACCCCATGTGGGAGAAATGGCTGGATCATCGGTTGTCGTCCGAACAAAGATTGTACAAGACACATCAGTAATAACATCACCAACTACAGAGGCCCACGTTGATACAAGCGGCCTCGATGCGATTAGATCAAGTGCATCAACACCATCGGCCATCAGCCCGGCAGAAATGCGCGCTGTCTGCGTTGATCCGAGATCAATGCCGCGCGAGAACAAGTATTCTCCGACCGGTGAAATGCCACCCAATGTGCCAAGCGATGACCAGGTACTGACGTTGCCAAGCTGATCACCGATAGTCTCAGCCGAATCCAGCGTCAGGTAAGGGCCGGATACAGCCACGTCCGACTTAGCACCAGAGAACAGCGGGCCCTCATCGATCATGTCAACAATGTTCATGGACATTACGTTGGGTGCGTCAGTGATAATCCCGACGTCAGCGGCACTCTCTATGCCACGGGAATCTACCCACTTGGCCAGATATGTGCCGGCCAGTAGTGGCAGTGTGGCATTGGTAGCAGTGCCAGGGATCTGTGGGCCAATGTCAGTCGCGTTGGACCATTTTGGGATACTCAGTTCCGGCGTATGCCGTATACGTAGATACCCACCAACAATCACATCCAGATCAGCGGAAGCATCAAAGGAAAGATGCGCCATGCCGCTGATTGAGGCAAGCCGGAATCCAGAGGCACTCGCTGGCGGCGTAGTCAATCCGTAGATCGTTTTATTAAACTGAGTGGGCACCGACCTGCGCCCAGCGGCATTGATGGCAACAAGGATGAACTGGTAATCGCCTGGCTCTGCAGGCTGTATGTCAATAGATGATGTAGAGGCGCTTAAAGTGGCCCAGTTGCTATCAGTGCGACGATATTGCAGCTCGTAATACGATTGATTGCCGAGCCAACTAACCGTGATGCGCGCCCCAACAATGGAGGGCGTGACTAAATATAGCGATTCCATCACCTGAATATCAGTCGGCGCGCCGGGAATACCATTTAAGCTGCTGATAGGTAATGGCTCCAGACTCAGCCCAGACTCAATTGCTGCATACTTGTCAGCACGATAGGACAATGCAGTGATCTCGGCCTGCGTTTGATCTGCTTCTGATACAGAAATCACACGCCATGTTTCCGGCGTAAGATTTGTGGCGGCCAGTACCCATATCGCCATCTCTTGCGGGGCTGCACTAAAGTCGGGCGAAACATTCAAAGTATTGATGTTGCCTGCATCGGTCGTTACAGACCTACTTTCCACCGCGCCATCTGGAAGCGTTACCCACAGCGTATAGACGCTACCTGCTTCAAGTGTTACCTCGGCATCAAGTACTACCGATGAAGTTGTTGCAGATAGAATCCTCCCACCCATCCGCACACCAGCGCGAACCGGATCAGTTGTCTGGATAATTTCACCTGGAGCGACAGACAAACCATCCAGACCTGTACGGAATGAAATAACCTCTGTTTCCATCCGCTCTGCGTACAATATCCGTCGTCCGTAACGATGTGCTTGACCTCGTGACGTGCAACCTATTGCAACTACCTCGGTCTGTATGACTCCGTAGCGCTCAATACCTTCCGCGTCTTCAACATACTCAATTTTTTGACGATAACGATCTTCGGGATCATTCCACGAGACAAGCGCAACTGTATGCCTGGACTTGATGCTGCTACCTGAATAACTGAAGCAGCCGGATTGCGTGTTGATGACGTTTGCAGGCGTGAATAAGGCGACTGGGTCAAGCGGTGAGTCCTGCGTTGTGACGATTGAACCACCAGACCAATAAGACTGCCCACAGAATACTGCCGCGAACGTGTTGATAACGTTGTAGGCCTCTTCTCGCGTCTGTAGATATAAGCTGCAGGTGAACCTTGGCTCTACCCCGCCAAAGCCATCATCTACCAGCTCATCGCAATACTGGGCTATCTGGTAGAGGTTCCATTTATCTACCTGTGACGCATCGATAAACGCGCCCAGGCCATAGCGCTCAGAAATCAGCAGATCGTAGAAGCACCATGCGGGGTTATCAGTCCAGGCGACTGTAAAGGTGCCATCCCAAACGCCTGTGTATGCCCGCGTGATCGGGTCGTAATTACTTGGTATCCTGACCTTGATACCCTTCATTTCATAACCACGGCGCGGGATAGTCTGGAACCCATCTGAATATACTGATAGGCCAATCAGCGCCGAGTTTGGATAGGTCAGTTTAGCGTCAACAATTTCTGTGAAGCTATCCCAATATGTTGCGTTTTGCAGTGTGCTTGACGTTGAATCTGCTGTGAGACGGCGCACACGAATATCCCACGGGCCAGCTCCATCCAACTCAATGCGGTACGCACGCTGGTATCGGCTAGTAGTCTTTCCACTGATGGTATCGTTGACCTTTTCAACGTAGCCACTCCCATCTGTTTGTATATCTATGGCAATTGCGACCGATGTTCCGCTGATGTCGCCATTCGTAATATCCTGTACCGTCAGCTGCGGAACTGATACCGTGATCCTTACAGCATCTGCGTTCTGATTGCTGATTGATCGCACGATAGGTACGCCATATTTGACGGCGACTGAAACGGCATTTTCCGCTTCGACTGACTGGAACCCGGGAATATAGTCTTGCGTCTGTGCCCCAGTACGCTCGACCAGCGTTACACCAGTAAAGTTGAATGAGCCGTCTGCATTTTGGATTGGCGTGTCGTCCAGGTAGACAGATTTGAGCCCATCTACCAGCCCTTCAATTTCACCTTCTGATGTGACGTCAAGTATTCTTGCGTACTGGCGCGACCGCAGACTATCCGGAGACTCAACTGGCGCGCGCGCAGAACCGCCGCCACCTTTGCCGCCACCACCAGATCCACGAATCAACGTCATGCAATCTGCTCCACGGACAACCCTGCTGATACGACCTGCGACCCGATTATCATCGGGCCACCATAGAACACTGGAACAGGGTTCCCCTGCGCAGCTGTATTTATTGCTCCATTAAAAGCAAATGAAGGTTGATTCTCAGGGCGCTCAGAGGAAGTTGGTGCAGACTGCTTGAATAACATTTGTGAAATCCCGCCCAGCACGAGTGACAAACCCATAGCCGTAAATGTGCCTGCAGTAATTCCTAGAAAACCAGCCGTCCCAGTAGTCGCCCCCGCTACACCAGCAGCGGTGCCAGTAGCGCCAAGACCGGCCGCCAACCCACCGGACGCCCATATCAAAGCTGCACCTATAATGATTTGCCCCAACCCACGGCCGGCACCTGCAATTACTGGGACAATACGGATACTTTCTTTATCAGAAACAGGATCGAGCAGGCGCTCATTTGATAATCCATCTTTGCCACCAACCAGAACACGGTAGGCACCACGCGGATCTATCGCAGCACGAAAGCCCTTAAGCGTGATACACATGGCGTGAACAGCTTCGGCAACGCTACGCACATCGTAGCGATGAAGGCGACCAAATTGCTTGCCGAGCTTCCCGTAAAGGAGAATTGTCTTCACTTGATAAAACTCCTATGTCTAAGGGTTGCTACAGTTGTTTTTTGGTACCAGCCGCCATACACGTCGCGGCTCGATAAACGTCCCATTTGGTGATGCCCGATACAGCCATCGCCAAGGAACACCGCACCATGGTTTGGCACGGGGCTGGCAACGCGCATCAGCAATACGTCGTGCTGTTTCGCCACGTCATCAATACGTTCAAACCCAGCTGCAGCGAATCCGTCCAGATACAGGTTTTTACCTTTCAACCACCACTCATCCGGACGATCAAAATCTGGCAGGTCAATCGATAGCGCCTGAGCGAAATAGTCCTTGATGAAGGAATAGCAATCCAGCACTCCATGCGAAAACGTACGGCCATACAAGGGCGCGACATATCCTGATGGAGCGAACTCGCATATCACGCCGGTTGGCCAGCTGATGACCAACCACGGCACACCGCTAGATTCGCAGCCGACTAGATCCGCCTGCGACGGACGCGCTGGAATGTTTGGGTGCGAATGAACTACCATCACGACCGCGCCCATATCTTCAGCAGCTGCATAATCCTCGGTGTGCATCACGAAATGCTCGTTCTTCTCTGCGATATTGCGACACGGCACATACCTACGGCGACCCTTGCGCACGATTACCAGGCCGCATGATTCGCGCGGGAACTGGCGCTCCGCGTGCGCGCGGATTTCTGCAATGATTGAATCAGGTAGAGTCATCTGAGCAATCCAACACCAGGGAACCCAGCGAAATTCAATGGCTGAAATTCTCCAAACCGCAACTTGCAGCTTGCGAGCCTCTTACCACAACGATCCAAGGCTGGGTCGCTGGTAGGACTATCGTTCTTATCGGCGACCGGACCGCCGGTGTAATTGCACTCTGGGCCACGATAAATGCTTGGGCATACATTCTGGATACACTGCCGGCGCGGCAGCTTGACGCCTCGCACATCAAATGCTGACGACAATTCAAATTCCACAAAAATACCGTTCTCACCGGCCTTCCGATCGATGAACCATATTTCGTCTGCAAATGCGCAATTGGGATCAGCCTGCGGATTGACGCCACCAGGGAAATTCACGGCATCCAGATATTTAACGAACGTACGTCGGCGCGTGACCTTTGCTCCCATGAGGTCATCCAGCGCACGTGCCATTGCCCCTATCAGCCCGGAGACGTTGGCGACACGGATCCGCGGGCGCGCCATTGTTCCCTTGCTTGACTTATCAAACCCGGATGCATCGACAGGGAAGCGCGAGTAGATTTCGCTATTCCATACAACGTCATTCCCCATCTGATTTACACCGCTATGCCAGCGCAGGACATCACCACCAATAGCAGTTGCATCCAGCTCGAACCCTTCCCAGATCGAGCCGGGATTGAGCTTCTGGACGTCTGACTCAATCACCATGCACCTCTTTAGCGTGTTTCTGTCCGCTTTTGTTACCCATCTTTGCTGCAGACATTTTTGCCTTGGTTCCAGCAGTGTGGATGCGACCAAGCCACTTTGTATTTCCCATCTGCGCTTGTGACATTTTTGCGCGAGTTTCATCCGATCGTACTTTGCCCAAGCCTGAAGCAGACATCTTTGCGCGCGACTCAGCGGAGTGAACATGCCCAAGCAAATACTTGTTGCCAATGTTTACTAACGCGAGCTTTGCTTTAGCCGCTTCTGAAAAAGCCCTTCCTTTAGCAGACGCTGACATTCTTGCTCTTGTCTCTTCCGTGAATGTGGTGTTTAGATCGCCGCCCGTGGTGAGGTTATATCCAACAGGTGACAGGGTTCCATAAACTTTTATTGCTCGAACTTCAGTTGCTTTCAAATCGATGTTTTCTAGTACAGCCAGAATGGTGAGTTTTGGATCGCCGTATTTTCTCCACGCGTCATATAACGCTGTGCATCTAGATCTCTTCGAATAAATAGCGCCACGATGACCCTTGAACCGCTGCTCTGCCGTTTTCGTAGTGATGCCGATATACGACTTGCCGTTCTCAAAATCAAGTTTATAAAGTTCACCCATTTTAGGTTCCAAAAACTTCTTCAAACGTCGCCGAAATGCTTTGCACCACGGAGGCGATCATGTTTTCAGTCCATGATTTACAGATGAATTTACCGGCTGGACCCTTTGGCGGCGTCCAGTCAAACGAAGCGATACCGCCGCGCTCAGCGAGAAAGGTGTCGATTGCATCAATATCCGCAGTCACACGGGTAAATTGCAGTGTCCAGATGCGCGTGGTTCTATTGATCCCATCGCCTACGCGTTGTTGATAGCCATCACCAAAAGGCGCGATTTTTGTGCGAGGCTGCTTTACTTGCGTGGCTCCAGGTGCCGGGCTCCAGGTAAAAGTCGTCATGACAGGATCCCTCCTGGCATTTGCTCCTGAACCAAAATGCTGCGCACGGTATTGCCTATCATTGCACCAAGCTGGTTGGCTTTTTGGCCATCGCCTTCCACACTCGATCCGCTAGCATCAACCGTTACGCTTACATTGACGCCGCCACTTCCGCCGCTCGATTTGCCGCTAGCCATGCCGCGAATAACGTCAGCCTGCTCGCGCGGCAGTACCATTTCCCGCTCGTGGAGCTGCGTCACAGGATTGACGCCGCTTGGAACGTCGAAGCCGCCGGCGGCAGATGCTTGAATATTCAGCCGTGACATCTCATCGCCGCGCATTGCGGTATCGCCGCCAAAGTAACTGCCGACTGCACCGATTGCCATATTCACCAAGCCTGAAATGGCCTTTTGCGCCTGAATTCGCGCAAGATCAGCCAGGATCGATCTCGCCAGGTCGGAAAACGATCCCTTGCCTGTCATCTCAAATTGCACGAATGCATCCTCTGCGCTGTGAAATGCATTTGTCATCGCGTTGCCAATCTGCGCGCCGGAGTTGCTGGCCTCTTCGCTATATTTTCGGACCGACTCTTGCATGTTGAACCAAGGGTCTTTTTGCTTGGAGTCAGCTTGGTCGTACAGCGCATTACTTTTTGCAATTGCCGTCGCTGCGTCCTTGTCGAACTGCGCGCGATCGATTGGCGTACTGCTATTTTTTTGCGCCTGGCGGATTCTTTCCTCTACATCTAATTGAATACGCTTTGCCGCCGTTAGCTTGGCTACTTCGAGCGTAGACTTGCCCATCATGTCGATCTCGAACTGGAACTGGCTGGCTGACACGTCCTGCTGAATCACCCACTCTTTCATTTCCTTATTGAGTTCGTTTTGTGCTTTAGCCAAATCCAGCGTGAGCATCGCACTCTTCTGGGATGCGTCCTGATGGGCCTTTTCTTTTTTAGCTGTTATATCGTCGATCTTGTTCTGTGCTTCCTGCTGGTCCTTGCCTTTCTCCGTTTTTGCCTTATAGGCTTCTAGCGCTGCTATTTCCGCATCATAGGCACGGATGGAAGATGCCAGCCCGGCATCAATCGAGCGCTTCCGATAATCCTCATACGTTGCCAGATCGATCAGGTCTTGACTGCGCAGTTCAGATACATACTGATCATGAAATTGCAGCACGTCACGCTCTTGCGCAAGCGCGTTTTCCATGTTCTTGAGTTGGCCGTCCATCTGCTTCTTGGCGGCTGCGGCAATCTCTCCTGCTGTACCGGTTCCAGGCAATCTAGGCGCGTTTGGTTTTGGTTTTGGATCGCTCGGCCTACCATCAGGCGTTACTGCGGCAGGCGTGCGGTCTAAAACCTTAGCAATAAATTTGTCGTGTTCTTTCGCAGCCAATTCGGCATCGGCTTTCATTGCCTCACTAATTGCGTTGAAGCCTTTAATGTCGCCGTGCGCCAATGCGGCAAGTTGCGCGGCAATGCCGCCAATCTCGGTGCCGACTCCCTTGAATACAAATGCCACTTCAGATCCGACAACAACCATCGTTTCCAGCACGGTGCGGACGATATTGGTCGCTAGCGCGAATTTGTCTGATTGCTCTGCTGCGGTCAGCGTTTCATCTGCCACCGCCTGCAAGATCGGTAGCACTGCGGTCGTCATTGCATTGCCAAACCCCTTTTGTTGCAGGGACAATTTGCCCATGGTGTCGTTGAAATTATCAGATGCCGCCGACAATTCATCAGTCTGGTTGGCATATTGCTTTGCGTAAGCAGTATTTTCTCGCAGCGCATCACCACCCTCATTCAACAGAGGGATCATATCCGCACCAGACTTACCGAATAGACGCAATGCAATCGCGGCTTTTTCTGGGCCATCCTGATATTTTGAAAATTTGTCAGCAACTTCGGCGATAACAACATCGGCTTTTTTTAGGTTTCCCGATGCGTCCAACACATTGATACCAAGCGCCGAGAATGCCGCACCTATATCTTTATTCCCACCGGCGGCTTCTGCTATTGACTTGTTCAATTTTCCAGCTGAAGCAACCATGCTTTCAAGATTTCCGCCTGCTTGCCCAGCGGCAAATGCCAGGCCATTCAACTGACTAACCGCAATACCGGTCTTCATCGACATGTCACGCAGATTATCAGCAGCGTCAATCGAGTTTTTGACCATCACTACTAGCGCCCCGGCGGCAACAACTGACATTGCACCTATGGCTCGACCGACCATTTCGGCGTCTTTCTTCATTTGCCGCATGGACTTTTCGGTCTGGTATGCGGCCTTGTCCATACCCGCTGTAAATTTGGCGGTGTTCGCCTCCAGCGATACGACAAGAGAACCTAAAGCAGCCATGTTTTTTCCAATAAAAAACCCGCGCTAGGCGGGTTGTTTCGGCGCAATGCCAAAAAGTGCTGCTCGTATCAAATTCGACTGCGCCGTAGGGTCATCCATCAAGACCGGCTCTTCTTCTTCCTTCTTTTCCGTCTCACGCCAATAGATAAAGTCCTCTGCCGCGTATGGCTCTGGCCGGTTCTTTGCATCGCGGTTGACGTTAGCCAGAACAGCAGTTGCTGAGCCGTGGCGCATGTCGGCAATAAACTCCCCGAATGGCTCAAGCTCGTAATAAGCCTGCCATTCAGTGAACTCAAGCGAGCTAATTTCTAGCTGCGCTTGCCTTACGCTTTTGCCGAGTTCTTTGGCGAGCCGGAACCAGAATCGGCGCTCTGGGCGGCTTCGGAGTTTTTTGACGCATCCTGCACCGCGCTACCTCCTAACCCGTTCAGACGCATCGCCACAGCCGCAGGCGCATCGAGGGATGACGCGCTTTTTGCTTGCAATGCTGCCAGGTCGTCAACGCTGAATAACCGATCCCCGTTTTCATCAATCAGGGTTGCGGCCAGCAGCGCAGCGGAGAACTTACCAACTGGAACGCCATCCTCGGATGCAATCGCAGCGCGGAACTCGTCGCGCTCGATGCCAGTCATAGTGCGAACGCGAACAGTGCCGCCCCATTCTTTGACGACGACATCTTCGTGCGCCAGATCTGATGCGGCGATGATTGCTGATTTATTGAGCAATGTCATCGATTAGCTCCATGCCACTGGGCCGGTGATACGGGTGGAAACAGTACCTTTCAGTACCGCATTGACGCCGCCTGCTGCTGGCATGCTTTTAACTAATGCATTCCACGTTGCGACACTGGTATCCGGCAAGGCCAGTTTAAAGCCCGTTACCGCGCCGCTGGTGCGCGCCGCACGTGCCGAAATTTGACCGTTATCAGCCTTGATAACTTTCATTTCAAAGTCGAATTTACCTTCATCCTTCAGGCCGCTGATGAATTCCATTGCGGTGCTTGCCAGGTCGGTAGTATCCAGCTCACTTGCTGCGCCATCGAAGCCGGAGAACGACACAACGCCATTGATGACGGTATAGGTCTGCGGCGTAGCCGTGCCGCCAGATGTGTAGGTAAGTCCGGTCGAGTCGAAATCCAGCAGTGCGAACGTGTCGGTAGTCTTATTTGATACTACGCGCGATGTACCGTTTAGCGTGGTGCTCATGGTGCCAGCGACTGCTGCGATTGTTACAACGTCGCCGTTGCTCAATCCATGCGCCGCGCTCGTAACAATTGCCGGATTGCCGACAGAGATCGCCGTAATGGTTTTTGCTGCTCCGGTTCCGGTAGCGATAGATAACACGCTGCCTTGCGCTGAAATTCCGCTCATAATGATTCCTTTAGATGTAAAAAAACCCGCAAAGCGGGCGGGTTAAAAGTGGGGTGAAACGGTTATGTGTGCCAAATCGAAACGTCCATCATGACTCGGTGCAGCTTTGTGTCTGGCTCATACATATCCCGATCATCAAGCAGCACGTTTTCCACTGCCCAGGTTTTCAAAGCGGCCTTGAGTGCCGCCGCCTTGATCTGCGCATCGCTGTAACTCAGCGCCCACACGTCAATCTGCAATCGCGTGTTGATTGCATTTCCGGTTCCGCCATTAGTGGCGAGCGTGGCCTGCTCAGTAGCGACAACGCGTGAGTAAATGCAGTAAGGAGCAACAGGGGAATCTGGCGCGACTTGCGGGTACACGCGGGCAGAGAATATGCCAGTCGCCAGCGTGAAAAAATCAGATTGGATACTCATTTTTTCGCCAAGTCCTTTGCATGCTTCTGGATTCGCTCATCGAGCTTTGCGCCAATAGCCTTCACAGCATCTTCTTTGCGAGCCTCAAAAGCGGGCCGAAGGAATGGCCGCGCTGTCATCTTGCTTGTGCCGAATTCGTTATAAATTCCCTCTGCGTATGGCTGGCCTACTACGCCATTGCCTTTATGCCGCACCGTGACGATATATTCAGCAGTCAAATACCCTCCGGAAGACCTGATATTTCTGTAGATAATATTTTTTCTTAGGTTCCCAGGGTTAATTTGCACCCTTGTTTGTTCCCGCCCTCTTTTTA
>Ga0123337_10002481_pt1 | contig 21006 bp, 20 predicted proteins | sample frozenSSSSmetaG_FD_89792 | JGI IMG/M metagenome (GOLD analysis project Ga0123337, IMG submission 89792) | Glacier valley bacterial and archeal communities from Borup Fiord, Nunavut, Canada, to study Microbial Dark Matter (Phase II) -... | ecosystem: Environmental > Aquatic > Freshwater > Ice >...
AAGTCCTAAAAAGAACCTTTTCGGGCCAAACATCAGTTAAGAAACATCGACTTAGATTAACCTTTTAATGCAGATATATGGAAATAGGAATTGATAGTTTCGCCGCCTCCCCCGACAATCAGTTGGATGGTTCTAAATCACTAAGAGAACTCTTGGAGAGAATAGAATTAGCAGACCAAGCGGGTTTGAGTTATTTCGGCATTGGGGAGCATCATCGCAAGGACTTTTTGGACTCCGCTCCCTCTATGATTTTAGCCGCAGCTGCTGCCAGAACCAAAAACATCAGACTCGGAAGTGCCGTCACAGTTCTGAGTGCTTCCGACCCTGTTCGTGTATTTCAAAATTATGCTACGCTAGACCTAATTTCCGAAGGACGTGCAGAAATAGTAGCAGGTAGAGGTTCTTTTACCGATGCATTCCCATTATTTGGTTTAAATCTTCAGGATTACAATGAGTTATTCGAAGAGAAACTGAATCTACTTTTAAAAATCAGAGATAATGAGGTGGTCACTTGGTCAGGGAAATTTAGACCAGCACTGCATAACCAAGCGATCTATCCCCGTCCTAAACAGGAAAAGTTACCTATCTGGGTTGGAGTGGGTGGTACGCCCTCCTCTTTTGAAAGAGCTGGCAAGCTAGGTTTACCCTTGATGGTAGCGATCATTGGCGGTGAGACGCATCGTTTTGCGCCTTTGGTGGACTTATACCGAAGAGCAGGAGAAAGATCAGGATTTGCCCAAAGTGACCTGAAAGTGGGTTTGCATTCTATAGGATTTGTTGGCAAAACCAGACAGGAAGCCATCGCAGACTTCTACCCTAGCTATAAGGAAATGTTTGATAAAATAGGCAGAGAAAGAGGTTTTGGTCCGGTGACAAAAGCTGGATTTGATGCTCAAAACACCGAAACTGGAGCTTTATTGGTAGGAGAACCAAAAGAAATCGTGGATAAAATCTTGAGACATAGCGAATCTTTGGGCGGGCTGGAAAGAGTGACCTTCCAAATGGATGCCGTAAAGGACCATCAAAAATTGATGAAAGCGATCGAGCTTATTGGCTCCGAGATTGTCCCTTTTGTAAAAGATAAAAATTAAGTTTATCACACTTTCATTAAAGCGTAATTACTAAGTTAGTATTAGAGATCTCCTGAGGGTTGGGGGCATTTTGGATATAAACTTAATACGAGGGAGTGAAGAGGATATACACAGATACTAGCTACAATGCGAATGAAAAACTTTCACAAAATATCATTTTTAGCACTTGTATTAGGCTGGATTGGACAAATAATCACACACATTATTTGGTCGAATATCAGATTTGAAAATGCTTCAGGTGGAGATATAGGAGTTGTAATTTTTTGGTCATCATTTTTTATACTAATTTATTACGGACTCTTTGTCCTTGTACCTAAAAAACGCATTGCGAAACTTTCAGAAAACATTGGGATTTTAAATTTCACACTATTATCTGGATTGTATGGATTGATTGGGTTTACGATTTTAATAGGTTGGATATTTTTAATATCAAACAATTTTTTAGGAGTATTTATAGATGCCTTTGTAGGCGGAATAATTTTCGGATTGACTTTTCATTATTTATGGAACAATAAACGGACTGAATTAAAACAAATACATCTGATTCCCATATTTACTTTGCCAATATTATTCCTGACTATTTACCTATTCGCTTTTCCTAAAATCTTGCCATCTTATGCTTACAATGTTGTTCCACAATATGTTCAGCAGAACATTTTAAAAAATACAATTCCAAAATTCAAAGTTGGAGATGAATTATCGGAATTACAGAAAGCATTACCAGGTGAATTTGAATTTGATGATTGCTATGGGAGTAGCAGTGCTATGTTGGAAAACTTCCAATATGTTATAGAAGTGAATTGTTGTAAAATTGTAAGAATTGAATACGGACCAAGACAACAAAATGGATATACAATGGGCGGAAAAATAAAACCATGTAGCTAACAATACCTATATTTAATATCCTTCTGGATAAGCTTATTTGCTAAACAGTTTACCAAAACAGTGAAAGCATTTAAACCAATTAAAAATCATAGCATCAATGCACAGTTCACGAAGGAAGTTTTTTTTTGAATTTGGGAGTAACTGGATTAGGCATAATTAGTTCGCAGAGGATTCTTTCAGCAAAAAATCACAGCAAAAATTACGGTATGAATAAAAGTAGAAAGAGCTTAACAATTCTGTTCCAAGGGGACTCAATTACGGATGGAAACCACTCGCGAAACCAAGACTGGAATCATGTCATGGGGCATGGATATGCCTATCTTATAGCAAGTCGTCTTTGGTTCGATTATGTGGATAAAGGCTTAATGTTTTATAACAGAGGCATTAGCGGAAATACCATACAGGATTTAAATGCCCGATGGCAAGAAGACACCCTTGACTTGGCTCCCGACGTGCTAAGTATTTTGATTGGTGTGAATGATGTATCTAGAATAATAGAAAATGAATACTCTATTAAAACATGGGAGCAGACATATATTGAGGTTTTAGAGAAAACAAAAAAAGCATTGCCAAACACTCAGCTTATTCTGTGTGAACCATTTGTTCTCCCCGCTGATGATATGATCAGAATTGAATGGACCAAGGAAAAGACAGAATCCTATCAAAGCGTAGTTGCAGAAATGCGAAAAACAGTAAAGAAATTAGCTGAAACCTACGATGCCATTTTTATTGAATTGCAACAGCCCTTTTTGGATGCCTGCGAAAAAGCTCCTGCTAATTATTGGATTTGGGATGGAGTTCACCCCATGCCCGCCGGTCATGAATTAATTGCTCGTCAATGGATAAAAGAAGTGAGTGAAAGATTGGAGTTCTAAGAGTGTATCCCTTAACCTTCATATTTTCACTCTCATTACTTGTTGAAATACAGTCTCAGGGGTATGAATCATAGGTTGATAAAATACAGATATGGTGTATATTTACACCAAACTAGTTAATCATGGGAAGACAGAGCATTTCATTAACCGATCCAAATGACAATTGGCTACAAGAAAGAGTAGCTGCTAAGGAATATGCTAGTAAAAGTGAGTTGGTAAATGACCTGATACGTCAAGAACGAAAACGGCAGGATAGTATAGCCTTGCTTCGACTAGAATTGATAAAAGGTGAAGAAAGTGGCTACTCCAAGAAAACTAAAGACGAGATTTTAGCCTTAGCAAAAAACGGTCTGAAATGACTTACCTGCTCAGTCAAGAAGCAGAAGACGATATTGTTCGAATATACAGATTCGGCTTTATGAACTTTGGGGAAGCGCAGGCTGATAAATATTTCGAGGCACTTTTCAACTGTTTTGAAAGAATTGGTGAAAATCCATATCAATTCCCGCAAGCATCACATATTCGAAAATCTTATCATTATTGTGTTTGTGGATCAGATACTATCTATTTCAAACTAACTACTGATGAAATACCGGAAATAATCCGAATAATAGGAAGACAAGAATTCTAGAATAACCATAACAAAATCAACCTTCATCCAGCTTCTGGAGAAGCAGGATAACTTAACTGGTTGCCCTCCGCGTCACCCTCCGCGTACTCTGCGGTTAAAAAGAAAACATAAAAAATGCCCCCATCAAGCACATCGCTTTCTGGGGGCATTTGAATTATAATTAGATAAACTACTTAATGATTCTCGTGCTGTGTTGGATCATAATTGGCTTCCAACTCTGCCAAGCCTTTTTTGCCGTAGGCTATTCTAGTAATCACCACATACAAGACTGGCACAAAGAAGATCGCTAAGAAGGTCGCTGCAAGCATCCCTCCGATCACCGTCCAACCAATCGTTTGACGTGCTACTGCTCCTGCCCCATTGGATATCGCCAGTGGCAATACGCCCAAAATGAATGCAAGGGAAGTCATGATAATCGGTCTTAGTCGAAGTTGCACCGCATCGATAGTCGCATCGACTAACGGCACTCCTCTATCCACTCGTTCCTTAGCAAATTCCACAATCAAAATCGCATTTTTCGCAGCTAGACCGATCAGCGTAATCAAACCGATCTGAGCATAGATGTTATTATCCAATTTTGGTAGGAAGTGCAAGGCTACAATCGCCCCAAAAGCTCCCAATGGCAAGGCAAGCAATACCGAGAACGGCACTGACCAGCTTTCATAAAGGGATGCCAGAAGCAAGGAAACCAGCACAATCGCCAGCGCAAAGATCAGGATGGTGGCATTTCCTGAAGACAATTCCTCCCTACTCAAACCTGAGAAATCATATCCATAACCTCCTGGAAGCACCTCTGCGGCTACTTCTTCCAAAGCAGCAAGTGCCTGCCCACTGGAATATCCAGGAGCGGCATTACCATTGACTTCTGCTGATCTGAACAAGTTGTAGTGAGAAATTACCGGAGCATTTTCTACCACATCATAACTCACCACAGCGCTGAGCGGAACGGATTGACCATTGCTTCCCATCACATAATATTGTCTCAAATCTTCTATTTCAGATCGGTATGAAGTATCTGCCTGAGCTACTACCCGGAAATTACGGCCGTATCTAGTGAAATCATTGACATAGGAACTGCCCATAAAACCAGACATAGTTGAGAATATTTCAGTCAATGGCACTCCAAGCTTCTTGGCTTTCTCACGATCCACGGTCACATGATATCCTGGCGTTTTGGCAGTGAAGAAGCTATATGCCATAGCGATTTCGGGACGCTGATTTGCAGCAGCCAAAAACTGCCCAAGTACTCCTTCGAATTCTTTGATATCCATAGAACCTCCACGGTTCTCCAGCATAAAGCTGAAACCTCCCGTAGAACCCAAACCTGGAATCGCCGGTGGTGGCACCACCACAATCCGGGCATCAGTGATACTGGCAAACTTCTGATTCAACTGCCCCATGATACCATAAAGCTGCTGAGAAGGTTCTTTTCTCTCGTCCCAAGGTTTCATCTGAATGAAGAACGTCGCTGAGTTAGACTTGAAAGAGAAGTTGATCACATTCAGTCCTCCGATTCCGGTAACGTTTTTGATACCATCTGTATTCAACAAAATCTCATTTATCTCCTCCATCACTGCTCTAGTTCTGGTGCTGGATGATCCTTCCGGTAGCTCCATAGAGATGTAAAGTCTTCCCTCATCTTCTGTAGGCAAGAATCCAGTTGGTTTGGTCTGAAATAGACCAAAAGTAGCGGCAAAAATACCGATCAAAAGTATCACCACGAGTGGTGCTCTCTTTATGCTATTTTGTACTCCACGCGAGTATGAATTGGTAGTTTTCGCAAACCAAATATTGAACTTGTAGAAGAACTTATTTAAGCCTTTCCCATTTTCATTTACTTCAGATGGTTTCAGCAAAAGCACACACAAGGCTGGAGTCAAACTCAAGGCTACGAAAGCAGAGATCAATACCGAGATCGCAATAGTAATCGCAAACTGCTGGTACATTCTACCTACGATTCCTGGGATAAATCCAACTGGAATAAATACCGCCGCCAAAATCAATGCAATTGCAATTACTGGTGCAGTGATATCCTTCATCGCAAGTCGTGTAGCTTCTTTCGCAGAAATCTTCTTGCTATCGATGTAATGCTGCACAGCCTCCACTACCACAATCGCATCATCCACCACAATACCTATCGCTAACACAAAGCCGAAAAGCGTCAGCGTATTGATCGTAAACCCTAGAAGCGGGAAGAAAATGAACGTACCGATAATAGAAACCGGAATGGCCAAAACTGGAACCAAAGTAGCTCTCCAGCTTTGAAGGAATAGGAACACTACGATAATCACCAAAAGCAAAGCCTCTGCAAAGGTTTTTAGCACCTCATTGATGGATACTTCCACCACTGACACCGATTCAAAAGAAACGATGTACTCCATATCTGGAGGGAAAGAAGCCTTCAAGTCATCCATGGCAGCATATACTCCTTCGGCAGTCGCCAAGGCATTACTTCCTGGTGCTTGATACACCAAGAGAATGGCATTATCCTCTCCATTGAGCATGGAATATCTACCGTAGTCAAACTGTCCTAGTTCTATTCTGGCTACATCTTTCAGGTAAACCAATGAACCATCTGCAGGATTGGTTCTAAGAATGATATCTTCAAAGTCTTCCGCTCTTTCCAGACGGCCATTTACTGTAATCGGGTATTCGAAAGTCTGTGTTTCAAACTGCGGCATACCACCTACAGTTCCGGCTGCTACCTGAAGGTTTTGCTCCTGAATAGCAGCAGTCACATCACGGGCTGAAATCTTGTATTGAGCCAATTTATCCGGCTTCAACCATACGCGCATACTGAAATCCTGACCAATCGCAGTAATATCCCCCACTCCTTCTACTCTTAGCAAAGCATCTTTGATAAAGATGTTCGTGTAGTTGGAAAGGAATTTTGGATCGTGTGTTCTATTAGGTGATGATAAACTGATCACCATCATAATACTTGGATTTCTCTTTCTAACTGTTACACCAAGTCTTCTTACTGCTTCAGGTAAGCTTGGCTCAGCAATACTTACCCTGTTCTGCACATCCAATGTTGCCATGTTGATGTCCGTCCCTACTTCGAAGGTGACGTTCATCTGCATCTGACCCGTATTGGTATTGTTGGAGGAAATGTAAGCCATCCCCGGTGTACCGTTAATCTGTGTTTCTATTGGCGTAGCTACGGTCTGCTCCACCGTAGTGGCATCGGCACCGGTATAGTTGGCCGATACAGAAACTACCGGCGGAGTAATATCCGGATACTGGGTAACTGGCAAATTGAGGATCGCCAACACACCCACCAGCACGATCACAATGGAAATGACCATGGCGGTGACGGGCCGTTTTATAAATACATCTGATATCATGTTATCTTATTATCTAGGCTATGGAAAAATTTATTGTTGGCCTGGAGCGGCAGTGGTTATTTTGGCTCCTTGACGAAGCTTTTGAATACCACTGACTACAATTTCTTGTCCTGCCTTGAGGCCTTCACGTACGACTATATCAGCCCCTATTTCAGTTCCAAGTCTCACCACTTGCTGCTGAACAGTCTGATCCTCGCCTACTACATAGACAAAGTATTCTCCCATTTGCTCTGTAACAGCCTTGTAAGGAATGATCAGTTGCTCACCAAGATCCTGATTTAGGACTTGAAGATTTACAGTCATTCCGGCAATAAGCTCTCTGTTTGGATTAGGGAATTGCACTCTAAGTGCGATTGTTCCTGATTGTCTGCCAACGGCACGATCGATGGTAGTAAATGTCCCATTGAAAGGATAGATACTGTCGTCGCTAAAGCGGATTCTGAAAAGAGAATCAGGATTATCTTCAGCTCTTAGCATCTTATTGAATCTAGGAATCTCGCGCTCATTGACCACAAAGTTCAAAGCCATAGGATCGTTTGAGGAAAGGGTGTTTAGCAGTGGCTGTCCAGGAGAAACCTGTGCGCCCATTCTCACCTGAGAAATACCCACGGTGCCATCAAAAGGCGCTGTAAGTACCGAATAACTATAATCTGTGCTTGAGGATGCAAGCTGTGCTTGTGCTGAGCTCAATTGAGCTTTCGCATCCAAAACAGCACTTTCTGCATAATCCAATTGCTGCTTTGCAATCGCTTCCTCTTCGTCCAGTCTCTTATATCGATCGTAATCCTTGCTCACTTTCGCAAGATTAGCTTTGGCACTTTCTACCAATGCTTGTGCTTGCTGCTGTGAAGCGGCGTATTTGCTTCTGTCGATTTCATAGAGCCTCTGGCCTTTTTTTACTTCCTGTCCATCTTGAACAAAAATATTAGTGATATAACCGCCGATCTGAGGTCTGATTTCAACTTCATTCAGTGGTACAAGTGTGGAAGGATATTCGTCAATGCCCGTAACGGATTTACTGATTACCGTGTATGTGGTCACAGCTACTTCAGTAGGAGCTTGCTGTCCAGCCTGCTGCTTTGGCCCGCAGGAAAAACCCGCTATTAGCAAGGCAGAAAAAGCTACAAGTTTGTATGATAAGTTCATCTGGTATAAAATTTAAAGAGGCTTCTTATTAGTTGATAGTACCTAATGCTTTGTCTAAGTCAAGCTTGTCTTCCAACACCTGATAGAATGCATTGATATGGTTGATTTGGGCAGTTTGGAGATCTGTCTCTGCTACGACAAGCTCCACGTAAGCTTTGATCCCTTCGTCATATTGGAGTTTGATGATGTTATAGACTTCTTCAGCCATCTCCATATTTTCTCTGATCAATTGCCATTCGTAAACACTGGAGTTGTACGCTGCCAATGCAGTGGAATATTCTGTTCTAATCTGATTGCTTAGATTCTCGATTTCTATATTCCCCCGATCTACCTGAAGTTCGGCGGCTTTCACCTGGTGGATTCGCTTTCCTCCTTGAAAAATAGGAATGGATAGGTTTAGCCCTACTGCCGAAATTGGGTAGGCTGTTTTGTACAAGTCGGAGAAATTCGAATTGAAATAATTCCAATTGTATCTGTAATAAGCAGAGAGCTGAGGGAGGTAATTCCATTTTGCATAGCCTGTCTGAATTTCATTCAGAGTTTGCTGAGTTTGCAAAAGTTTATACTCCACACGATTTTCTAGCATCAGCGGATCCGCTGCATCTTCAGCTATTTTACCTTCTGCGCCCTGAGTATCAAATTCAATAGTGAAATCGAACTTATCAGGATACCCCATCAATTGCTTCAGGTAATCATACTTAGCCTCAAAGGAGTTTGCCACTCTATTTCGATCACTCTTCACATTGGTTAAAGCAATGGACGCACGCTGGTAATCCGTCTTGTCCACTAGTCCGGCATCGAATCGGCTATAAGCATCTTTGAATTGCTTCTCCAGACGACCCAGGTTTTGATCAAGGATTTTCAGTTGCTCTTCAGATAAGAGGATAGAGTAAAATGCTTTACTCACATCCACAATGGTGTTAATCTTCGCATTTTCAATGACCTGCTGCAGTTGCTGACGGTAAAATTTTGAAGTCTTTGAAGCAAACAGCTGATCTCTGTTGAACAAGGTTTGATCCGCCTGAAACAAAACATTAGAATTATACGGCTGACCAAAAGTGATCAACTGATCGCCGATGATCTGCTGCTGAAGTTTGATATTATAAGCTCCCGCCGCTGAAGCAGTGATCCGAGGATACCAATCTGCCAAATTTGATTTGATGTCACGGTCTCCTATCTCCTCGTCAATCTGTGCCTGCCTGATGATCGGACTTTGCAAGAGTGCAAATTCCACCACCTGATCCAAGGTCAATACACCCTGGGGCACAGCACTTTCTTCTTGACTGTAGGCGACTTTTGACAAGAGTATAATACTCAGCCCCACCAACAGTAAACGTTTTTTGAACATGTGTATAATAATTAATTGGTTTGAGTTTGAAAAAAGGTCTTTGGGTTAATCTACTTTGATACCATCCCATATCAAGTGGGATATTTCATCCAGTTCCATGTTATTTCTGGCAAGTTTGTTTTTGAAATTTTTCTTTATGCGCACAATTGAGTTCACGTTCGTATTCACAAGAATGGAAAGCACTATTGGGTTTAATTCCTTAATCTCTCCCCGCTTAATCCCTTCATTGAAAAAAGAATAAGCGTAATCATGCCAGGCGTTGGGCCTGTTTTGAATTTCTTCGGAATTAAAAGGGGAATTCATAAACTGATCATAAAACCCATGAATAGAAGGATTTAACTCATAAAAATCGGTTAAATTTTTCCAATAATTATAAAATCTAGCTTTAAATGAAAGAGAGGTATCATCCCGCTCTGACACATAATTTTTAATTTCATCAAGCACATATTCATAGATGCCTAGGATCAAATCGTCCTTATTTTCAAAATAAGTATAGATCGTACCTGCAGCTACTCCCGCATTCTTGGCAACCATACTCACAGGGCAACCGTGAAAGCCGTGCTCCTGAATCAAACAGAGCGCGCTATTGATGATACAATTCTTTTTATCTAATAAATTATCCATGGATTTATCGACTGAATGAACGTTCAATCACAATGCTAAGTCAAAAGTTCCAGCCAGGGAGAAAATTCTATAGAAATTTTAAGAATGGCGGAATACCTACATCAGCCTGAAAAATAAAGCACTTGAAAATGAACCAGTTCTATACTCTTTACCCTTCTTTCCGCATATTAAGCTGGTATTTAATATTATTTCAATCTGAGAATTACTAACATTGCATCCCAATTAAAAATAGCAGCGGATGTGGCGAAATTGGTAGACGCACTAGACTTAGGATCTAGCGCCGTGAGGCATGGGGGTTCGAGTCCCTCTATCCGCACTAAGACCTCTCAGGAAACTGGGAGGTCTTTTTTATTTTTAGCCCTTGGCAAATTACTTGCTATTATCCCTATTTTGTAGCTTGAACATGCCCATTTATCCATACTCATGAAAAAGTTCTTAGTCCTTTTAGTACTTCTTCCCTCTTTCGCTTTTGCCCAAGCCAAAGTCGACACCATAGAGGTATTCAGCAAAGCCATGAAAAAAACGCTGAAAGCTGCAGTGACCACACCTTCTACTTACGATGACAGCAAGCAATTTGCTACGCTGTACCTACTACATGGAGGAAGTGGAGCTTTTAGTGATTGGCATCAAAAGACTACTGAACCTGGACTAGTCAACCGCATGGCTGAGCAATACAACTTAATCATTGTCACTCCGGGCGTTGGACCGTCGAGCTATTATTTCGATAGTCCTGTGATGGATTCTGTGCAATATGAGACCTACATCACCGCAGAACTTATTCCTCATATCGACAAAACCTACAAGACAATAGCCAAGAAAGAATCCAGAGCAATCACAGGCCTATCAATGGGCGGACACGGAGCAATCATGCTAAGTGCCAAGCATCCTGATTTATTTAGCGTGGCTACTAGCATGAGTGGTGTGATGAATATCGACACCCGTCTATGGAAAGTTCCTGCCGAATTCAGCAAACTTCGTCAAGGTCAACAACAAGAAATGCTGGGTATGGATCTGAACTATGATGCACCCTTCAGCACCTATACTGCAGTGGGGCTGGTAGATAAAATGAAAGTGAATGGAATTGCCTTACTAATAGATTGCGGTGTAGACGATTTCTTACTGGAAACCAACAGACAAATGCATCAAATGCTACTGGAGAATGGCACTCCACACGACTACACTGAGCGACCGGGATCACACACTTGGGACTACTGGACAAACGCCCTTCCTTTTCATTTACTCTTTATAAACAAGCACCTTATTAGATAGTTTTAAAAGTTATTACCTTTGATAGATGTAAATAAGCTTAGAATTCTGAGCTAAAATTTGCTTTTTGCAGACCACCCACAAGATAATTATGTCGCAATTTGATTCAATCAGGCCTTTTTATGACGCAGAAGCCAATGCTGCAATCCGCAAGATTGTAGATGATCCTATGCTGGAGGCAATGATGAGTTTCACATTTCCTACGGATACTAGGGAGCATTGGAAAGATCTGATGGTTCACACCCACTCGTTAAGGGACTTTCAGGTCAACTTTATTTACCCTGGAGTGCAAAAAGTGCTGGAAAAAAGCTCTGAAGGATTGAGTACCGGTGGTTTTGAGCAATTGAAATCCAACACCGCTTACCTATTCATCTCCAACCATAGAGATATTATCCTCGATACATCCTTGCTGAATGCATGTCTTTATGAAAATGGCTTAGTACTCACCACTTCAGCCATTGGTGATAATTTGATCCAAAAACCCTTCTTGCATACACTTTCCAAGCTCAATCGAAACTTTGCTATCAAGCGTGGTCTTCAGGGAAGAGCTTTGCTGGAAAGTTCGCAAATGGCCTCAGCCTACATCAAAAAATCACTGCTTACAGAAAACCGATCCGTATGGACGGCGCAACGTGAGGGTAGGACCAAAGATGGAAATGACGCTACGCATCGTGGAGTTCTGAAAATGCTCACGTTAGCCGAAGAAGGATCAAATGGCTTTGGCTATTTTGAGAAAATCAAAGTTGTACCAATCTCCATTTCTTACGAATATGACCCTACAGACGTCTTGAAGATGCCAGAATGGCTTGCCAAGTCTAGGGATGAAAAATATGTAAAGGGTGAAAATGAAGATTTTCTAAATCTCCTACGAGGAATCATCGGAACCAAAAAGAGAATTCATTTACAGGTAAATGGAGTTTTGGACAAGGAAATTCTAGAAATCTCTCAAATGGAACTTAGCCAACCTGATAAACTCAGCAAGCTGGCCGAGTGCATAGACCAAAAAATCTGGGCTGGCTATAAACTTTGGCCGAGTAATTACATCGCCCATGATTTGCTCTATGGGGACAAGGAATACGAAGGGTTTTATACTCAGGATGAGAAAAAATCATTCGAAAAAAGAATGAATGAAAAGGTCAATACCAAGAACGAATTTTTGATCAAAAGCTTTCTGGCGATGTATGCCAATCCAGTGAATAATCAAAAAACTGCTCTCAGTTTTAATTCACCTTCATCTCAATTGTAAACTTAGTACCTACACCTAATTTGGAATCAATCCCCAAGGTCCCATTCCGCTGATTTACAAGTTGTTTCACCAAATTCAACCCTAACCCGAATCCCTGTTCGCCTCGAGTTCCTTCATGAGTTGACGTCCCAGCTTCTAAGATTTCATGGATTTTAGAACTTGTCATTCCTATTCCATTATCTTCTACACTTAGTTCTAGTATCAAATCCAACTCAATTCGTTTCAAATTCATTAGAACAGTAATTTTACCTCCAGCTTTAGTGAATTTGATAGAGTTGGAAAGTAAATTCCCCAAAATCTGCAACACATATAATTTAGAAAAAGACTCAAGTTGATTCTCTGGATTTAATTGAACATCAAAGTTGATTTGTTTGACTTTAATCTGCGGAGCCAGCAGCTTCAATATTGTTTCTTTGAGTTTCACCAGGCTTGTTTCGCCTTCTCTCAAATCGCGGCTTCCATTTGAATTTCCGTCAAATTCTTTTGACAATATGTCTTTTGACAAATCAAGCAATGATAAACTGCTCTGCTTGATCATTTCCGAGTATTCCAGGATTTCCTGATGAGTTGTAAGCTCATCTTCTTCAAGAATTAAATCCGACAATCCTAGTATCCCTCCTATTGGACCGCGAATATCATGAGCCAATTTCTTTTGATTCAACTCTGACTCTTTAAGTTTATTCTTGAGGTCAGCCACTAGGTTATTTAGCCTTAGCCTGTCTACTATCTGTCTTGCAATCAACCTCAAGACTTCCTTGACATCGTCAGAAAGATGCATCAGGTTACTATCCATTACACACAATGCGCCGAGATTATGCCCTTCTGGCGACGTCAACGGAACCCCCATGTAATAGCGAAGATTTGGTGAGTCTTTTACATAGAACATGTTTTTAAACCGCTCATCATCACGCAAGTCTTTCACTTCAAGGCCTTCATTAGAAGAAGTATGAATGGTATATTGACAAACGGATTCTTCTCTTGGCATTTGAGAGATATCCATGCCATAGGAAGAAACACTCCACTGTGTAAAAGAATCAATGAGATTGACTAGGGATATTTCGGTACCACAAATCTTAGCGGCCAGCTCTGTAAGATAGTTCAGTCCTTGCTTCGGCTCATAATAGTCGATCCCCAGATTACTGAGTGCCAGTAGTCTATCTAATTCATTTTCGTGAAAAGAAGATAATTGATTCATTTTACTACTTTTAATTCTATTGTAGATGACAATCCCTATTTCAAGCTAATATCCAAAGAAATGACAATTTATATTCTATCTAATTTGCATTTAGCAAATCTCAGCTCGTTTGAGCGTATGCTGACAGTAAGCTTACTAGTAATCAATTCATTTCTCTTCAATACAAATAAAACCTTTGCGCAGGACAATACCACAGTGCCTGTAGGACAAATAGTTACACCTTACGGAGACATCCTCATCGCTCTCGATGAACGAACGCCTAATCATAAGGAAAGCTTTATCGAATTAGCAAATGCTGGCTATTGGGATTCCCTAACTTTCAATCGTGTTATTCCAAACTTTGTCGCACAAGGCGGATGTCCGGATACAGAGGAAGGATTCACTGACCCAGAATATTTACTTGAACCTGAATTTCACCCTGAATTGACCCATGTCTATGGAGCGGTGGGTGCTGGCCGGGATGATAATCCAGGAAAATTATCTGCGAGATGTCAATTTTATATTGTTCAAAACCCCGCAGGACTTCATAGACTAGATGGGGATTATACGATTTTTGGTCATGTGATTAAAGGGATGAGTGTGATAGAGCAAATCGTGAGGGTCAAACGCAACAGTATAGATGAACCAATAAAGCCTATTACATTGAAGGTGCAAGTTATTCAAGTAAGCCATTCTGAACTTGAAGCAATGGCTGGTCAAAAGAATTAAGCTCCTGATAAATCCGATAAAACACATTACGATATGAGTACAATAAATTCAATCAAAATTTTAGTCGTTGGCTGTGGAAATATGGGAATAGCACATGCTACAGCCTATCACAATTCCCCTGAATTCGAAATATGTGGTCTCGTTTCACGCGGTGACTCCAAAATCAATCTAAACGAACAACTTCAAGGAAATTATCCGCTTTTTTCAGATTTCGATGAGGCTTTGGCGAAGTCCAAACCTGATGCAGTTTGCATTTCGACATATCCTGATACTCATGAAGAATTTGCGCTGAAATCACTTGAAGCAGGTTGCCATATTTTCATTGAAAAGCCTCTTGCAGATACGATAGTTGGCTGCGAACGGATTATAGCAAAAGCGAAAGAAGTTGAGAAAAAAGTTGTGGTAGGTTATATTTTGAGACATCATCCTTCTTGGATCCGATTTATCGAAGAAGCTGAAAAGCTGGGAAAACCGCTCGTGATGCGGATGAATCTCAATCAGCAAAGTCAGGGCTATATGTGGGATGTACACAGAAATCTAATGAAAAGCCTCAGCCCGATTGTGGATTGTGGCGTGCACTACATAGATGTGATGTGCCAGATGACTAGGTCGAAGCCTATCTCAGTATCTGCGATTGGCGCCCGACTCACAAACGACATTTCAGAAGACAATTACAACTACGGGCAACTTCAAATTCGCTTCGAAGATGGCTCCGTAGGTTGGTACGAAGCAGGCTGGGGACCTATGGTAAGTGAGACCGCCTTTTTCGTAAAGGATGTTTTTGGACCAAAAGGCTCCGTTTCCATCACAGCTAAGGATGCTGGAGCCAGTGGACAATCCGATAATGTGGATTCACATACCAAAACAGAATCTATCCGAGTGCACCATGCTGCAATTGATTCGAAAAACAAGTTTACCCAGCCGGATGAATGGATAAATCTGAAAGACGAGCCAGATCATCAGGAACTTTGCAATCGTGAGCAACGCTATTTTCTAAAAGCAATCCAAGAGAACATCAATCTGGAGGATCACTTAGAAGATGCGCTAAACAGTCTCAAAATTGCTTTTGCCTGTGATGAGTCAGTGAAAACCGGTGAGACAGTTAAACTTTAATCTATACAAAATTCTTTGGCACTAAAAAATGCAGGTGCTACCTTCCGTTTTGCTTTAATTATGGAAAATAAAACAGTACTTATTACAGGCGGAGCTTCCGGAATCGGACTCGCTATGGTTCAGCTTTTCGCTGCCAAAAAAACTAAAGTTTACTTCATAGATATCAATCCTGAAGTAGGGGAAAAAGTGGTGCAAGATGAGCGAGCCAAAGGTTTTGATGTCAACTTTCTCTGCGGCAGCGTAGCCGATCCAGCAGAGTCTGAATCTTTGATCCAATCCATACCTGGGAAAATCGATACCCTAATAAACAATGCTGGAGTCTCCCATGTGGGAAATGCGGAAACTACTTCCTCTGAAGACTTTGACAGGGTTTTTCAGGTAAATGTAAAAGGCATGTTCAACTGCATCAAAGCAGCCCTTCCAAAACTTAAAGAAAATGGCGGAGGTTCAATTCTGAATATGGCATCGGTGGCTGCTACGATCGGTATCCCTGATCGATTTGCCTACAGCATGACCAAAGGAGCTGCGCTGTCCATGACCTTAAGTGTGGCTCGGGATTATGTTGCTGACGGCATTCGTTGCAATTGTCTATCTCCAGGTAGAGTTCACACACCATTTGTAGATGGCTTTTTGGCCAAAAACTATCCAGGTCAGGAGAAGGAAATGTTTGAAAAACTAGCCGCAACTCAGCCGATTGGCAGAATGGCTTCTCCTTCTGAAATTGCTGAACTCGCCTATTTCGTGAGTGCAGACACTGGAAGCTTTATGACAGGAACCAATATCCCTATTGACGGGGGATTCTTGGGGCTGAAAATGTGACCCCGATAGCTATCGGGGCATTTGGGATTTACGAATTGGGATTTACGGCATCAATGCTTCTATTTAAATCCTCCAGGATTGTCACATCCAAATCCTTGATAATAGAATCTTGACTCTAATATCTTGTGTCTTGATTCTAAAGTCTTAATACTTGATACTAACTACTTGATACTAATATGAAATTAATACGATTCGGCGAAGCCGGCAAAGAACATCCTGGTATTCAGGACGCAAGCGGTAAATACCTAGACTGCTCAGGTTTCAACGAAGATTGGAACGAAGACTTTTTTACTAACAACGGACTTGCCAGATTGGAAGAATGGCTGGATGCCAATCAGGAGAACTTGAATGAAATCCCTGCTGGATCCAGATTGGGTTCACCGATCGCCAGACCTTCCAAAATTGTCTGTATCGGTCTTAACTACCGTAAGCACGCCATAGAATCTGGAATGGCTGTACCAGAAGTCCCGATCATTTTCATGAAAGCTACTTCATCCCTTTGCGGACCATTTGATAATATTTTGATTCCTAAGAACTCTGTGAAAACTGACTGGGAAGTGGAATTGGCAGTGGTAATAGGCAAGCGCGCAAAATATGTAAGCAAAGAAAACGCGATGGATTATGTAGCTGGATACTGTGTACACAATGATGTATCCGAGCGTGATTTCCAATTGCACCATGGCGGACAGTGGGTGAAAGGAAAGAGTGCCGACAACTTCGCTCCTCTTGGACCTGTTTTGGTCACCAAAACTGAGATTGAAGACCCGCATAACCTGAGACTTTGGCTGAAACTGAACGGCAAAATGCTTCAGGACAGCAACACTTCTGACTTGGTTTTTGATATCCCTACACTCATTGAGCACCTAAGCCAATACATGACTTTACTACCTGGAGACGTGATTTCTACAGGTACTCCAGCTGGCGTTGGTCTAGGCTTGACTCCTCCTACTTACCTTAAAGAAGGCGATGTGGTAGAGCTTGGAATCGAAGGACTTGGAGAATCAAAACAAACAGCAATCAACGACCCTGAAGCATGAGACTGGATTCACACCAGCATTTTTGGAAATACAATCCTGAAAAACACTCCTGGATCACCGACGAAATGAAGGTGATCCAGCGAGATTTTCTTCCTGATGACCTCATTCCGATTTTAACCGAGCACCAGATCGACGGTTGCGTTGCGGTTCAAGCTGATGAGAGTTTTCGGGAAACTGCCTTTCTATGTGATTTAGCAGAAGAATATGAGCAGATCAAAGCTGTAGTGGGCTGGGTAGACTTGGGAAGCGATGATTTAGATAAGGATTTGGATCAGTTTGCTGCGCAAAAAAAGCTCAAAGGCTATCGCGAGATTCTGCAGTCAAAAAATGTGGATTACATGCTCCGAAAGGAGTTTATCCGTGGCATAAAGAAAATCGGAAAGCGAGGCTACACCTACGATATTCTGATTTTTCACAATCAATTGGAGGCCGCTTTACAGTTTGTAAAAAAAGCTCCCGAGCAACCCTTTGTGATCGACCATATTGCCAAACCAAATATCAAATTGGGTATTTGGAGAGAGTGGAAAAAGGAAATGGCCCCACTTGCCGAGCGTGATTACATCTTCTGTAAAGTATCCGGAATGATCACCGAAGCCGATTGGAAGAAGTGGACTACAGCAGAGCTACAAGTTTATCTCGATGTAGCACTTGAGTTATTTGGGCCAAAGCGGCTGATGTTTGGCAGCGACTGGCCAGTGTGCAAGATAGCCGGAGAGTACGAGCAGGTTTTGGAAGTCATTGAGCGATTCACTGATAGACTTTCCAAGACTGAGAAAGAAGCAATCATGGGAAATACGGCTGCTGGATTTTACGGGATATCAACTAAATCTGAGCAGGCAAAGTAATTTGATTTTCATTTCATAAAATAGCCCCCAGCCTGGGGACGAATTGGAAATGAATTATTTTCTACTTTGAAAAAGAAAAAGCTACTCATACTAATTCGGTTTGCCGTAGTTTTTTCAGATCATCAAATTGTCGTGCCACTGTCACGACAATTTGATGATCGTATTTTATTATGCTAATCTAATTTAACACAGCCTGAAGCTATATTATGAAACCGTGAATAAAAAATATGGAGTTAAATACTAAAGCCTGAAGGGCTGACAGGATTATAGCTTTTCGTTAGTTTGTAAGCAAAAACCCCGAGGGGGTGATATTATTCACAGAATTGTTAGAATGAACAGCGATAATTTCACCCTTTCAGGGTTAGCCTATTAAGATTTATCTTATTGCTATAATAATTTCAGCCCTTCGGGCTTGAACAAACTGGAAAAAGCAATTTTCCTACACAGCTTATAGAAGAATTGGAATAGAGTTAATTTCAAATTTGAAAAGGAAAAATCTACTCCGAATGTAGTTTACGAGTTTATTTGGCTATCCTCAAAAAGTGTCGCCAGTGGCGACACAATTGTTCTGGAGTCATTTAAGTAAAAGATAGAACATAAGAAATTATTATAAAATGAACCTAAATCTAACCAATAAAGTCATCCTGATATCCGGTGGAGCCAAAGGAATCGGTGGGGCAATTTCCAGAGGATTGATTGCAGAAGGAGCAATACCCGTGATGATTGATCCTTCGGAAAAAGAAGGTGCAGTAATCCTCGCTTTCGGCGAAGCTTTTCAGATTCCTATCCGGCTTTTCGAGGCTGCTGATTCAGAAAAAGCCGTCAAACTCACGCTTGAGAAATATGGTAGAATTGATGGACTTGTTAATAATGCAGGTGCAAATGATAGCGTAGGATTAGAAAACGGAAGCCCGGAAGCATTTGAGAAATCTGTTGCCAAAAACCTGAACCATTACTATCACTTGGCTCATTTTGCGCTACCTCATTTGAAAAAAGCAAAGGGAAGCATAGTCAATATCAGTAGTAAAACTGCTGTCACTGGCCAAGGAGGAACATCTGGCTACACCGCCGCAAAAGGCGCTCAACTTTCACTCACACGTGAGTGGGCAGTTGAACTTCTGCCTTATGAAATCACAGTAAATGCAGTAATTCCAGCTGAAGTTTATACTCCTCTTTATGAAAATTGGATCAACACGTTTGACGATCCAAAGGCAAAACTGGAATCAATCACCGCTAAAATCCCATTAGGAAAACGTATGACTACTCCGGAGGAAATCGCGGCTATGGCCATCTTCTTACTTTCCGACAAAGCCGCACATATCACCGGACAGCATCTATTTGTAGATGGCGGCTATACCCATCTTGACCGAGCTTTATAACCTAAACCCCCATGACCCAAAAACCTGCATTAGTCCCAAAGGAATTAATCATTCCCTTTATTCTTATCACGTCCCTATTTGCTCTCTGGGGCTTCGCAAATGACATCACCAATCCCATGGTGGCAGCATTCAAGCGAGTACTCGAACTGAATAATACTCAGGCTTCCTGGGTGCAAATGGCTTTTTACGGAGGCTATTTTACCATGGCATTGCCAGCCGCTTTTTTCATCAAAAAGTATTCTTACAAAACTGGAATTCTACTTGGCTTAGGTCTCTACGGATTCGGCGCATTACTATTTTATCCAGCCGCCGCTTGGGAGAGTTATGGTTTCTTCCTTGCCTCACTTTACATCTTGACTTTTGGCCTAGCTTTTCTGGAGACTACCGCAAACCCATATATTTTATCCATGGGACCAGAGGCCACAGCAACCCAGAGACTGAATTTAGCGCAGGCATTTAACCCCATGGGAGCTTTGGCTGGCCTGTTCGTAGCCAAGCAATTTATATTGAACGCACTTCAATCGAATGCAACTGATGCGGATGGAACTATCATTTTCTCCTCATTGGATGAGTCAGCAAAAGCTGTAATCCGAACAGCTGATCTTCTGGTAATCCGTAATCCTTATGTTATGCTGGGATTGGTAGTTATTGCAATTTTGGTAATCATCGCTATGGTCAATATGCCAGAAAGCAAAGAGACCGGTAAAGTTGAATTCAAAGCTACCATGGGTCGCTTACTGAAAAACCGAAACTTCGTGGAAGGCACACTCGCGCAGATGTTCTATGTAGGAGCTCAAATCATGGTTTGGACTTATATCTATCAATACGCGGAAGTACTTGGTATTTCCAATGCTGATGCTGTGAATTACGGTTATGCTGCTCTAGTTATCTTTTTGGTCGGTCGTTGGATCTGTACGTTTTTACTTCGCTACATCGCCCCTACTAAGCTGCTCAGCATCTTTTCAGTCCTTGCAATTATATTCACAGCAGGAGCAATATTCCTTCCTGGCATGACTGGACTTTATTCATTAGTAGCCATCTCTTTCGCAATGTCCCTTATGTTCCCGACTATTTACGGGATTGCATTGGACGGCTTGGGTGAGGATTCGAAGTTTGCAGCAGCATACCTAGTAATGGCGATAGTGGGTGGAGCTATTATGCCTACCCTACAAGGAATGATCATGGATATTGGCGGAGTAGCATACGATGACACGCTGATTTTGGGAGTTCCCGAAGTGAATTTCTCCTTTATTCTTCCATTAGCCTGCTTTGTAATGGTTCTCTTGTTTAGTCTGAGAGTGAAGAAAGTGGTAAAAATTTGAAGATTGAAAAATTATTCGACAACAATTTTGGCGCAAGGTACTATCTTTAAAAACTAGAAGTTTTAGATTTTTTTTACCTTTACGATACCGGAGAGGAAGCATGCAGTGACTGTTCACTTGGATGTTTAC
>Ga0123337_10002487_pt1 | contig 20974 bp, 19 predicted proteins | sample frozenSSSSmetaG_FD_89792 | JGI IMG/M metagenome (GOLD analysis project Ga0123337, IMG submission 89792) | Glacier valley bacterial and archeal communities from Borup Fiord, Nunavut, Canada, to study Microbial Dark Matter (Phase II) -... | ecosystem: Environmental > Aquatic > Freshwater > Ice >...
GCACATGGCACCAACCCTGCAAGTGGGGTGATGGCAGGTATGAAAGTAGTGGTTACCAAATGTGATGAAGCGGGCAATATTGATGTGGCTGATTTAAAAGAAAAAGCTGCAGAACACAAAAATGACCTGGCCGCATTGATGGTTACTTATCCATCTACGCATGGCGTGTTTGAAGAAAGCATCAGAGAAATTTGTGCAACCATTCATGAATATGGCGGACAGGTTTATATGGATGGTGCCAATATGAATGCACAGGTTGGTTTAACCAGTCCAGGCATGATTGGTGCGGATGTTTGCCATTTGAATTTGCATAAAACATTTGCTATCCCGCATGGTGGTGGAGGTCCGGGTGTGGGCCCAATTTGCGTGGCAAAACAACTGGTTCCGTTTTTACCGGGCCATGTAAAACTAACCAACGAAGTCACCAAAACACATGCAGTAAGTGCAGCGCCTTATGGCAGTGCCAGCATCTTACTCATCAGTTATGCTTATATAAAAATGCTGGGTGCAAAAGGTATTCGTAACGCAACAGAGTATGCGATCCTGAATGCCAACTATATGAAAGTAAAGCTGGAAAAATATTACAAGATTTTATACGCCGGTAAAAATGGTACTGCAGCACATGAGTTTATTGTTGACCTGCGTCCGTTTAAAACAAGTGCCGGTGTAGAAGCGGAAGATGTTGCCAAGCGTTTAATGGATTATGGTTTTCATGCGCCAACGCTTTCATTTCCTGTTGCCGGCACTTTGATGATTGAGCCTACAGAAAGTGAAGACAAAGCAGAACTGGATCGTTTTTGTGATGCGTTGATTGGCATCTACAACGAAATAAAGGCCATTGAAGATGGCAGCGTTGATAAAAAAGAAAATGTGCTGAAGAATGCGCCGCATACCTTGCATGTAATTACTGTCGACGAATGGACCAAACCATACAGCAGGCAACAGGCAGCTTTTCCATTGCCTTATGTACAGGAAAATAAATTCTGGCCAAGTGTAAGCAGGGTTAACAATACCTATGGTGACCGTAACCTGGTATGCACCTGCGAGCCTACAGAAAGTTATATGGAACCGGCATTGAGTTAATCAGTCAATACTATTTTATAAAAAAGTTCAACTGTATCGGTTGAACTTTTTTTATGCCTGTATGAATTTGCAATAATCATTTATGTTGTACATTTCAACATGCAAAAGAAATACTTCCTCTTATACGGTGCCAACGGCTACACCGGTCAGTTAATTGCCAAACTCTCGGCTACTTACAATCTTGATCCAATACTGGCAGGCCGCAATAAAAAAGCAATTGAAGATTTAGCAGAGGATTTACAACTGCCCTATCGTGTGCTGGATTTAACTGATACTGAAAAACTGCACAAAGTATTGGGCGAGGTAAAACTGGTATTGCATGCCGCAGGACCGTTTCAAAAAACCGCCCGGCAAATGATAGAAGCCTGTATTGCAACCGATACGCACTATATTGACATAACCGGCGAGATACCTGTATTTGAAATGGCCAAACGCTACAATGATGCTGCAAAAGAAGCTGGGGTTATGCTGATGCCCGGTGTTGGTTTTGATGTGGTGCCTACCGATTGCATGGCCCTGTTTCTAAAAAATAAATTACCCGATGCCACCCGGCTTCAACTGGCCTTTGCTTCGGTTGGTGGTGGTTTATCGCATGGCACGGCTACTACCATGGTCATGGGCCTGGGCGAAGGAGGCGCCGTAAGAGCAAACGGAAAAATAGTAGCCAAACCGCTTGGACATAAAGGCATCTGGGTTGACTTTTCGACAAAAGCCGGCGAAGAAAAAAAGCTGTTTGTAATGACCATTCCCTGGGGCGATGTTGCTACTGCTTACTTTACAACCAGCATCCCGAATATTGAAACCTACACCGGCATTACTCCCAATATTTACAAAATGTTAAAGTTTCAATGGGCCTTTAACTGGCTGCTCAAAACATCCTTTGTCCGAAAGATTGCAATGAAAAAAATAAAGGAAAAACCAGCAGGTCCTGCGGATGAAGTAAGGGCAAAAAGCAGTAGCATGATTTGGGGAAAAGTACAAAATGCGGCGGGCAAATCAATTTCTGCCACCATGAAGGTAAAAGATGGTTATACCTTAACGGCCCATAGCAGTTTACTGATAGCACAAAAAATATTGGCCGGTAATTTCAAACCCGGCTATCAAACCCCGGCCGCCGTTTATGGCGAAGACCTTATAATGGAAGTACCGGATACAAAAAGAACTTTAGCCGTTTATAGCTAAAGTTCTTTTTGACTAAATTATATGAAACAGATATTTTGAAAGGAGGAAACTCCATCAATTTATCTGTTTGATGGTATTCATTTAAACAGTTGCAGCAGTTTGCTTTGGCAGGGAAATCCTGTTGAATTCTGCTCCGCTAAATATTTTTGCCAGCTTGTTATCCTGTGATTGTTTCCACTCGTTGATATTGGTTTCAGAAACAATGCGCCAGAAATTTTTTGATTTTAAATCTTCGTAATCAGGTGATTGAACAAAAATACCTAATATGGTATTTCTTTTTTTAAACTCAATTTTAACTGCATTTTTTGCAAGGTGCCCACCTTCAATAAATTTGGCAATAGCTTCGTTTATCATGTATTTTTTTTTGCAAATGTAGGCTATTAAAGCCGCATTTTGGCAAGTATTTCAATAAGCACGCCTGTTTCACAGTCTGGCTGCCCAAATAAAACTGGTTTAAACAGACAAATGATCCAGCCCCAACTCAGGGTTTTGCCCCTTCACGCCCTGAAAGAAATTGAGTATTGTATTAAGATCTGCAGCTTCATCATCCGTGGTATAAAAAGGAGGTGAGAATCTGAATTCTTTATGTTCAAAATCCATGGCCAGCATTACAATGGGTACCTGTGCCAGGTGGGCAATATGATAAAAGCCGGTTCGCAGGCGATCTACTTTTTTTCTCGTTCCTTCCGGCGACAAAGCGATGGCAAAGGAGTCATTGCTGTTAAACATTTGTACAATCTGGTCTACAAAATTATTCTTGCTAAACCGGTCAACAGGTACGCCACCCAACCGGCGAAACATAAAACCAAATGGTGGCTTAAACAATTCCTGCTTGGCAATAAATTTAATGTGATCAATCTTTAATGCACTCCTGAATGCGAAGCCCATGAATACATCCCAGCTGCTGGTATGTGGCGCCACTACCATTACAAATTTTTTAAGATCAGTAGCGCCAGCATTTACTGCCTTCCAGCCATTTATTTTAAGGTATAGTTTAAAAAGATAATGTACCAATCCGGCTCAGTTTTTAATCGATGCAACTTACGGTATAGTATTTACAATTCCGGGAAAAAACAACATTCCTATAAACCAGTTCACTTTGTGGAAAGGGTTGCCAACTGTATACAAAGCGTACTTCCTATATCAACAGATTGTTAGAAATTTAGGCCCCCTATGCAACATATTGAAATATGTCAGGTGGTATTTGATAAACAGTTGAATACTTTACATTTGTCGAAACAAATCTCCCTTCATGTCAATTACTGTTTTTCTCTCGCATCAATGGTTGAGTTTTTGGAGAGGCCGGAATGCCAATAAAAGCCTCGCTATTCAAATCGTTATCGGACTTTTTTACTTATTGATATTTTTAGAAATAGCCGCACTAGGTATCGTACTGCCATTTCTGTTACATGAAACCATGCCAGGTAAAGATCCAATCACGCTCTTTACCTCCTACATAGTTTACTATTTCCTGGTTGGCTTACTGGCCCGTTTCCAATTACAAGAATTGCCTTCTCTGAGTATCCAGCCCTATCTGACGCAAAATATCAGCCGTAGAAAAATGCTGCGATTTTTAAATGTGCGTTCACTGATACATGTAATTAATTTTTTGCCGCTGTTCGTGTTTATTCCTTTCACCGTAGTGGAGATCATTCCTGCCTACGGAACCGTTGCAGGCATTTGCTTTTTAATTGCCATGTTTTCGCTGGTGATCAACAATCATTTTTTAAACATGTTTATCAAACGCAAGACAGTCAACAACTCCTGGTTTTTTTTGGCTGTGGTTGTTTTTATTGCTGCGTTAAAAGGGCTCGACTATTTAAAGGTTTTATCATTTGAGAAAACATCTTCTTATGTTTTTATAGAATTGTTGCATATGCCCATCCTTTGCCTTTTGCCACTGGCGCTGGCGGCGTACACATTCCTGCTCAACAATCGCTATTTAAGAAGTCACCTGTACATTGAAGAACTGGTGAGTGAGAAAAAACTAACAATAAGCAAGAACTATTCTTTCTTAGATAAGTATGGCGAGATCGGCGAGATGATTGCGCTGGAACTAAAACTGATTTTTCGAAATAAGAGGCCGCGGTCGCTGATGATCTTATCTGGTGTGATTTTATTGTATGGTTTTCTTTTTTACCCACGTTATATTGAAACGGGTAACTATTCCGCTTTGTTTCTTTTTGCATTGTTGATAACGGGTATGTTTATCACCAATTACGGCCAGTTTTTATTTGCCTGGCAAAGCAGCCATTTTGATGGCATGATGAGTTATAACATCAATATGAAGCAGTATATCAAGGCTAAGTTTACGTTGTTTGTGGTGGTATGTTCGCTTCAGTTTTTGCTGGCAAGTTTTTATGGATTGATGAGCTGGCGCATTTTACCTATCCAGCTGGCGGCCTTTTTATATGGCATTGGGGTTAATTCTTTTGCTACCATTTATGCAGCCACTTTCAATTACCGGTATCTCAACCTGACAAAATCGGCAAGCATGAATTTCCAGGGTATTGGCACCATGCAATGGCTGCAATCACTGGTATTTTCCTTTGGACCTGCACTGGTCTTTTATCTACTCAATAAATTCATCGGATTTTGGACAGCTGTTGTAAGCATTAGCGCACTTGGTATTATTGGTTTGGCTTTTCACGAAATGCTCATCAACTGGCTTGCCGGACAATTTAACATTCGCAAACATAAAATACTGGAAGGGTTTAGAGAAAGATAAAAAATGAGTGATGAATGATGAGTGAAGAATAGGAAAGCAGGCCTTTTTGTTATCACATTCCAACTGCCAAAATATCATCAATACACATTATTGAATTATACATACACAAAAGATAAAAAATGATCTCGATAAAAAATTTAAAAAAAACTTATAAAGGAATTGATGCTGTAAATATTGATTCGCTGGAAATACATGCCGCCGAAGTGATTGGTCTGGTGGGGAATAACGGGGCTGGCAAAACTACCTTCTTCCGGCTTTTGCTGGATTTAATCAGGAGCAATGAAGGCGAAATTTTATCAAAGGGCAATGTGGTTACGCAAACTGAGGAATGGAAAAGCTACACCGCCGCTTATATTGACGAAGGGTTTCTGATAGACTATTTAACCCCCGAAGAGTATTTTTATTTTGTAGGAAAGCTAAACCAGTTGCCCAAGGCCGACGTGGATGCTTTTTTACAGACTTACCTTGCCTTTTTTGATGATGCCATATTAAACAAAGGGAAATACATCCGGGATTTTTCAAAGGGCAATCAATTTAAAATTGGCATCGTAGCAGCCCTGCTAAGTAAGCCGGAATTGTTGATATTGGATGAACCATTTGCCAACCTGGACCCTACAACCCAACTGAGGTTGGTAGACATGATCAAGGCGATGGCTGCCAATAACAGCATGTGTATTTTAGTATCAAGTCACGACATTAACCAGGTGTCTGAAGTGAGCAGCAGGATATTATTAATGGAAAAGGGGAAGATAATAAAAGACATTGCCGGGGGTCAAACGGCTTACGAAGAATTGGTTGATTATTTTAAAGTAAGAGGGTGAAAGTAGAATATTGGGTAATATGATGCGTTTTTTAAAAGAAACCCCTATATTTGCTGCTTATATTTAATACAATACAATTTTAAAATGGACAAAACACTAGGCACCGTTAAGTTTTTCAATTCTGAAAAAGGATTCGGATTTATCAAGCATGATGATTCAAACAAAGAAACTTTCGTACATGTTAGCGGATTAATCAATGACATCAAAGAAGGCGATCGTGTAGAATTTGACCTGCAGGAAGGTAAAAAAGGTATGAATGCCGTTAACGTTAAACTGATCTAACATATTGATCTTTGTTAATAAAGGTATTGGGCTGCTAATTTTTTAGCAGCCCTTTTTTTATGTCGGCGACTCTGTGCACTTTGATAGAATAACTTCGCTTCATTACCTACAGAAGCCCTTAATAACTTTGTATAGAAAGGCTTCAGTTATTATTTTTGTTAAAGTAACAGAACTAAAAAATACTATTCAACCTATTGAGTTTAAATTTGTTGAAACTTATAAAATCAGAAAAATGAACTTTACAAAATCGTACGCTTTATTATTTGCAGCCACTGGTATCCTGACGATCCAGAGTTTTGCGCAAACCACTACCGGAAAACTTGCTCTTATCAAAGGACAAAAAATTCAGATTGATAACGAAATCAAAACAGTTAGTATCCAGGAAATGATGGGCCAGACAATGGAAATTACTTCGGATGCCAAAATGCTGTACGAGGTAGAAGTAAAGGATAAAAAGCCAAGTTCCTACCTCATTTCAACCAAACTTACTAAAGTAGTATCATCCGGTAGTGCAATGGGACAGGAGATGAAATTTGATTCTGAAAAAAAAGAGGACCTGGAAAGCGAAACCGGAAAAGCATTTAAAGATCAACTGAATGTTAGCATGGAAGCTGAATATAATGAAAACGCCCTGGTAATCAATGCTCCTAAAAAAGACACAGAGGCATCCAGTGGTAACGAAATGATGGATATGATGAAGAAGTTTGCCGGTGCCTCCGGTGCTGAAATGAACGGAGCAAGCGCTGCCTTTACCATTATACCTTCTGGCAAAAAAACAGGTGACACCTGGTCTGATTCGCTTATTACAGATGCAGTAAAAACATACACAACCTATACCTTTAAATCGTTGGATGGAAAGAACGCCACTATCACCAGTACCGGAAAACAGTACACTAAAATGAAAGTGGAGCAGCAGGGCATGGAAATAAATATAAGTATGGATGGCACTGTGTCAACAGAAGGTATTATCGACATTAGTACAGGTTTAATAAAACAAAAAACTACTACATTAAATGGAACCAGTACAACCGAAGTAATGGGTCAAACTATTCCGGGCACTACAAAAGTGACTACCACAACTATTGTAAAACCGCTCTAAGTTTTTTGTATCGAATTATTATAAAGCGCTGTTCAATTTGAACGGCGCTATTTTTATTCGCAAACCAACCCTGGCCGCATCAGCTTCTTTGTTGCAACAACCAATAAGCACCAGTTAGCAAAATACAAATGGCACCAATAACCCACCATAGAATATAGTAGCCAAAATGCTCTGCCAGTTGCGATCCAAAGAAGGGCCCAATTGCCTGGGCCAACGACCATGCTACAGTATAAAGCGCTGCGTATTGTCCCCTGTTTGCTGCATTGGTCCTGGCTATCCAGTATGCATTCATAAATGGCATGGCAAAAATTTCACCTATTGTTATAAACAGCATCGAACAAAAAGCCAGTAACATCGCACTTGCGATTGGTAAATTAAGTACCAGGAAGGATATGCCGACTAAGAAAACCCCGGTAGCCATATAATGGATAACGGGTCGTCGCCCTTCCAGTTTAAACACAATGATCATCTCAAATAAGGCAATCAATATTCCGTTTATCGCCATGTTGATACCTATAAATGATTCCGACAAATGCAATTCAGTTTTATAAAAAACAGGTAGTGTTGTAAATAATTGAAAAAAGCAAATCGCAAACATTACCTGAATAATGATAAAAAAAAGATAGTTACGATCTTTATATGCTGAATTGGTTTTCACTACAACTGCGTCGCTTTTTTTTGCCGCTGTTTTTACCTTTTTTGTTGGAGGTAAAATGATGTATAAGAGTATGGCGGCACCAATATTTGTGAAGCCATCTACCCAAAACAACAAACTATAATTAAAGGATGCAATGATACCGCCGGTTGCACTTCCCACAGCCCAACCCAAATTAATGGCCAACCTGTTGAGTGAATAGGAACGTACCCTGTTTGCATCTTCACTATAATGCGCTATTGCAACGGCATTGGCAGGCCGAAAAGCCTCGTTGATCATACTTAAAACAAAAGTAGTGATACAGATAGCCGTATAACTTTTCATTTGCCCCAACACAAAAAACATCAGGCCGCCACCCAATAACGTGAACAGTTGCACATAATAAAACCCGATCCGATCGGTCACTCTTCCGCCGACGAGGGCGCCAACGATTGCACCTGCGCCAAATAAACTCATCACAAAGCCGGCCTTACCAATTCCAACTCCCAACTCCTGTGTTAAATAAATAGTCATGAAGGGCACCACCATTGTGCCGCTGCGGTTGATCAGCATTACCAGCGAAAGCAACCAGGTATTGCGTGACAATCCGCCGTAAGAATTTCTATATAAATTGATGGTGGAACTAAGCATAAAATATTATGCAAATATATTTTAATAAAGCACTCAGCTTTATTAACAAAATGACAAACGGAATTTTAATAGAAGACACGCCCGACCAAAACAATTTGTTTACAGGCTGTTGTTTTTCAATTAAGCATCCTTGTGTCAGCCGATAGTTATTGGCCCCCCTTGTACACTTTCATCAATGGGCAACAACTAAGCGGAGTTAAATGAAAAAGGTAAAACTTATTTAGGCAAGGACAAATGCTGCTATTTGATAATCTTAAAATCCTTGTAGTTACTGCGAACATTACCATCAACATCTGAAGTAGATTGGTAAGCACTGACAAAACCCGGTTGTTTTGATTTTTTTACAAATGAAATTTCCTTTTCCAGTTCATTTGCAAAAATGGAAACGGGCTCAATCAGGTAACTCCACTGATGGGTTTGTCGATTGAATGAAAAGATCCGGTAAGCATTCCAGTTACTTTGCCACCAGGATGGATACACTATAATATCATCTGCACCATCGCCATCCAGGTCACCGATATTTTTTATTTCGCCGCCCAGATTACTATGCACTTTCAAAATCATCATCGCCGTGTCGGAAGATACCAGGTAACTGTTGCAACCTCCCAAACATTCCTGAAAAGCACCTTTTGTAACGGTATCTTCCACAGGTGGAACAATAAAAAAGGTTTCTGTTTTTCCATCGCCATTAAAGTCACCAACAATTTTTTCATTCACCTTTTCATTGAGATTTATCACACGATAGGCTTGCTGAAAAGCCAGCCATTCCTGTTGATTCAGGTTGATATCTTTTTTGGTATAATCCTCTTCCTGCAGATTCACTGTTGTGAGCCTGTTGGAATCAATTGCTACACTGTCTATTGTTTGTACTCCGATTGTTGAATTGTTGTTATCAGTACCATTGTTATTACAGGCGGGAATAGCCAAAAATAAAATCAGCAACCCTGCAATATTCACCAAAGAGATTTTCATTGTATTAATCCATTTTATTTTATTCAGCAACCAATTACTTCTTTTCAATGAATGCAAATCCCTCAGTCTTTGGAATCATTTCAAATGCCATCTTAAAAATTGAAGGAGGTATTGCCAGTTTCCTTAAGTCGGTATCCAGCCATGCACCTTCAACCGTTATGATTGCAGCCAGTACATCGTCCTGTTTCCAAAGCTCATGCACCAGCGTCCACCTGCGCATATCGTGGGTCGATTTATCCAGTTTCAAATTCACTCTTAATTCATCGCCAAATTTCACTTCTCTTTTAAACACGCATTCCTCTCTAAACAAAACCGGCCCAATATGATGACTCAACATCACCTGCGGGGTAACTCCATTTTCATTTAAAAAAGCAATCCGGCAAAAGGCCCCTAAATCATAGTAAACAGAATGCCGCAAATGATAATTGGGATCAAGATCACTCCAACGGATTTCTACATTTTTTACATACTCTACCATAGTTCTTTTTTACAAATGTAGTTTAAAAGCATCGGGAGGAATCAGGATGCTTAACCAAAAAACCATCCACCTGTTAATTCAGATTCAGCGTTTTTTCCTTTGGATATTTTACACTGTAACTCACTTTAAGTTTTCTTACTTCACCCGGTGCAAGTTTCAATTTCCAGGTAAGCACACCGGTTTCGTTGTTGTCTGCCGCGGCACTGCTTTCCAGCATTTCTACCACCACGTCTTTATCCTGCGAAATGGGATATTGGTCTTTAAGCAGGATATCGATGGCATCTTTTTTATTATTCTTCACCGTTATTTCGTAACTAAAAATTTGCTTTTTATTAGCCCCTAAAAATTTAATGCTGCTATAATCAACCAGTTTTTCTTTCTTCACGACTACCCTTTTATCTCTGCCCATGGTTAGATTAAGCGTATCCTGTGTAGAAGATGGATCAATAAATGACTTGCCGATATAGGTACCTTCAAAAATAATATTGGCTTCACCCGGCAGCAGGTTTAATTTTTCCCAATTTGCAATTTCAGCCAGTAAGAAAACGTCTTTGTCCAATTTAGGCACCGCATAAAATTTATAATTGGCAGCAATTTCCTGTTCCTTCAAAATGGCAGTTTGTGCTTTGCCGTTGGTAGGAACATCATAAGGCAGGTCAATATCAAATGTAACGTCCAACTCCTTATCAGATATAGTGATGTAATCATCGAGACCATCTTTTAATGTAACCATTGTTACGCCTCCTGCCGCCCTTGATCCGTACATCGCAGTTGCCTGGTTTCCCTTTAACTTCTCAATGGATTTTATAGCGTTACTCCTTATTTTTTTAAATTCAGCTTCCTGCATTTCATTACCATTTACAATGTAAAGCTGCTGAGTAGAAGAACTTGCAGGTGCTTCGTCACTTAATTCCTTTGAAGCTCCATAACCAACCACCACTACTTCACTTAATGGCTGGGAATTGGAAAAAGATTGAATCGAGTTTTGCATACTCAATGATCTGTTATAATAATTTACCGGATTGATATAGCTCAAAAACCATGTTTTAAAAATTGGTGCGTTACCAGTCTGGCTGGGTGATGAGGTAGACAAACTGAGCTTTACCTGTTTCCAATCGATACCGGTGGTTTGAAAAATTTTAGCCCGATAAATTAACTTAAGTGGCGCAGTAATGCTTTCAGCCCGCAAGTCGTAAAAAGGCGTCCAGTATGCATTCTGTGTGATATAGGAAATATTGAAATCATATTTTCCGGCAACTGCACAATTCAATTGCAGTATCAGTTTACCGGTTGATTTGGTATTTTTCTTTTGCTCCTCCGCAACCTGGTTATTCAATTTAGCCAGCGTTTCGTTCATCTTCTTTTCCTTCTGTTGCAGCGCATTCAATTCAGACTGTAATTCAAATGACTTGGCTTTATAATACTCCATCAACTTCATCAACTCGGCTACACTCAATCCTGTCTGGCTTCCTTTTATTTCTTTATTGGCCTTTAGTACTGCCAGCAAATCATTGACGACACTCATACTGGTTTTAATCTTCCCCAAATTTGCAATCACTGTTTCCACTGAATCTTCCAGCATTTTTATCGCCGGGGTTTTAATTTCATTTTGCAAATGATCAGTACTAAACTCTACGCCCATTACAGTTACATTTCCATTACAATTCACCTGGATGCTTCCTGGTTCCAGTACATTGCTGATGTTTTCAATAACGAGTTCATTATTGCCCTTTGCTAATTCGCCCTTTGCCAGGTGATTCATCTCTGCACCCACTCTAAAAACGGTTACATTGGTTAAGCTCGCTTTTGAAGTACTTGTTCCATCTTCATTTGCCATCGCAATATTGAAACAATAAAGTAGCACTAAAACTGAAAATATTTTTTTCATAACTGATGTTTCAATACCTGATGCAGTTACAAAATCAATTACATAAAAAAGCCAGGAAAAACCTGGCCTTAATTTTTAAACACAATATGATTTGAGGGACAACTATATCTTATACTTCATCTGCGCAACCATTTCCTGGAATTTATGTTCCTTTTTTATTTCAGGATTCCAGGCCATGCCCAATTCTATCAGGTCAAGTTTTTCTGTGATGGTTGCACCTTGCTTATTGGGTTGGTTAGCCATAATGAAAACGGTATCTGATATTGCCAACGAGTTTTCAATATCATGACTTATTATAATCAAGGTACTCAATTCATCGAGTGTGGAAATTTTCAGTAACAGATCCACGACCTTGTCAATCACCAAAGCATCCAGCCCGGAGAAAGGCTCATCCAATAAAATAAATTTATTACTGGTAAGCGCCTGTTGTAAAATACTTACCCGCTGGCGCTGGCCACCCGATAGTTGCAGGGGGTATTTATCCAGGTGCTCCGACAGGTTGAATTTATCGGCGTAGTCCTTAATGATACTTTTCTTATCGGCTTCGGTATAATTTTTATCGTTATGTGCCAATGCGATTTCCAGATTGCGCCGGATGCTGCGGTGATTAAACAGGATATAGTTTTGAGAAACCACGCCAACTTCACCTTCTTTTACTTCATGCATGTCTGCCCCAATCAACACAGCTCCCGTTGTCGGCTTATTCATACCCGAAAGTATTTTAAACAACTGGGTTTTACCAATACCACTCCGGCCAATTAACGACACCACCTGCCCCTGGCAAAGATCGGGACGTACGATGTTGTGAATAGAAAAATTAATATCCCTCAGAATGACTTTATCTCCATAGGTAAGACCTACTTTTTCCGCCCTTAATATTTCATCGTGCTTTTGGTAGGTCATTTATCTCTCAATTGAATTTTTGTGTAAGGAAATAACCAGAAACGCAATGCCCCCAGTATATAATCAAAAAATACGCCTATTAGAAAAATGATTAACAAGATTGCAAAAACAGTCGACAGATCAATGTATTTATTAGATTTAATAAGCATCGTACCCAATCCTCCCTCGCTCATACTCAACCCTTCAACCATAGTGATCATCATCCATGCAATGGCAAAATTTTGACGCATCACTTCAAATACCTGGTCGAGCCTGCCAACAATAATTACCTCCCATAAGGTTCTCCATTTATTCATTCCCAACGTAGAACAGAGTTCAAATTCCTGTTTATCTATACTATCAATAACTGATAAAAAAGAAGTAACAAAAAATGGTATAATACCGAACAATAATAAGCTAAGTTTTAGCTGGCTTCCGTCGCTGGTGAGCAGGGTAAATAAAAATATCAACCCTGTTAAAGTCAGGTAACGGCACTTGATTACAAATTTTGCCAAAGGCCTGAAAAAAGGTATCAATGAGAGGTAGCTAATGGCCAGGGCTATAACAAGTGCAATCACCATACCTTTTAAAGTGAGCGATAAACTCATGAAAAAATTATCCCAGAAATCACCTGACTTAATTATTTCAAAAATTCGTACACCAATTTTTCCCGGAGAAGGAATTAGCCCCCCACCTAGCCATTGCCATAAACTGAGTACCACGATAATCTGAATAAACACCAGTAACATAATTTTACTTTTGCTTACCACGCCAAAAGGCTCAAAAAACGATTTGATATTTTTCATTTTTCTTTTTTAAAAGAAATCGGCGAAATAAATTCTCCCCCGAAAAATCTTTATTGCCCCAGAACAATTTCAACACGCCTGTTTTGCGCTTTACCTTGTACGGTCGCATTATCAGCAACAGGTTTGCTGCTGCCCATGCCTTTGCTTTCTATACGTGCAGTTGTAATCCCTTTACTTTCCAGGTAACTCTTTACGCTGGCTGCTCTTTGCTCAGACAAAGTTTGATTAGCTCCATCGTTTCCTACATTATCAGTATGGCCATACACACCCACTTTTAAGTTTTCCGCTACCACTGTACTTTTTAATATTTCATCCAGTACGGTATAAGACTGCGGTTTGATTACAGCACTCCCGGTTTCAAATTGTATCTGGAATGATTTTGAAGAAACCTGATCCGTAATGGTGGGTGCGTAGGTTACAGCAATCGTTTTCCCCTCCATCAGTTCAGGATGATTTACAATAACAGATTGCATGTACGACTTATCAATCATCTTAGAATATTCGGGATATTTTGCCATGTATTCGGGATACATTTTAGAAAGGATATCGCCAAAAGTTGTGTACACAATTTTGTAACGATCCAATCCGTCTTTACCCAAACCAAACATACTGGCCGCATCGGGTAAATTAAAAGCCATTGATCCACCCAACTCTACATCATTCCCCTGGATATCTTTTTCTGTTACGCCATTGTAGTATTTTAACCAGTATGGTCCATCTTCTTCATTGTAAACCTTCGCACTCACTTTTGCTGCAAATTCCTTTGCATCACTGAAGCTGCGAACCTGGTCGCCACTCTGCGAAAGGGCCATGATTAGGTTTTCAATATCAGTACGATGGTCGTTTGCAAATTTGCGAATGGTAATGGTAATATTGGGCATCTGCATTGAATACTGTTTGGTAGATGCAATATTGATCAATCCCCCTTTTTTCTTTGCAATGTTTACATCACCCGGTGTCCAGGTGGCAACACCATCCACTCCTACTGTTGTATCGCTACTCAGTTTTTTACCATTTTCTACAAATGCACGCTTCTCCTTATAACCTGTAATGTACTTGTTGGCCGCATCCAGAAAATCGCTGGCTGAAACCAGGTTTACAGCATTTCTATCAAATGTTGTTTCATCCGGATTTACCTTTATTCCGTTATCACCGGCCCATTTTAATAAAATATTCATGTCTCCATCTCTCAGATAACAACTAACGGTTTTACCTAACGCATTTTTTGGGTCTGCTTTCCAGGATGCTGGTCCCATCAATTTATCTTCTCCATAACTTTTACCCATAGCATAAAAAGCAACCGGCTGGTATTCTGGCCCAAGGGGTTCCAGTTCCTTGCTTAGTGCACTAAAAAAAGCAGGCATACCATCTCCCATATAAGAGGCAAATACGCCTTCGGTATTGGGATTGCTTTTATAATCTGAAGCAAATTTTACAATATCAGCGATTGATTTATTACAATCATCCTGGCGAATGATATTGATCTGCATTTTAGCATTGTCAATCAACGATCCTTTTGTAGTCATAGGGCCACCGTTGGCAAACATCAGGGGAAATTGTGAATTCCATGCCATTACTTCCCACCTTATTTTAGTACCTCCATTTGCACTCGGGGTTTCTGTTGGGAGTGGTATTTTGGCCCCGGCATTACCTTGCAAAGATGCCTGTGGTTCATCCGGCAATACTACTTTACCAATTTCGGTAGAGGTTTTTGCTTCTCTTGGGCGCTTATCCCACCACATTGTTTTAGCAGCAAACAAGCCACCCAATAATATTAATATGCCTACGACTTTTCCGGAGGTCTTTACTTTTACAGCCATTGTATTAGGGTTTAATTAATTTAATAAATCTTTGTAACTATCGGGATTTACTTTGCCCGGAACAACAGGTAAACTTGATGGCGCCCATTGCTGTACATTTAATTTTAATTCTACATCAGAATCATAGGTCTCCAGCATCTTCAATCCCTCCACTTCAAAAGTGGCATTATCCAAATCTATGCTTCGCATAAAATCAGTAGAATAACTGATGGCCTTTTTCATACTGGCTAATTTACCTGCAATATCATCTTTCAGATATTCCATACTTTGCTCTACCATCAATTTCTTTTCAGGATCTCCCTTGAAAATTTTCATGGCAGAATTGAGGGCCTTGTTTCCACTACTAACTGATTTATACAAATCCTTTTTTAGTTCCAGCTCATTCTTTGCATCTTCAATCAGGTAGCCACTATTCTTATGCACCTTGGTTAAGTAATCCCCAATTTTTGCAAGGCTATCCCTGATGGGTGCAAGTTGTTTAATGTATTCGTTAATCCGGGCTACCTGCCTGGTAGCATTACCTAATTCCGGCATCATATTGTTGTTTTTTGCTGCCTTTGCCCGGGCTAGCATTTCATTCATTTCCTTTGCCTTTTCATCCAGCTTTAAATCAATTTTTTCTTTTTGAGCATCGACATCAATACTTTGATTGTAAAGCATTTCCCGCTGCTTTTCCATATCACCAATATAGTCTTCTGCAATAATAAATGGATCCAGTTCTATCACGAAGCCAACTAATTTTTTCATTAATATTTCGTACAAATAAAACAGGCTCAATCTTAATTTCCGATGCGTGATACAATAGAGAAATACACCCAAACAAACCAATGCGATACTAAAGTTGAGTGTGTTCCAAACCACCGCAGCAAGAATCGGCATTACATAGTAACCTATCAATATCAATAATCCTATACCGATAACAATTCCCGGTTTTCCGCCCGGACGATCCCAGTATGATTTTAATTTATCCTGCGTTGTTGCAGGAAATACATTTGTTTCCATGTTGCTAACTTATAAGGTTGATTTAATTTTTTGGATGTCGGTTGACAATTTAGCCAGCATAGCATCACAGGCAATATTATACCCGTTTTGATTGCTGTTGATTTTGGCTTCCTCATCAATCACGTCCTTTTTAATGGCAGTTATTTTTTGAAGATTATCATTGATCTCTTTGGTCAGTTGCTGAATCATTTCAGTGTTGGAGTTGTTCTTTTTTTCCAACTCTTCCACTGTTGATTTACGGCCTTCAATTTCACCCAGCACTTTGGTATTGACCGCATTTTGAAACTCCAGTTTATCTTTATCAACTATCTGTAGATATTTTTCGGCACTACTAATCAGCATCTCTTTACTCAGCCCCTGAATTTTAAGGGTTGCAAATACGGCTGTCATTCGTACCGTTTCGTCTGGCACAGCTGCTTCAAGCGTTTCCATCATCTTCCAAAACTCATAATAATCAGGGCCTGGAAGATTGGCCTTGTCAAATATTTCCTCAAAATGCTTCTCAAATTTGTCAAGATCATTTTGACTGATAAAATTTGTTACATTGGCGGAACTTTTTTTAGTAGATTTTACCTGAAGCGGCAAACCATCTTCTCCCCAGGAGGAGTGAGAATTGGCTGGCTTAGTTTCTTCGGGTTCGAACTCTACAAAAAGGCCTAGCGCCTTCTTAAACATATTGGACATACGAAGTAAATTTATTTGTTAAATATAAATAATAAAATGGCTCATTGTGGAATTTTATTAGCTGGTTCAAGGATCGCATCAGATAAAATTTGTACCCAACTCGAAAAACCCCACTGAATAATTAACAAGTAATTTCCTGCCTCCCCGTTATGAAGAAGCAGGAAAAATCATGATTTATCAATTTGTCTGCTCCGTTTCTTTTTTCTTAGCAATTTCTTCCAGCAATTTCAATCCCAGCAAGCCACTGATAGGACCATTGGCACCATCACCGCTGCCACCAATTAAAATGTCAGGCATTATTTTGATGTTTTGCGTACCGATGGCTTCCATCACTTTTAACTGTGTAAAGTTGTTGCCGCCCATTGCTTCCACGGATAGTTTATAACTTTCTGCATTCGATTTTCCGATCGCCAGGATTTTTTCCGCTTCTGCATTACCGGTCAACGTAATTTGCTCGGCGTTGGCCCTTGCCAGTAATTCAATCTGCTCTGCATTGGCCTTTGCCAGTACACGTATTTTTTCTGCATCACCATTAGCCAGCAACCTCAACCGATCCGCCTCTGCAGTGGATTGCAAACGAACACTGTTCGCTTCACCGGTTGCTTTTTTTACGGATGCATCTGCAATGCGTTCCGCAATTAAAACACCCTGATCGGCTTTTACAATTTCCTTTTGGATATCTGCAATCGCTGTTTCTTTCTCTAGCGTTTGCCTGGTTTCCTGCGCCTTCATTTCTGTTTCGTAGGTAACTTTTTGCTCCTCGGCAATTTTACGATCCGTCAGTGTTTTCATTAAACTTTCCGGCGGCACAATATCGCCTATAAGTGTATCCACACCATTCACATTGTATTGATCCAGTACCCGGCCAATGTGCATTCTTGCAGACTCCTGGCGCTCCTTACGAGTACCTAAGAACGCAATTACATCACTGTCCTGTGCACTGTTACGAAAGTAGTTACCAATGGTCGGTTCCAGCACCTGGCTCACCAGGTTATTCATATTGCCAAAGCGGGCAATTACTTTGGGCGCTTCAGTTGTTGGAATGTGAATGATCTGTGACACATCCAGGTTAAAAGGGAAACCATCCTTACTACGTACGGTAATGGTGGAAAGATGTTTATCCAACTGGTGACTTTCACTTCGGGCATTGGCCCAGTTTAATACCAGGTTGGTGGTAGGCACCAGTTCCACTTTCATAATAAATGGATTGATGGGATATTTTCCCGGCCCTAACGGCTCAGCCCACACGCCTTTACTTCCCCGACCGACGATATTACCATGCTTAAATTCGATACCGCTTAAATCAACTCCATCGTTGCCCACATAACTAATCACTACGCCTACATGGCCGATGGCTATTTCTGTCATGTTTACCATTTCCACCCGGGTAAACCATGGATTTAAAAAGTAGGTACCAGCCAATATCACCTGCTCCTGCAAACCTTTATAACCACCATTGTTCATAAATATATCCACGTCCTGAAATTTATTATGCCCGTCAATGATCTTTCCTGCAATCTGCCCTTCTTCAAGCGGCTTGCCTTCCTGCGTAGTTACCACCCCTACTGCGTTATCCGGAATATTGGTCATATCTGTCATCTCAACGCTAAATAAGAACGTATTGATACGATAAGAACCCGGAGCAATGATCGCTGTTTGTCTTCCCTTTCGACCACCATTTTTTAAAAATGCAACTGCATCCTGAAAGCTATCACAGTCTACCTTACGGCCGAGAATTGAACCCGTTTCCAGCTCGGCACCATCTTTCGCCAATATCAATCCAAGCTGTCCTGTTGCGATTATGGTAAAGGGCTGAAACGTAATATCATACTGCCAGATCCATTTTGCAAAGTACAAACCCGGAGGCAATGTCTGTGCCTGGTAGCCCGCTTCACCTTCGGTTGCAACGATGCGGCCTTCAGGCAATTGCTGGTTACCAAAGAGTACAAATTTCTTAGTAACCAGTCCGATTCTGTCTTCCGGCACTATTACAACGCCAAAGAATACACGAAGAATAAATTTGTAAAAAATAAGTACGAATAAGGGGATGCCAATGATCAATCCCCATTTGATCAACTCTTGAGTTGCCATATTAGGTTTAGGTTTAAGGAATGAATATAAATAGATAGTGGCGTAATCTCCGAAATGATTTACACCGTTGATGAAAATATAAAGCCATAATGCCGCGGAAATCTGCCTGTTGTGCAAACAATTCCAATACAACAAAATTTAAAAAGCGGAGAGGTTAATATTCCCCTGCATTAAACCTTGTGAAGCACAAGCCATACATCTATCCGATTGGTGGAGGGGTATTGAAATTGGTGAGAATAAACTCGTTTAAGAAGAAGATTACCTTTTTGGTAGTGGGTGTCATTTTAGTTGCTATTACAGGTGTAAAGATTGTATAAATCCTACAACTGTAAAGATCAATTCAGGATGAATGGTAAATGGAAATTGGAAAAGGACGAAGTTACTTAAGTGCATTCTTTATAATTGGTACCAGCCCATCTGCCCACAGTTTATATTGAAGGCCTGAGGGATGCAAGCCATCGGTAGCTATCAGGGTTTTGTCATTAGCCGCCAGCCGTGAAGCCGGTATGATATCTAAATAATAAACCCCTGCATTAGCTGCAATCGTTTTATTGATCACATTGAAAGAATCAATTTCTCTTGCAATCGATGCCCTGTTACTCCCGCTTGCAAAAGGAGTGACACTATAATCAGGTATTGATAAAACGATGACCCTTTTCTTATGGTTACCGGCATACAAAACCGCTCTGTTTAGCAGGATTAAAAACTGATCTGCATATTCCGGCTTTGACCTTCCCTGGTATTGGTTATTCACTCCAATCAATAAAGTCACAATATCATAGGATGATTTAACGGGTGCTGAAAAATCCAATGTGCTGATTAAGTTCCCCGTTGTCCAACCGGTTTGTGCAATGATTTCAGGGGCATTAAACTTAACCCCCTGTTCTGCCAGGTATTTTACAGTTTGCACCGGAAACCTGTCGGCTACCGGAACGGATTGACCAATTGTGTATGAATCGCCCAATGCTAAATATGACCTTAGTGAAGTCGTATCATTTACTGGTGGCGCTACAATCACCACCGGAGGAGCGGTGTAGACAGAAACTGCGGCAGGCTTGTCCTTAACACAGGATGCTGCCAGCATCCCCAGCATTGAAATACTTATCAGCAGTAGATTACGCATAAAAACATAAACGAATTTATCAGTACAATGGTTCAATGGGCATAAAAAAGCCTCTTTTTCAAGAGGCCTATTTATAAATCAATCTGCTTATTTATTTGTAAAGTATCTGGTAGTATTCATCTGCCATGCGGTTGCTTTCAAACTGAACCTGCACATCATCCATACCATTTTTCATGATACTTCTCCAGGTATCTTTGTCATCATAATACAAGGGAAGAATCTCATTCTCCAGTATTTCATACAATTTATTTAGATCGTATTCATCCTGTTCCTGCACGTGAATGTTTTCGTAGTCAATTGGAGGTACTACGAAACCATTGTAGCCATTGTTGATGAATTCGCAAATCCATCCGTCATTGGTACTAAGGTTTACAGCTCCGTTCATTGCAGCAGTCATACCACTCGTACCACTCGCTTCTCTTGGCACCCTTGGATTATTCAGCCAAACATCAGAAGCCTGTTTTAAACGCTTGCTCAATGACAATTCGTAGCCAACACATACCGCTACATTTTTATACTGCTTGCTTAAATGCACCAGGTGATTAAAATCGTTGATAGCAGGGTAATCCAATGGATAAGGTTTACCAGCCCAGATAATTTGTACCGGGTATTTTGTATTACTTAACAGTGCTTCAAAACGTTTGTGATCCCTTGTAAGTAACTCCGCTCTTTTATAACCCGCAAAACGACGGGCCCATACTATCGTTAATACATCCGGATCCATCAACTTTCCTGTTTGATCTGCAAC
>Ga0123337_10002489_pt1 | contig 20973 bp, 19 predicted proteins | sample frozenSSSSmetaG_FD_89792 | JGI IMG/M metagenome (GOLD analysis project Ga0123337, IMG submission 89792) | Glacier valley bacterial and archeal communities from Borup Fiord, Nunavut, Canada, to study Microbial Dark Matter (Phase II) -... | ecosystem: Environmental > Aquatic > Freshwater > Ice >...
GCCTTCCAGTGCTTGACGGCGACGGCGTCAATCGGGCTGACCTTCCACTGCTTGAGCGGATCGCGCCTTCGCACGGCCAGACGCCGTGTCTGCTCGCCCTTGCCGACATCCAGGTAGTACTTCAGCAGCTTGATGCCGGAGTTGACGAGCATCTCCTCGAACTTCGGCACCGACTGCATGAACTCTTCGTGCTCCTCCTTGGTACAGAAGCCCATGACGTGCTCGACACCCGCGCGGTTGTACCAACTGCGATTGAAGAGAACGAACTCTTCGGCCACCGGCAACTGTGCGACGTAGCGCTGGAAATACCAGGCGCCGAGATCCCGGCTGGAAGGCTTACCCAGCGCGACCACGCGGGTCTCGCGCGGGCTCAGGTACTCGACGATGCGCTTGATCCCGCCGTCCTTGCCAGCAGCGTCACGGCCTTCGACGAGAACCAGAATCCTGTCGCGGCAGCCGATGAAGTGCCGCTGCAGCTTGACGAGCTCGACCTGGAGCATGTGCAACTGCGCCTCGTAGTCCTCGCGCGAGATCGACGCCGTCACCGAATCTCCGCCCGTACCCGACGCAGTCGACGCGGTGGCGTCAGCACGAGCGTGTGCGTCACGCATCCCCGCCTTGTGCTTGCCCTTTGGATGCTTCTTGCTCATGGCCCGGCCATCACGTCGTGTGAGGCCCGTCGCGCGTGCGCGGAATAGCCGAGCTGGGTGATCGCCGATTCGATTTGGGCTGGCGTCACGCGGGAGAGGTCGGCCGAAACGGTGGCGATGCCCGGATGCAGCGTGACCACGGCCTCGCCGATACCGTCGAGCTTGCTGAGCGTGCGCTGCACGCTGCCGGTACAGCCGCCGCAGGTCATGCCGCCGACGTCGAAACTGAGGGTTTGCATGGTGAGTTCTCCTTGAGTTGGCGCGATCAGGTCTTCAACTGGGTGGCGGCGCTCCGCCCCCGCCATGACGGCAGGAAGCGCGGCGTGCGCGCCGCATAGGCTTCGAACTCGGCGCCGAATCGCTTGCGCATTTCCGCCTCTTCCGTGACGGCCAGCCGCCCGTACATGACAAGCAGGATCGGAAACATCACCAGCGTCAGCAGGGTCGGCCACTGGAGCAGAAAGCCGAGCAGGATGAGGACGAAGGCGACGTATTGCGGATGGCGGATCCGGGAGTAAGGCCCGGACGTGGCCAATGCGTCGTGGCGCTGCGCGTGATACAGGACGCTCCAGGCGTTGGACAGGAGATAGAAGCCGTAGCCGAGGAACACGTAGCTCGCGATGTGGAGCAGTCCGAAATGGGGATCGCCCTTTTCGCCCAGCAGCGTCGACCACAGGTGGCCGGCGTTGTGCGACATCAGGTCGAGACTCGGGTATCTGGTCTGCAGCCAGCCGGACATGAGGTAGATGCTCAGCGGGAAGCCGTACATCTCGACGAACAACGCGATGATGAACGCGGCGAACGCCCCGAACGTGCGCCAGTCGCGAGCGGTCTGCGGCTTGAAGAAGCTGAACGCGAACATCAGAAAGATGGCCGAGTTGAAAAAGACGAGCGCCCACAGTCCGTAGGCGGGTGTGTCGTGGCTCATGACCGCTCTTCGGTCGTCGGGGTCCGCGATCCCATCGGCTTGAGGGGGCCCATCTCGGCACGGTCGCCGGGGGCATGTCCGCTCCCGTGGCCGCCATGGCCGTGATGCATGAAGACGTGCATCAGCGGGCAGGACAACAGCAGCAGGAACGGCAACGCACCCAGGAAGTGGGCACGGTGCTCGCTGAGCAGGAAGTAAGCGGAAACGGCGCCGAAGAAAAGCAGGCCGACGGCGTATCGCGAACGCCAGAATCCGGTCGGACCGGTGTCCAGCGAAGCGTGGTCATGATTCATAGGGCTCTCCGCAAGCCGGGCGGCGGATCAAGCGACAGCCGGCTTCGCAGCCACCCGAAGAACGTCCCGACCAAGAACGCCCAGGCGCTCAAGACGACCAGGGCCACCAGGAACCCGAGCAACGAGAAATCGCCTGGTTGGACCATGCTGTTGAACTTCATGCCGTGGAACAGGCCGTTCAGGAGAGTCAAGGAGGGGCCGGGGGCGAGTGCCCAAACGAGGGCGCAGAGCGTGTAGAACAGCCCGACGGTGATGGCCAGCGCAATGCCGGTGCGCAGCGGTGTCATGGCAGCCGCTCCGTCAATTCGCCGGGGCGGCGGGCAGACGGTCCATCATCATCACCATCATGGCTTGCATCATTTCCATGCGCTTCTCCATCGCCTGATGGTGGGCGGCCATGTCGCCTTTCATGCCAGCCATTCCGCCGGGCGACATGCTGTCCATCGTGGCCATGCCTTCCTGCATCGCCTTCATGTGCTCGGGCATCAGCGCGTTGCGCTCCTCCGGCGTCTTGGCGGCCATCATCCGGTCATGCATCGCCCCCATCGCCTTCATCTGCGCATCCATTCGCGCCGTCTCGGCGCCGGACTTGCCAGGCATGGCTCTGGACGCAGGTGCTGAGGCCTCACCGGCCGGGTGATGCGCTTGATGCTGATCGTCCTGGGCGGACCAGGCCGGTGCGCCCACAAGGCCGACAGCGAGCGCGAGCGGAAGAGAATGAGAGAGCTTCATTTGGGATACCTCGTAGACGGTCGAGATGAAAAGCGGACCTGGTGCGGAACATCGGGCGCCTCGTGCGAGAGGCTTTGCCGAGGCCTCGGGAAGGCCGAGCCGAGCGTGAACGCTGGCGCCGACCACAGACCATCAGGTCCGGGTCAGGCGTCACTAGGCAGCTACAGCGCCAATCGCGAGTAGCGGACCCTGAACGGCGGCCCCACGATGGGTGGCTGCAGATCGTCCATTTCGCTGGGCGTACAGGCGACGGGAGTCGCTGCGTCCCACACGACCGTCACCACTCGCGGCATGCCAGGATCGAGAAGGTCCGAGCTGGCTTGCAGCTTGATCGGGGCCTTCGAGCCCTCGTCGCACGCCTTGAGGCAGGCGTCCTTGGGAACGTCAGAGTCGTGCGCGTCGCTGTCGACGGCCACCGAATGCTCCGTCAGGCCGCCATGCCGGTGGTGCAACTCAGGCCCAGCTTTGGCGCTATGCGAGTGAGTATGGGTGTGCGAGTGCGAATGTTTGTTCGGCGCTTCCAGCAGGCAGGCGTTCGCTATCCCTGACGACAAGGCAAACAACCACACCACCAGCGCCGCGACTGCGGTATTCCGTCTGGTGCGCTTGTTCGAGAAAGACTTCATGCTTGGTACGGAATGCGACGCATCCATCCTACGGGGACGTTCGAATTGAGGACTTGATGCCTGTCAAACTCGGACGAAGACAAGCTCCAACCGCTCGAAGCGCGAACGCGGCGCCGCCCCGGCTAGTAGCAAAGCTTGGGATCTCAGGCTGCGCCTGCGCGGACGGCGCGTCTGTGCGTTGACGCACCTAGTTGAGAGAAACGCGAAGCCTGGGCAGATGACGCTTGGCGCGGAGACCTGGGCCATCAGGCGCGCTCTTTCAAGCTGGTCGACTATCGCGCGCTCATTGAGGAGGGGACGCTTCGAGGTGTTTGTGCCACCGACCCGTCAAGTGATGTCATCTTGCCGAAGGCAACGGACTCGAGCTGAGAACTGCGGCAGCGATGAGCGCCGCGAAGAGGAAGAAGGCTTCGATACGCAGCACTTGGACAAAGCGCTGTCGCGGCTGCGCCGGTCGGCCCAGCGGAGCGCGCAAAGCAGCCATCAAGCGAGGCATGACGCGGAAACGATTGAAGGCCCCGAGCGCCACGGCGATCGCAACGAGGCCGACCTTGACAAGCAACGTGTTGACGTAGGCGCTCCCGGCGAGATTGGCTGGAGATCCAACGCCACGCCATGCGTTGAAGAGGCCTGTGCCGACGACGACGATCAGCGCGCCAGTGGCGACCGCAGACAAGGTTTGCACCCATCCAGCCACTTCTGCCTTCTCGGTCGCGGCGGCCTCCATCGGATTCGCCAAAACCACGAATGCGGCGATCCCGACAATGCCGAGCCACACGCTGATCGCCCACAGATGCGCGCTCTCGACGAGGCCCTGCACGCTGACCAGGCCGAAGTCGCCCGCGTGCGATACCGCGGCGCGGCTGTACACGAACAGGGTGAGGCCGAGCGCAGCGATGGCCAGCCGAGGCATGCCTTGGCGAGCCGAAGGTCCGCCCGTGGCACCCATCACCAGCATCAGCCCGAGAACACCGCCTGCCCAGCAATGACCGACGTACGTCTGCTCGAGCATCTTGGGCAGCAGGGCCACGGCGTCCGCCAGGGGCACATCGGCCATGTAGGCAGCCTGCAGCAAGAGCAGCAGGGCATCTGACACCGCCGTGAAGACCAGTGCCGCCTTCAAAGCCGCCAATGATCGCCGACGCGAACGCGAGGCCCACGGCGAAGCCGCTACTCGCAACCAGAGCACCGAGGCCCAGGCGCCGACGATGCCCGCCAACCCGAGGTTGACCAGGACCGTGAACGACAGAACCCGCCACGCCGGCAGGCCCTCGGCCACTACTTCACCGTGAAGGTGAGCTCGCCGTGGACGGGATGCCCATCGTGGCCGACCGACATCCACTGCGCCTTGTAGCCGCCGGGAGCCAGCGTCGGCAACGGCAAGATGACAGTCTTGCCGTCTTCGACGCGAGCCTTCTCGGATATTGCGACAGCCTGACCAGAAGAGCTAAACAACTTGACGGAAGTGAACGCAGGCTCGAGCGGCTCACTGAACCTCAGGCGGATCTGGGAAGGTGGTGTACCGAGCGTCGCTCCGTTTCTCGGACTTGCGGTTTCGACCGTTCCGTGGGCGTAGGCCGACGCGATCGTCGCGGCAAGGAGCAACGGCGCCAGGTGATGAAGCTTGCGCTGCATGGTCGCTCCTCGTTCAATGGTGATGGGGACGCGCAGGATCGACCTGCGGGCTTGCGTAGCCGCGCAGCTCGGCGTAGCGCTGGACCTGATCCGGTGTAAGCAGCGCTGTTTGCGCCAGATGCGTCTTGAGGTGCTCGGACCGCAGCTCGCCTTGATATCGCGCGACGACCGCGGTCAACGAGCGAACGGAGACTTCGTCGGTGCTGTGGCTCTCGAACGCCTGGTCGAGCGAGCGTTCGGACGCCACCACTTCGGCGCCCAGGCGTTGTGCGGCGGCGCGGTGCTGAGCCGTCAGCGCCTCGGTGGCGGCAATCTGCGCTTCACTCAGCCTGAGGGGCTCTTTGAGCTCGAGTACGTGGGCCGGCCCCGGATAGCCGTTGAGCTCGGCCGCTTTCGCGAAGCCGGCGCCGCGGCCTGCGAGGAGGTCATCGACGTCTTGCTCGGACAGCGACTTGATCGCGCGCGACTGTTGGCCGGCGTAGGCGCCGGCGCGCGACGTGGTTTGAGCGACTGCGCCGGGTATGGCGCACGCCAGGACAAGCTGCACGGCGATCGCCGGCAGCGTGACAAGAGACTTGGGCATGGTTTCCTCGCACGTTGTAAATGGTGCGGGGCGGCGCTTAGCTGCCCGCGTTAAGCGATGCCACGCGGCACGCCAGGAGCGCCTGGGTCGGCCGAGCGGCGCGTCAATCGAGGATGAACTCGATGACACCACGCGCAACGCAACTCATTCTCAAAGTCTAGTGCATGCCACCTGATCAGGTCTCGCGACGACAAACCGCAAGGGTATTGAAAAGCGAGTCACGCCATTGCTCCGCCCATGGCGGCGCAGCTTGTGGCACATCGCCGGCAAGCCTCAGCGCAGCGCCGCATCTGGCCGTCCGAATCCGTGTGCGCTTCGCAAAGCGTGGCGCACGCATGGCAGATCTCGGCGCACTCCGGGCATACGTGTCCATGATGTGGCGATCGTCGCGTCATGAAGTCCGCGCACAGCGCGCACATCTGCGCGCAGTCGAGCAGGGCGGTCAGGTGCTTCGCTTCGGAATGATGGCCGCCTCCATGAAGAAGGCGGGCAACAGTCTCGGTGCAGATGCGGTGGCATTCGGTGCAGTTAGCGATGCACTCCTGCATCGACGCGCTGGTTTGATCCATGTCATTTCTCCTCGAAGACCAATCACAGGGCATTCTTAGTGCCCGCGTCCCATTGCGGCACAACTTACTTCGATGGCTCGATGTGAGTGACCGTTGGCGCACTCGGATCGAATCGACGGTAGAAGAAGTGTTTCGCGAGCTCGCCGGACGCGATGTACGAGGCAACGATCAAGGCCGTCGCGCCGAGATATTCCAGCGGCAGAGGTACAAGCCCGAGAAGCGCTGCGAAGGGAAGGTACGGCAAGGTCAGCGTGACGATCCCTACGCCCAGTGTCGCCAACAAAAGGCGCCGACTGGGCCGGCTGTGAAAGAACGGCCGCCGGCTGCGAACGACAAGAAGGATGAGCGAGGCCGAAACGACCGACTCGACGAACCACGCGGTGCGGAACTGCTCCGTGTTGGCGTGAAAGAGGTACAGCAGAACCGCAAACGTCAGGTAGTCGAATACGGAGCTCAGTATTCCGAAGGTCAACATGAATGAGCGGATGAACCCGATGTCCCAGCGTCTGGGCCTTACCAGCATCTCCTCGTCAACGCCGTCACTCGAGATGGTCATGGCCGGCAGGTCAGTGAGCATGTTCGTGAGCAGGATCTGTTTGGGCAACAGCGGAAGGAACGGCAACAGCAGTGAGGCGCCAGCCATGCTGAACATGTTGCCGAAATTCGCACTGGTCGCGATCAACACGTACTTCAACGTGTTGGCGAATGTGATGCGGCCTTCGCGGACACCGTCGATGAGGACATCGAGGTTCTTCTCCAGAAGGACGATGTCGGCCACCTCCTTCGCCACGTCGACCGCACTTTCGACGGAAAGCCCTACGTCGGCAGCGCGCAGGGCTGAGGCGTCGTTGATGCCGTCGCCCATGTAGCCGACCACGTTGCCCGCCTTGCGTAGGGCACGGATGATGCGTTCCTTCTCGTTGGGCTCGACCTCTGCGAACACGTTCACGTTGCCAACGCGATTCAGGAGAGCGCCGTCGCTCATCGCCTTGAGCTCCGCTCCGGACAGGACCTCGGCCTTGTCGAAACCGATTTCCCGGGCGACAGATGCCGCTACCAGCACGTTGTCGCCCGTGATGACCTTCAGGCTCACTCCGAGTTCGCGTAGTCGCTGGATCGTGGCGGTGATACCGGCCTTGAGGGGATCGGAAAAGAGCACGAAACCCAGGAAGCACATGCCCGTCTCGTCGGCCTTTCCGATCGTCCTCGTGGCGCCGAGTTTTTTGCGGGCCAAGCCGAGGGTGCGTTGTCCGTTCCTGCTGTACTCCGCAAAACGATCCTCGATCTGTTGCCGTACGGCTTGAATGGGTTGCTCTGTGCAACCCGCGCCCTCGGCGGTCCCGCACACGTCGAGCACCTGCGCCAATGCACCCTTGGTAATCATGACGTTGCCATCGGGGCCGGACACGAGCACGGTCAAGCGTTTGCGCAGGAAATCGTAGGGTACCTCGTCGAGCTTCTTCCAGGCCGTGATGTCGATGACGCAATGATTGCGGACGGCTGCGTCGATCGGGCTTGCGAAGCCGGTCTCGAAGGAAGAGTTGAGGTAGACGTAGAGCAGGCACTGCGCGCTCTCCTTGCCGTCCAGGTCGTTCACGGACTGAAGCTTGACTTCGCCTTCCGTGATGGTTCCCGTCTTGTCGGTGCAGAGCACGTTCATGCTGCCGAAATTCTCGATCGACGAGAGTCTCTTGACGATGACCTTCTTTTCCGCCATGCGCCTGGCGCCGGCAGCAAGGTTGATGCTCACGATGGCTGGCAGAAGTTGCGGAGTCAGCCCGACCGCAAGCGCCATCGAAAACAGAAAGGAATCCAGCACCGGTCGATGCAGGTACACATTGAAGGCGAAGATGCCGATCACCAAGACAAGCGTGACTTCCATCAGCAAGTAGCCGAAGCGTCGGACGCCTCGCTCGAAATCCGTCTCGGGTGGCCGCAGCTTGAGACGCTCCGAGACCTTTCCGAATTCGCTGTCCTTGCCGATGGCCACGACCAGCGCGGTGCCGCTCCCCGAAACCACGTGCGTTCCCAGGAAGACGAAATTCGTCCGCTTGGCGAGAGGGGTGTCCGCCGGAAGGACCGAAACTGATTTCTCGGCCGGGAAGGTCTCGCCTGTCAGGGTGGCCTCGTCTGCGAAGAGGTCGCGCGACTCGAGCAGCAGGCAATCGCCGGGGGCGGTGGCTCCGGCGGACAGAAGCACGACGTCGCCCGGCACTACGTCCGAAACGGGGATCTCGACCGGCGCGCCGTCGCGCAGGACCTTCGTCTTCACCTCAACGAGCGAGAGCAGCTTTTCCACCGCCCCAGCCGCGCCGCGCTCTTGCCAGAAGCCGAGCAGGCCGCTGGCCAGCACGATGACGAGGATGATCACGGCATCTACGGTGTCGTGCAGGAAGACCGAGATAACCGCCGCGCCAACGAGCATCAGCACGATCGGACTGGAAAACTGCCCGAGCAGTAGGGCGAGGGCGTCGGTCCTCTTTTTGGGGACCAGCCGACTCGCCGCGAACTGCTTCAGCCGACCGAGTGCTTCTGCGGCTGATAAGCCTTTTGACGTCGTCCCGATCCGACTGACAGCTTCATCGATGGGCAGGTTCCAGAAGGGTTTGTCAGGCTGCCCCATCGAACGTCACCGACTGGCTGCCTCAGGGACGCCGGGCCACTTCCAGTTGCGAATTTCAGGAAGATCCCGCCCGTTCTTTCTGATGTATTGCTTGTGTTCGATCAATTTCTGCTCCAACACACGCTTCAGAGCGTGTCCCCGTTCACCGGTCTGCGGCAGGCGGTCGACGGCTGACATCACGAGGTGGAAACGGTCGAGGTCGTTCAGCACCGTCATGTCGAAAGCCGTCGTGATCGTGCCTTCCTCTTTGTAGCCACGGACGTGGATGTTGTCGTGGTTGGTTCGGCGATACGTCAGCTTGTGGATCAACGAAGGGTAGCCGTGGAATGCGAAGACCACCGGCTTGTCGGTCGTAAAGAGCTCGTCGAAGTCCTCCTCGGCCAGGCCATGCGGATGCTCGCTTTGGGGCTGCAGCTTCATCAGGTCGACCACGTTGACGACACGCAACTTCAGTTCCGGCAGATGCTCGCGCAGGATCGAGACGGCCGCAAGCGTCTCGAGCGTCGGTACGTCGCCGCAGCAGGCCATGACGACATCGGGCGCCACGTTCGGATCGCTGCTTGCCCAGTCCCAGATGCCGATGCCCTGGGTACAGTGCGCCGCGGCCGCGTCCATCGCCAGCCATTGCGGCGCCGGATGCTTGCCGGCGATGACGACGTTGACGTAGTGTCGACTGCGCAGGCAGTGGTCCATGACGGACAGCAGGCAGTTCGCATCGGGCGGCAGGTAGACGCGAACGATCTCGGCCTTCTTGTTGGCGACGTGGTCGATAAATCCGGGATCCTGGTGCGTGAAGCCGTTGTGGTCCTGGCGCCAAACATGCGAGGCAAGCAGGTAATTCAGGGAGGCGACCTTTCGGCGCCACGGAATGTGCGATGTCACCTTCAGCCATTTGGCGAACTGGTTGAACATCGAGTCGACGATGTGGGTGAAGGCCTCGTAGCAGTTGAAGAGACCGTGCCGCCCGGTGAGCAGGTAGCCCTCCAGCCAGCCCTGGCACTGGTGCTCGCTGAGCATCTCCATGACACGCCCGGTCGGAGCGAGAAATTCGTCGTTGGGAATCGTGGTCGCGTCCCACTGGCGATTTGTCGCTTCGAAAAGTGCTTCCAGGCCATTGGACAGCGTCTCGTCGGGTCCGAAGACGCGGAAATTGCGCTGCGCGTCGTTCAGCTTAGTGACATCGCGCAGGAACGGCCCGAGCACGTGCGTGTCGCCGATGCCGGGCGCGCCCGGCGCGGGTACGGAGCAGGCGTAGTCGCGAAAGTCGGGCATGCGAAGGTCACGCAGCAGCATCCCGCCATTGGCGTGCGGGTTCGAGCCCATGCGCCGCTCGCCACGCGGCGCCAACTCGGCCAACTCCGGGAGCAGGCGACCGAACTCGTCGAAAAGCTCCTCGGGTCGGTAGCTCTTCAGCCAGTCCTCGAGCAACCGGAGATGACCGGGATGCGACGCCGGGTCGGAGATCGGCACCTGGTGCGAGCGAAACGTGCCTTCGATCTGCTGGCCGTCGACTTCCTTCGGCCCGGTCCAGCCCTTGGGCGATGCGAGCACGATCATCGGCCAGCGTGGCCGCTCGCGTTGGCCGTTGGCGCGCGCCTCGTGCTGGATGGCGTGAATCTCCGTGATCGCCGTGTCGAGGGCCGCGGCCATGGCCTCGTGCATCGGCTCGGGCTCGTACCCTTCGACGAAATGCGGCGTCCATCCGTAGCCGCGCAGCAGCTGTTCCAGTTCGTCGCGGCTGATCCGCGCAAGTAACGTCGGGTTGGCGATCTTGTATCCGTTCAGATGCAGGATCGGAAGGACGGCGCCGTCGTGCACCGGGTCGAGGAACTTGTTCGAGTGCCACGCCGTCGCGAGCGGCCCGGTCTCGGCCTCGCCGTCGCCGACAACGCAGGCGACGATCAGCCCGGGGTTGTCGAACACCGCCCCGAACGAATGGCTGAGCGAGTAGCCGAGCTCGCCACCCTCGTGGATCGAGCCCGGGCACTCCGGCGAGACGTGGCTTGGGATTCCGCCCGGGAAGGAGAATTGCAGGAACAGGTTGCGCAAGCCGGCTTCGTCCTGACTGATCTCCGGGTACACCTCGCTGTACGTGCCCTCGAGGTAGGTGTTGCCGACGATCGCCGGGCCGCCGTGTCCGGGGCCAGAGACGTAGATCATGTCGAGGTCGTACTGCCGAATGACGCGGTTCAGGTGCACGTAGATGAAGTTCTGCCCCGGCGTCGTACCCCAGTGGCCGAGCAGCATGTGCTTGATGTCGCGCAGCGCCAGAGGTCGCTTCAGCAGCGGGTTATCGAACAGATAGATCTGCCCGACGGAAAGGTAGTTCGCCGCGCGCCAGTAGGCGTCCATCCGGCGGAGAAGCTCGGGCGCGAGCGGGCTAGGGGGCGCGGCGGTCGGTGCGCCTTTCGGCGCAGTCAGAGTCGGGAGGGTCATTGTGGTCGCCTTCGTTCAGTCGCCCAGGTGAAGAACACGAGACACTGACCTTGCGATCATCAATTCCTCGTCGGTCCGGATCACGCGAACCGTGGCCAGGCTCCCATCGGTTGAAATGACGGCGGCGTGCGCGGTGTTGCGCGATGCGTCGAGCTCGATGCCGAGGAAGCCGAGCCCCTCGCAGATCCGAGCACGCACGGCAGCGGCGTTCTCGCCGATGCCGCCCGAGAAGACCAGGGTGTCGATGCCGCCGAGAGCGGCCGCGTAGGCGCCGACGTATTTCTTGGCCTGATAGCAGAAGAGAGCGACAGCTTCTGCGGCGCGAACGTCAGTGGCTCCGCGCTCGAGCAGGTCGCGTATGTCGGAGCTTGTTTCGGAGACGCCCAGGAGGCCTGACTGCTCGGTTGCCATCGCGAAGAAGTCGCCGGCGCTCAGTTGCTCCGACCTTTCCAGGTACGAAGCCAAGCCCGGGTCGAGATCACCGGAGCGGGTGCCCATCAACAGGCCAGAGGTCGGCGTGAAGCTCATGCTGGTGTCGATGCTGCGGCCGTCCAGTACGGCTGCAAGGCTGGCACCGTTTCCCAGATGCGCGAGGATGACCCGACCCCGAGTCGCAGTCTTGCCCGCAAGGCGGCCGAGCTCTTCCATCAGGTACCCGTAGGACAGACCATGAAAGCCATAGCGCCGTATGCCCTTAGCGTCGTAGCGACGAGGGATCGGAAGCAGCTGCGCTACCCGCGGCATCGAGCGGTGAAACGCAGTGTCGAAGCACACCACATGCGGCAAGGTCGGTCTGGCAGCCGTCAGCGCATCGATCAGCTCGATCTCGATCGGCAGATGGTCAGGATCGACCGGCACCAGGCGACGAAGCTCATCCAGCAGCGCCGGCGTCACCAGCGCTGGTTCCGTGTGCTCCATGCCGTGAACCACCCGATGCCCGATCGCCTTCACCGACGCAAAGAGGCTTTGCGACACGAGCCAGTCCACCAAGGCCCGCGCGGCGGATATGTGATTGCCGGTCGAGAGGTGACGATTGCCGCTGCGACCGTCGACCGCACTGAACTCAAGGGAAGTTCCGCTCACCCCGATGCGATCGACCTTGCCGCCGAGCTCGCGCTCAGGTCGTTCAACCCTGCCGAACAGCGCGAATTTGATGCTCGACGAACCACCGTTGATAGACAGGATGCTCAACGCCGATCATCCAAAAATTGATAGCGACTCTAGCCCGCAACCTCGAAAAGTCTTGTACGCCAGCGCACAGATGCGCGGCAGGATGCGGACGCCGTACCCACAATCTGACCCAGATCGAGCACGCCGATTCGAGTGGGGCGACGACGATCGTGCTGGGAGCAAGGGCTGTCGGGCGGCCTGCAGGACGATCCCGAACTGGGTGTGAAGGGCGAGGCAATCAAGCAGGAGGTTCCTCGCGCACCCGGCGTCGTCGGACTCCTGCACGTCCTTTGGAGCCAGATGATCGCGTGGACGCGGGGCGATCCGGTGGTCGCCGATTCGATCTCCGCGGCCAAGTCTTGCTCGGTAGGCGCTCGCTAGGCGAGAAGCTCGGCACCGACGCCGCGATGCAGGGGGTGGATCAACGAGCAGATCCGGGCTGCGGCATCGCGCTAGACACGCACATTTGCGCGCTGTCGAGCAGGGCGGTCCGGTGCTTCGCCTCGGAATGGGTAGCCACCTCAGACCTCTGTCCGCACGCCGGTCGGACCCAAAAAGGAGGTAGAGCGTGGGCGCGAAAATCCAGCCAATTTGGCGAGAGTTCCCGCAGATACCTCCGTGGTGAAATATCGAAGTCGCCGGGTCGACGTACACTTTCCCGACCGCTGACAGAGTAACCGTGCCCACGTTTGAAATAGCGACAACATGAAACTGCGCCGCAAATACCGCGTCCTGACAGCGCTCATCGCGCTGTTCGGCGTGCTATTCACGCAGTTGTCGGTGGCCGCGTATGCATGCCCAAGCCTCCTCAAAGGCGACCTGCACCCGACGATGATGGCCGGAGATCCGTCTCCGATGCAGCCAATGCCGAACTGCGATCAGCCTGATTCGACGGAGCCGGCGTTGTGCCTGGCGCATTGTCAGGACGCCAAATCGTCTCTGGATAAGGCCGACGTGCCCACTGTCGCGCCGGCCACCTTCATTGTTTCGAGCATCCTGACGGCCCTGGCGCCGCCACTCCTTGCGCCGATAAGAGACGTCGAGCGGGATTCACTCCTGCTGCGCATCACGTCTCCGCCGATCTCGATTCGGCACTGCTGCTTCCGCATCTGATCTCCCGCTGCTGCGCGCGCTGAGGCCGACGAGAGTCGTCTTCGGCAGCCAGAGGTCGCCCGCTTGTGCGCGCGACTTTCGACCTTGCGTCGTCTGTCTGGAGATTTCATGTTGCTATTCGCACCCCGGCGTGCGTCGATGGTCCGCCCCAAGGCGAGCCACGGCGCCTTGCTCGCGCTTTTCCTGAGCGCGGGTCTCTTTCCCGTCCAATCAGCACTTGCGCTGACCTTCGACGAGGCACTGCGCTTCGCGCAGGAGCGCTCCCGCCAGCTCCCGGCTCAGAACGCAGCGGCCACGGCGTCTCGTGAGATGGCGGCCGCGGCCAGGCAGCGTCCTGACCCGACATTGAAGGCCGGGATCAACAATTTGCCGGTCGACGGGCCGGACCGCTTCAGCCTGACGCGCGATTTCATGACGATGCGCTCGATCGGCGTCATGCAGGAGCTGACCCGCGGCAGCAAGCTGGAGGCGCGCTCGGCTCGCTTTGAACGCGAAGCCGCGATGGCCGAGGCAAGCCGCGAGCTCGCGCTGGCGAACCTGCAGCGGGACACCGCGGTGGCTTGGCTGGATCGTTACTACCAGGAGCGAATGCTCGAGGTGCTGACGGGTCAGCGAGATGAAGCGAAACTGCAAATCGAAGCAGCTGACGCTGCTTATCGGGGCGGCCGCGGATCGCAGACCGATGTCTTCGAGGCTCGCTCTGCGGTCGCCCTGATCGAGGATCGAATTGCCCAGAACGAGCGGCAGGTCGCGACGGCGAAGACCCAGCTCGCCCGTTGGATTGGACCGCCCGCCGGCGAGCCGCTTTCGGCGCCACCTTCCCTAAGTGCGGTCAGCTTCCGTCCCGAGGATCTGGAAGGCCTCATCGCGCATCACCCGGAAATCGCGGTCCTGGCCAAACGCGAGGAGATGGCGCAAGCCGATGTCGCGCTTGCCCAGGCCGACAAGAAGCCAGATGTCAGCGTCGAGCTGATGTACAGCCAGCGTGGTTCGGCGTACTCCAACATGGCGTCGATCAACTTCTCGATCCCGCTTCAATGGGACCAGAAGAACCGGCAGGACCGCGAGGTCGCGGCCAAGCTCGCCACGCTTGAGCAGAGGCGGGCCGAGCGAGAGGAAGCGGCACGTATGCACGTCGCCGACGACCTCGCTATGTGGCAGGAATGGCAAAGCAATCGTGATCGGCTGGCACGCTACGAAGGAACGCTTGTTCCACTCGCGGCGGAGAGAACGCGCGCGTCCATCGCTGCCTACCGAGGTGCCAGCGCACCGTTGAGTGCGGTCTTGGAGTCCCGCCGCGGCGAGATCGAGACGCGCCTCGAGCGACTTCGCCTGGAGATGGAGACGGCGCGCCTGTGGGCGCAGCTGAACTACCTGATTCCAGTCGGCACGAACGATTCGCACGGCCTATCGAGAAAGCTCCCATGAAATCGAGCACCTTAACCTTCTCTCTGCTGGCCGCTGCTGTGGCGGTTGCCGCCGGCGGCTATGGCCTTTACCGGCTCGGCATGGAGCGTGGCGCGGGCACCGGGCAGCACGCGGAAGCGGCAGTCACGGCCCCGGTGGTGGCCCCTGCTCTGCAAAGCGCTCGCGAGGGAGAAGACGCAACCCGCCGCCATTTGCAGGCCGGCCTCAAAGCGGGCGATGTCGACCCGGTGACGGGCAAGAAGATCCTTTACTACCACGACCCGATGGTGCCGGCGAGCAAGTTCGACAAGCCCGGCAAGTCGCCCTTCATGGACATGATGATGTCGCCGGTCTACGCGGACAGCGACAGCGACCGCGGCGATGTCACGGTGAGCTCGCGCATCCAGCAGAACCTAGGTGTCAGGACCGCCTTGGTCACGGAAGGAACTCTGTCCCCGCAAGTCTCCGCTGTCGGCAGCATCGCCTTCAACGAGCGCGACCAGTCGGTCGTCCAGGTGCGCGCTACTGGCTATGTCGAGCGCCTCTACGTACGCGCCACTCTCGACCGGGTGGCCAAGGGCCAGCCACTCGTCGACCTGTATGTCCCCGACTGGATCGCGGCTCAGGAAGAGTTCCTCTCGGTCCGTCGCATGCAGGGAACCGATCTCGCCCCGCTGGTCGATGGTGCGCGACAGCGCATGCGCCAGGTCGGCATGAGCGATGAGCAAATCCGAGTTGTTGAAAAGACCGGCAAGACCCAGCCGCGCATTACGCTCGTCGCGCCCACCGGCGGCGTTGTCGTCGAGCTGGCCGTGCGCGAGGGCATGACGGTGATGGCCGGGGCGACGCTGTTTCGGATCAGCGGCCTCTCGACCGTCTGGGCGAACGCGGAGATTCCGGAGAGCCAGTCGGCATTGCTGCGACCGGGCGCAAGGGTGCAGGTAAGGAGTCCTGCCGCACCGGGATCGGTCTTCGAAGGCAAGGTGCAGGCAATCCTTCCCGACGTCAATGCGGCCACCCGCACCCTGAAGGCGCGTCTGGAGCTGGCCAATCCGGGCGGGCGTCTGGTCCCCGGCATGTTCGTGCAGATGCAGTTCATGGACATGCGTGACGAGAAAGCGCTGCTGATCCCTACCGAGGCCGTCATCCAGACCGGCAAGCGCACGGTGGTGATGCTGGCCGAAGCGAACGGGCGCTTTCGGCCGGTCGATGTCGAAGTCGGCATTGAAAGCGGTGGCCAGACCGAGATCAAGCGCGGCCTGCAGGCCGGACAAAGAGTCGTCGTGTCGTCCCAATTCCTGATCGACTCCGAGGCCAGCTTGCGGGGAATCGAAGCTCGCTTGAATGGCGCGCCGCCGGATCCTTCGGCAAGCGCTCCTCAAGGGGCGGGCGCTCCTATCGCGGCCGGAGCCCCGCGGCACTCGGGCGAGGGCAAGGTCGAAAGCATCGACAAGGACGCGATGACCTTGTCGCACGGGCCGATCGCGACCATGAAGTGGCCGGCGATGACGATGACCTTCAAGCTTCCACCAAGCGGTGCGCCGAAAGAGGTCAAGACAGGCGAGCGGGTCGGTTTCGAGTTCTATATCGACAAGGACGGGTTGCCGCAGCTGACAGCGGTCAAGCCGACGCCGGCCGGCAGCGCGGCGAGCATGCGAGCTTCGGGCACCAAGCCATGATGGCGCGGCTCATTCGCTGGTCGATCGTCAACCGGTTCCTCGTGCTGCTGGCGACGCTGATGGTGAGCGCCTGGGGGGTGTACTCGGTCTTGCACACGCCCCTGGATGCGCTGCCCGACCTGTCCGATGTGCAAGTGATCATCCGCACGAGCTATCCGGGACAGGCGCCGCGCATCGTCGAGAACCAGATTACCTATCCGCTGACGACGACCATGTTGTCTGTCCCTGGCGCCAAGACCGTGCGCGGCTACTCCTTCTTCGGCGATTCGTTCGTCTACGTGTTGTTCGAGGACGGGACCGATCTCTACTGGGCGCGTTCTCGGGTGCTGGAATACCTGAACCAGGTCCAGTCGCGTCTGCCGCCGAGCGCAAAGGCGTCGCTCGGACCGGACGCCACCGGGGTCGGCTGGATCTACCAGTACTCGCTCGTAGACCGAAGCGGCACCCAGGATGCAGGCCAGCTGCGGGCTCTGCAGGACTGGTTTCTCAAGTACGAGCTGAAGACAGTTCCCAACGTCGCCGAGGTCGCCTCGGTGGGCGGCATGGTGCGGCAGTACCAGGTCGTCCTCGACCCCGACAAGCTCGCTGCGTACAAGATTCCGCAGAGCAAGGTCGTGGACGCAATCCAGAAGTCCAACCAGGAGGCCGGCGGGTCGGTGCTCGAGCTCGGCGAGGCCGAGTACATGGTGCGGGCGTCGGGCTATTTGCAAAGCCTCGAGGACTTCAAGAAGGTCCCTCTGATGACGACAGACGCCGGCGTGTCGGTGCGGTTGGGTGACGTCGCGCACATCCAGATCGGACCGGAGATGCGCCGCGGCATCGGCGAACTAGACGGTGAGGGCGAGGCGGTCGGCGGCGTGATCGTGATGCGCTCGGGCAAGAACGCGCTCGAAACGATCGCCGCCGTCAAGGACAAGCTCAAGTCGCTGCAGGCCAGCCTGCCGAGAGGCGTCGAGATCGTTCCGACCTACGACCGCTCGAGCCTGATCGAACGGGCCATCGACAACCTCAGCCACAAGCTGGTCGAGGAGTTCCTGGTCGTGGCCGTGGTCTGCTTCCTCTTCCTGTTCCACCTGCGTTCGGCTTTTGTCGCGATCGTGTCGCTGCCAATCGGCATCCTCGTCGCTTTCATCGCGCTCCAGTACCAGGGTGTCAACGCCAACATCATGTCGCTCGGCGGCATCGCGATTGCGATCGGTGCCATGGTGGACGCTGCTGTCGTGATGATCGAAAACGCCCACAAGCACCTCGAGCATTGGAAGCACGAGCACCCGGGCGAGACGTTGAAGGGCGAAGCGCATTGGCGCGTCATCGCCGATTCGGCCGCCGAAGTGGGGCCGGCGCTCTTTTTCTCTCTGCTGATCATCACGCTGTCGTTCATCCCGGTCTTTACCCTGGAAGCACAGGAGGGTCGGCTGTTTTCGCCGCTAGCCTTCACCAAGACCTATTCGATGGCAGCCGCTGCGAGTCTATCGGTGACGCTCATCCCCGTTCTCATGGGGTACCTGGTGCGAGGCAAGATTCCTGACGAGCGCGCAAACCCGCTCAATCGCTTTCTGATTGCCGTCTATCAGCCGATGCTCAACGCGGTGTTGCGCTGGCCCAAGCTGACGTTGGCCATTGCGGGTGTGGCCCTGGTGCTCAGCCTCTGGCCAGTGCAGCACATCGGCGGCGAATTCATGCCGCCACTCGATGAGGGCGACCTGCTGTACATGCCCTCGGCCCTGCCCGGTCTCTCGGCGGGCAAGGCAGCGGAGTTGCTGCAACAGACCGACCGGCTCATCAAGACGGTCCCCGAGGTCGTCAGCGTCTTCGGCAAGGCGGGGCGAGCTGAGACGGCAACCGACCCAGCGCCGCTCGAGATGTTCGAGACGACGATCCAGTTCAAGCCGCGCGCCCAGTGGCGGGCTGGCCTGACACAGGACAAGCTGGTCGAGGAGCTCGATCGCATCGTTCAGGTGCCAGGCTTGTCCAACATCTGGGTGCCACCGATCCGAAACCGGATCGACATGCTGGCCACCGGCATCAAGAGTCCTGTAGGCGTGAAAGTGGCCGGCACCGACCTGGCGACGATCGACCGTGTGACTGGCGAGATCGAGCGGGCACTGAAGGACGTCCCGGGCGTCTCCAGCGCGCTTGCCGAACGCCTGACCGGCGGCCGCTACGTGGACGTGAACATCAAGCGCGACGAGGCCGCGCGCTTCGGCATGAACATCGCCGATGTTCAGTCGGTCATCAGCACCGCTGTCGGTGGCGAGAACATCGGCGAGACGGTCGAAGGCCTGCAGCGCTTCCCGATCAACGTGCGCTACCCGCGCGAGATCCGGGATTCGCTCGACAAGCTGCGCGGCTTGCCCATCGTCTCGGAGCGCGGTGCCCGCCTGGTGCTGTCGGATGTTGCGGATGTCCGCATCACAGACGGGCCGCCGATGTTGCGCAGCGAGAACGCTCGACTCTCAGGGTGGGTCTATGTCGACATTCGCGGCCGGGATCTCCGGTCGGCTGTGCAAGACATGCAGCGTGCGGTGGCACAAAAGGTCAAGCTGCCGCCGGGTTATTCGATCTCGTGGTCCGGGCAGTTCGAGTTTCTGGAGCGCGCAACGGCGAAGCTGAAGATCGTCGTCCCGTTCACGCTGCTGATCATCTTCATCCTGCTGTATCTGACCTTCAGCCGCTTCGACGAGGCGCTGCTGATCATGGCCACGTTGCCGTTCGCTCTGGTCGGCGGCATCTGGCTGCTCTACCTGCTCAGCTACAACCTGTCGGTAGCGGGAGCTGTTGGATTCATCGCCCTCGCCGGGGTCTCCGCCGAGTTCGGCGTGATCATGCTTCTCTACCTGAAGCACGCCTGGCAGAGCCGGATCGACGCCGGGCACACAGATAACGAGCACCTGCTCGACGCTATTCGCGATGGCGCCGTTCTGCGCGTCCGGCCCAAGGCCATGACGGTGGCGGTCATCTTGGCGGGGCTGTTTCCGATCATGTGGGGAACGGGGACGGGCTCGGAGGTGATGCAAAGGATTGCCGCGCCGATGGTCGGCGGAATGATCACCGCGCCGTTGCTGTCGATGTTCGTGATCCCGGCCGCCTACCTGCTGATGCGGAGACGTCGAGAGCAAAAGGCCTCACGCGTGCCGTTCTGGAAGGGGCAACGTGGCACGACGTGATATGCCCCGCAGCCAGTCACCGCTCGTGCTTCCCCTGGACCATGGACCCTGTGCTCAGTCCGCGCCCTACGAGAACAAGCGGCGCAGGGCTCGTCACCAGGCGCTTGGTCGGGACGTCGTGCGATGAATCGTCTGGCGCAACTGCGATCTCGATCCTGGCTGAACCGGGACCGACCGTCCGCAGCCCCTCGACCGCAGGTCTGAGTCGTTCCGCGCGGCGTTGACGGCCACTGCGCCGCGCACATCTCTTTTGGCCGAATACCTACGGAGTTATCAATGAAGACTCGCAACACATTTCTCTTTGCAATGCTTGCCGCTTCCGCGGCCGCTCAGGCGCAAATGTCTCCCGACATGAAGATGACGGCGCCCATGAAAGCCTCGGCACCCGCCGGGCAGGCGTCGACCGTGATGACCAACGCTGTCGTGCAAAAGGTCGACGCGGCGAAAGGAAACGTGACGCTCAAGCACGAGGACATCACCAACGTCGGCATGCCTGCCATGACGATGGCCTTCGGCGTCGCAGACAAGAAGATGCTCCACAACATGAAGGCTGGCGACAAGGTCCGCTTCCATGTGGAGATCGTGAACGGCGCACCAACCGTCACACGCATCGAGGAGGCGCACTAGCTTAAGGGCCGAGTGGGCGCGGTTTGTTTCTAGACCACGTGCGCCGGCGCCAGCTCGCAGGTCTGCCCGGTGTCGCCGAGCTCGATCTGAATCGTCGCGTGGTCAATGGTGAAGTGCTCACGCAGCTCCGCGCACACCTCATTGCGCAACGCGTCCCCGGGGTAGCCCGAAGGGATGACCAAGTGCGCCGTCACGGCGGTTTCGGTCGTGCTCACCCCCACACGTGCAGGTCGTGCACTTCTGAGACTCCGTCGACCGACGCCAGATAGTGCCGCACCTTTTCGATGTCGATGCCGGCTGGAACTGCATCCAGCGCCAGGAAGACTGAGTCGCGCAGCAATCCCCAGGTGCCGATGACGATGAGAACAGCAATGGCCAAGCTCACTACCGGATCGAGCCAGTGCCAACCGGTGTAGAGGATGGCGAAGCCCGCCACGACCACACCGAGCGCGATCACCGCATCTCCTGCCATGTGCGTGAATGCCGCCCGCACGTTCAGGTCGCCCTTGCGGCCGGACATGAAGAGCAGGGCCGTCGCCAGGTTGATGAACACGCCGACGGCGGCCACGACGATCACCGTCATCCCCTGCACCTCGCTGGGATGGCGAAAGCAGAAGCTTCGGTTGCTGTGGTCACCCGAACAGATCGCCGGATGGCTCAAGCATGCCTATCCGCACGACGAGAGTCATCGCGTGTCGCACGAGACCATCTATCGCACCCTCTTCATCCAGGCGC
>Ga0123337_10002491_pt1 | contig 20967 bp, 17 predicted proteins | sample frozenSSSSmetaG_FD_89792 | JGI IMG/M metagenome (GOLD analysis project Ga0123337, IMG submission 89792) | Glacier valley bacterial and archeal communities from Borup Fiord, Nunavut, Canada, to study Microbial Dark Matter (Phase II) -... | ecosystem: Environmental > Aquatic > Freshwater > Ice >...
GCCAATGCGCACTACGTTGTCCGCAATCTCGGGCTGGCCAACCTCAAGGTCGCGGGGGTCATGCCGTATCTCTTTCAGCTGCGCTACGCGGTGCGCCGGGATGAGCCCGTGCTGCGCGACATCCTCGACAAGGGCGTGGCCTCGCTGAACCTGCGGGAGCGCGAGGCGATCATCTCTCCCTGGGTGAAATTGGATTACACGGATATCGTCCGTTGGGATTATGTGATGCGGTGGGCGGGCGCGTTGACGGCGCTGGTGGCACTGGTGGGAGGGTTGATCATGTGGCGGCACCTGAGCCTCCGATCCGAGCTGGAAAAGCGCCTGCGCATCCAGCGCGATCTGGAGTCTGCCCAAGCCCGGCTTGAGCGTCTCAACGAGGAAAAAAGCGGCCTCATGCGGATGGCCGCGCACGACCTGCGCAGTCCGTTGACGGGAATTACCATGTGCATCGAGATGATGCGGCTCGAATCCGCCCGGCCGTCGCGCGAGGCCTTTGACCGCGTCGAGGCGTTGGTGAACCAGATGGCGCACATGATCCGGAATCTGCTCGATGTGGAGGCGCTGGAGGACGGCAGCCGCCGACTTCAGATCGAGCCGCTGGATATGGCGGCGGCCGTTCAGGAAACGCTGGCCGCCCTCCGTCCGGTGGCCGAGCGCAAGCGCATCGTGCTTCGCATGGAGATGACCACACATGCGCTGGAGGCGTTGGCCGACCGGAGCGCCCTCTACCAGGTGATAGAAAACCTCGTTTCAAACGCGCTGAAATATTCGCCGCCGGAAACGGAAATCGTGGTCGAGGTCGGTGCCCTGCACGACGGTCGCGCGTGCCTGCGCGTGCAGGACCAGGGGCCGGGCATCAAGCCCGAGGAGATGCCGCGGCTTTTCCAAAAATATACCTGCTTAAGCGCCAGACCTACGGGAGGTGAACCGTCCACCGGGCTGGGGTTGGCCATCGTTAAGCAACTCGTCACCACAATGGGCGGCCGCGTGTGGTGCGAATCTCCGGCGGAGGGCGGGGCGTGCTTTGTCGTCGAACTGCCGGCGTCGGCCACAGCCGTGTTGTAGGGGCGGGCCGGCGGATCAGAGTGTTTTCAAGGCGGCGCGGGCGCGGGTCTTGTCGATCTCGTCGTGTTTTTCGACCGAGGGCATGAGCAGGCCGTGTTCGAAGCAGGCGCGGGCTTTTCCCTTTTGGCCGTCGGCGAGGTAGGCGAAGCCTAGGTCGATGTGGTGTGAGAGCGCGTTGGGCTCCAGGGCGACGGCCCGTTGGAGGTAAGCGACGGCTTGGGCGGTGGAGGCGTCGGGCAGGCCGCCGTAGATGATGCGGACAAAGAATTTTGTGGTGCCGCCGAGTGAGGCGATCTCGTAGTTCCAGCGTCCGAGGAAGTGGTGGGCCCAGGCGTAGTTGGGATCGAGGGCGAGGGCGCGCTCGGCCTCTTCTTTCATGAGTCGGGAATAACGGATCTTGGTGCGGGTATCGCTGTAGACGGCGAGCGTGCCGTGGCAGACGGCGAGGGAGAGGACGCTGACAGCGTTTTTCGGATCGAGGGCGACGGAGCGTTCGGCGTAGGCGAGGGCTTCGGTGGCGCGGTGTTTTTTCTCGGCGATGGCGGTGTCGGGGAGGTCGACGATGGAGTCAGAGTATTGGCGGGCGATTTTTTGAAGGATGAAGGCGTCGTTGGTCTTGGCCTGGTCGGCTTGGAGGAAGAGGTCGAGAGCCTTGGCGGAATCGAGGCGGTGCTCGGCGACGAGGCCATCGTGGATCAGTTCGTCCACACTGATCGCGCGCGCGGTCGCGAGCGGGAGCAGCAGGGCGAAGAGCAGGGCGACGGCGCGGCGCATCACTCGGGTTTTTTGAAGAGGTAGTGACTGACGAGCCATTCGTTGCCTTCGCGGTAGCCCCAGAGTTCGGCGCAGCTCATGTAGAAGATGCGCCAGTAGGACCACCACTTGGTCACGTTGTTGGGGCCGTAAACGTCGGCGAAAATCGGGAGGATTTCGGCTTTGTGGGCGTCCATGTTTTGGAGCCAGTGCTCGGCGGTTTGCTGGTAGTGGCGTCCGTTGACCTTCCAGTCTTGGAGGAGCTTCAGGTCGTCTTGGAAATAGCTGAAGAGGTCGTGGGCGGGCATTTGTCCGCCGGTGAAGAAGTAGCGGCTCATCCAGTCGCTCGGGCCTTGCGAGACGAAGTGGTAGGAGAACTTGTGGTGAGTGAAGATGTGGGTGAAAAGCAGGCCGCCGGGCTTGAGCCAGCGGGCGATGTTGCGGAAGAGGAGTTGGTAATTTTTGAGATGCTCGAACATCTCGACGGAGACGACGCGGTCGAAGCGGGCGGCATCAATGTCGAAGGCGTTGATGTCGCAGGTGATGATGGTGAGGTTGGTGAGGCCGCTTTTTTTGGCCTCGGCGTCGATGTGCTCTTTTTGGGTGCGGGAGTTGGAGATGGCGGTGATGCGGGCGCGGGGGAATTTGGCGGCGTTGTAGAGGGCGAGGGAGCCCCAGCCGCAGCCGAGTTCGAGAATTTCCTGGCCGTCGGCGAGTTGGGCGCGTTCGGCGTAGAGGGAGAGCATGAGCTCTTCGGCTTGGTCGAGGGTTTCGCGTCCGGTGGGGTAGAAGCAGCCGGAGTATTTGAAGCGTTTGCCGAGGCAGTAGCGGTAGAACTCGGTGGGGACTTCGTAGTGTTGCTCGTTGGCGGCGGCGGTCTGTTCGGCGAGGGGACGGGTTTTGAGATCGGCGACGTAGGCGTGGGCGTTGTAGTTCGCGGACTCGTCGCGGATGCGCTGGGCGAGCAGGCGGCGGATGCCGAGGCGGATGGCGACGTCGGGGAGGAGGTCTTTTTCGAGGAGGGCGTCGATCATGAGATGGGGGAGTTGGGCGGGTTTTTTATGGGGAACTCAGGAAATCAGGAACGGAGGATGAGGGTGTTTTCCATGAGTTCCTGAGCTCTCTATTATTGTTGCTTAGGGAACCATGGGATGAAGGCGGAGACGCGGCGTTGGTAGGCGCGGTAGGCGTCGCCGCGGGAGCGGAGGGATTGTTCTTCGGTCATGGGGATGCCGGTGACGCGGAGGAGGAGGTAGAGCATGGCGGCGGGGCAGAGGATGCTGGTCCAACCCCAGGGCGAGGCGCAGGCGAAGAGGAAGTAGGCGACCCAGATACACCATTCGAAAAAGTAGTTGGGGTGGCGGCTGAGGGACCAGAGGCCGATGTCGCAGACGCGGCCTTTATTGGCGGGATTTTTTTTGAAGGACTTGAGTTGGGCGTCGGCGGTGGATTCGCCAAGGATCGCGATGAGCCAGAGGATGGCACCGGCGATTTCGAGCGGGTGGAGGTGAGGCGTGGGATTACGCGCGGCGAGGAGGAACGGGAGGCCGAGGATGACGACGGAGACGGCTTGTTGTTGGAAGAAAACGAACATCTTGCTCGCGAAGTTCGCGGCCCAGCGTTTGCGCATTTCCTGGTAGCGGCCGTCTTCTTCGGGGTGGTGGCCGATGACGCGGATGTAGAGGTGAGTGCCGAGGCGGAGGCTCCAGAGAAGGGCGATGACGCCGATGAGAAAGCGGCGCGGGCCCCAGCCTTGGGCGGAGAACGCGTAAAAGAGGGCGAGGACGCCGAAGGCGTAGGACCAGGCGATGTCCACGATGCCGTAGTTGTCCATGCGCCGGGCGACGGCGTAGATCGCGGCGAAGCCGGCGCAGAGGGCGGCGGTGGCGATGAGGACGAGGGCGAGGGTGGACATGGCGGCAGTGGTCAGGGCTTGGGCGTGCGGAGGGCGGCCAGCTTGTTCATTACGGGTCGGAGCGGGTAATAGATGCAGACAATGATGATCGGCACGCTGATGAGCCAGGCGGTGGCGGCGTGGATGCCGGCCCAGCCGAAGCGCTGGAGGAATTCGCCGAAGGAGGCGTCGCGAAACGTGCGCAGCATGTCGGGAATGGAGAAACGGTTTTCGTGGGCACGCCAGATCCACTCTCCGGCGCGGACGTAAACGAGGATCATCACGAGCTGAAGGGGGCCGAGGAGCTGGTTGAGCGTCTGGAGTATCGGCTGGTTCATCCGCAGAGCTAGGCCTACGCCGAGGGTGAGGAGCGCGGTGAATCCGAGAAAGGGGAGCAGCGCGCAGGCGGCGCCGACGGCGAGGGTGGCGGCGAGTCTGTCGGGCGTGACGCCCTGGGTGAGTTGGGCGACGATGGGGTCGCGGAGACGGCGGCGCCAGAAGGCGGGCTTCACTTCGGTGGTCACGCGGTGAAGAGAGACTGGGCGCCGAGCAGGTAGATCACGCCGCCGAGCGCGGTGAGGATGGCGGGGAAGGCGATTTTGCCGGGGCGGCGGGTGGCGAAGACTTCGCCGAGCTGGTCGATGGTTTTGATGCGGAAGAGTTCGACGAGCATGTAGAGCGACATGGCGATGTTGCCCCAGAGAATGACGGCGATGAACCACAGGATGCGCGCGCCGAGGGATTGTTCTTTCCAGATGACCCACACGGTGAAGGTGACGAAGGCCCAGTAGGCGTCGAAGAGGGTGGCGATGAACCACGGGTGGATGAAGACGTCGCGCGGGATGGCGAAGAGCGCGCATTGTCCGCTGGCCCAGCTCGTGACCGCGAGCATGCAGGCGAGGATGGCGATGAAGAGGATTCTGAGAAACCAGAGCATGGGGATCGGAAGGGCTGAGAGCTTAAAGGCTAGAGTTGAGAGACGGAGCCGGATACGGAGCGGATGGCCCGTCGGTCCGTCCCTGCCTCGGAATTTCAGAGGGCCAGATTATTTGGCCGCGTGTGCAGGGTTTGCACGACGGAGATGTTGCGCATGGCGAAAGCCGCTTCGCAGTAACAGAGGTAGTAGCTCCACTTGCGGATGAAGCGTTCGTCGAAACCGAGCTCGAGCACGCGTTCGCGTTTTTGATCGAAGGTGTCGCGCCAGAGTCGGAGGGTGCGGGCGTAGTCGGGGCCGAAGTCCTCGATGTGGTGAAGTTGAAAGCCGCCGGCGCGGGAGAGCTGCTTGTTCACGCGGTTGAGCGAGAGAAGGAGCGAGCCGGGGAAGATGTGCTTCTGGATAAAATCGACGCCTTTGCGGAGCTGTTCGTAGCGGTCGTCGGGGCAGGTGATGAATTGGAGGGCGAGGAGTCCGTCGGTCTTGAGGCGGGCGGAGAGGACGTCGCAGTAGGCGGGGAGGTAATCGTGTCCGAGGGCCTCCATCATCTCGATGGAGACGATCTTGTCGTAGGTGCCGGCGTGGTCGCGGTAGTCCTCAAGGCGGACGTCGATGCGGTCGGCGAAGCCGGCTTCCTGCACGCGGCGGAGGGCTAGGTCGTGCTGCTGCTTGGAGATCGTGAGGGTGGTGACGTGGCAGCCGTAGGTGGCGGCGGCGTGGATGCACCAGCCGCCCCAACCGGTGCCGATTTCGAGGACGCGGTCGTCGGGCTTGAGGCGGAGAGAACGGCAGAGGGCGTCGTTTTTTTCGCGTTGGGCGGCTTCGAGGGTGAGGTGTTGCGCGTGGGCGGGCCAGCGGGCGCTCGAATACATCATCGAGGGGTCGAGGAAGAGGGAGAAGAAGTCGTTGGAGAGGTCGTAGTGCTCGGCGATGTTGCGCTGGGCGATCTTGCGGGAGTTGGGGCGAAGGAGATGGCGGAGGCGGTTGACGAGGCGCAGCCAATTGAGGGGGAGGGCGGTGACGGAGGCAGCGGCGGAGCCGGAGAGCGTGGGGGCGTGCTCGATGTTGAGGAGGAACCAGGAGAGGACGCTGGCGAGATCGGGAGTGGTCCAGTCGCCGTCCATGAAGGATTCGGCGAAGCCGATGTCGCCGGAGAGGACGCATTTACTGAAGAAGGCAGGGCGGTGGACGCGAATGTGGGCCGTGGAGGAAAGACCGGCGGGCATACGGCGTGTGAGCGCGTCGGCGTGCGAGCCGAATTCGACGAAGCCGCCCTCGGGGAGATCGACGCGGAGGTGGCCGAGCTTCATCTCGCGGAGAGAGGCGAGCACCATGCGGCGGCAGAGGGGGCCGCAATTTTCGGGGGCCGCGAGGTAGGCTGCGGTTGAGTCGAGGGCGGGGGAATTTTCGTCGCTCATGGGGAGGGGGCGTCAGGTTGTTGGCGGGAAAGGGAGGCGTGAGGGCGGTAGAGGTCTCGCTGGTCGGAGGGGCGGGCTGCCTTGGCGAACCAAGGGATTTTTTTGAGATGGAGAAGCAGGGCGTGCCAGTGGATCAGGGTGATGACGCGCAGGGTGAGCAGCGGGTATTTGACCATGAACCATGCCAGCGCGGCGTCGGTGAGCGGGCGGGCGGGGCCGGCGAGCGTGCTGGTGAGGGTGCGGTTGGCGCCGACGTAATCGTCGATCTTGACGGAGAGTTTTTCGCCGGGGACGCGCAGGTTGAAATCGAAGTCCACATCGACGTCCGAGTAGGGGGAGACGTAGAAATTTTTTGGGGTGCGGAGGTGGAAGGTGGCGGCGGGCGTGGCGGCGTGGGCGAGCGTTTGGGGGCCGAGGAAGTAGGGCTTCATCTCGTGAAACGTGTTGGTCACTTCGGCGATGGAGGCGATGCAGGCGCCGGTGGCGTCGTAGCAGAAATAAAAAGCCACGGGGTTGAACAGGTAGCCGAGGATGCGCGGGAGGGTGACGAGTTCGATGCGGCCGCCGGGGCCGAGATCGACGCCACGGGCGGCGAGGTAGGCGAGGACGCGGGTCTTCAGGGAGGGTTCGGAAAGTTTGTCACGTATTACGTGACAAACTGTCTTTTCGGATTGGTTGTAAAGGGGTTCCGAGGTGGGAAGGAAGTCGGCTTCGCGGAAGGAGTAGAGGTTGGGGGAGTTGAGGGAAAAGAGGTGAAGGCGGCGGTCGAGGGCGGGGAGTTCGTCGAGGTCCACCGCGAGCATGAAAATACGATACACGAAGCGATGCGGCTTCGGGAGGAAGCGCGCGTGCATGACGTGACATTCGTAGAGGCGGGAGTTCATGCGGTAGGCGGGTGCAAGAAAATTAGATAATGAAGACCTTACGGAGTTTCTACGCCGCGAAAGCGGTGGGCATGACAAGGTTCATGTTTTGTTACGGGTGGCGTCGGCGGCGGGATGCCATGCCGACGTAAAAAAGCCCAAGCGGGCTACGGGGGCTGGGTTATATTTAGGGTGAAAATATATTGCGCGCAAATATTTTGTTAAAATATGTATAATAATGTTTTGCGTAGATAATTAGACATTGGGTGGGGCGCCGTTTTTAATCTGATCGAGTCCTGTAGTAGGGAGAGGTGATGCAAAATAAAAACACCCAACGAGAAAGATTCGGATTACTAACGAAGACTGTCTGGCGCTGCTCGCCCGCAATCCGCCGACGCTTCCAAATTATGGATATTTGGATGACCGACTGGCATCTCGGTAACCTTATTCACCTGTCGCGGCATTACCCGACCTGTAACCAATGGGCCCTGTCATGGACGATGGCGGGCCGGTATTTCCATAATTTCAAACGCGACGCCTCGGGCGACTCGGGCAAATCCATGTGGTGGCTTTCCCTGCACCTCGGAGTGCCGATCATCCAAATAGGTTGGTGGAAGGAAGATCCCTACAGCGGTTGCGAACTTCTTTTTAATGCACCTCCTTGGGTAAAATACAAGTAATCAGCCATTAATAATCATCAACGGCATCTCCATCATGGCACGACCAACCCGTTTTTAATCTGACCGAGTCCTGCGGTAGGGGTGATTGTGCAAAAAGCACATCAACCCGACTGATCTCAAATAACCAAAATACGCTACCTATCATGAAAACGACCATTGAAACCACTTGGGAAAACTTGCTCGAAACACTTTCGATCCTTCGGGACGAAGTCAGCCATTCCTCGCACCGAGACGGCGTGGCCATCGCCGCTTCTATTCACACCCTGAGTCTCTCCCTGTCCGGTCTCGGCAAGGCTTGGCATGACATTGCCCGCCAGCTCCCCGATGAAACCGATAAAAATACGCCGGGATTAACTCTCCAGCGTGCCTACGCCCGCCCGCTTGCAGCTGCCTTGTTGGAGCTGGGTTCCGTTCCTCCGTTCGCAGCCATCAAGCGCGTGGGTGAGCTGATGCGCGATCAATTGACCGATGGCGATCACCAGCTCCTTCCAAAGTCCCGTTTGGTGAGGTGGGAAGTGAATGTTCGTTTCGCCCGCAACATGCTGCGCGAGCGTGGCCTCGTTAATCAGCCCGATGGCTCCAGCCATTGGAAGCTCACGCAGGAAGGCGAGCGATGGGCTCGTGCCATCAGGGCTCCGCTCCCAGAAATCAAGGATGCCAATCAAGCGATGCTCTCCTTCTAAGCCGCGCTCCTCTCAAACTGTCTTCATTTATTCTACATCTTATGGGATACGATATTTGCACCACCCCAGGGGCGCGCTGGTTCGCCGTCCACTCCTGCATCTCAAATTCTCTCAAGTCGTTCCCTCGGCTACCCCATGTCGGTGAGGCGAAGGGAATGCGGGATCTTTGCGCACTCTACAAAATCCGATTGGATTTTGCCCGTGGCATTCTTCTCATGGCGGGCCATCGCTCTGAAACGGGGAATATTTATAAGAACCTCCAAAAAGCGGCCGAGGTCATGTCCTCGATGGATGCTGCTGTGGCCGGAAAAGTGCTGGAACTCTCGGCCCCAAAATTCTCCGTATCGTATGGAGGCAGCGGTCAATATGGGGTTCCAAATTACGAACTGATTAGGGGAACAGAGTCGGAGAGCGCCACCCAGACCCTCGGCCCCCTGCTGCAAGCCGCATATGCGGAGCGGCATGCCCATGCCTGAAAACTGCGGCACCTCCTATGCGAAATGCTGTTCGTCATTTATTGGAAGGAAAGTGCGTATAACCTGACTTACTATTCCTACTGGGGATCCCGTGAGGCGGCGGTCGTATTGAAAACGGCCATTACTCATGGGGCTTTCCCTGATAGTGAGGCGGCACTCGCGGCATGTGGTGGCAATCTCGATAAACTAGAGAGCCTCGATGTCATCAAAGAATTGGGGCGCAAGTTGCACAAGGAGGACTGGCGGGATTTTCATGCCTCGCAATTGGCCGAGTTCGATGAAGCGGATGTGATCTGGCACAGACACTCCGACTAGCCGCATCTGTTATATAATATTTTTAACATGAAACTGCTTTTCTCAATTCGGCATGCATACGCCCTTAGTATCGTGGCAAAAATGGCATTCCCCGAGTTAACCCAAGGGCGGGCGAATTATTGGCTTTGTGCGACCGCGTTAGAAAATGTCGCCAAGGAGCCAAATGAAAAATCTTCCGAAGAACTCAGGAAAAGAAATGTGAAGTTGATAATGCTTAAGATGGGAGTCTTTCCCAATGAATTACGCCTCGACGATGCGCAGTTCGGGGCCGAATTGGGCGAAGAAAAACCATGGGACTTTGATGCACCATCAAAAGATGCAGCGGATGCACTTGATGAACTGGCTGAAATCGTAAGGAGCGATTTAGGTTTTTCGACAATTGTAGATATGATGAGGTTTCTCTTACTCCATGATCTTTATACATCAACTGCGATGGCACCACTTTTCCTGGTGAACCGATTCGGTAATCAAAAAGAATGAGAGCCGCTGAACCATCGGGCTAGTTGAGCTATATCGGCGCTGTGCGCGGGGCTCACGCGGTCCACGGGTCGCGATCCAGGAGGAGTTCGCTGAGATTCACACCGCTCATGAAGGCGTCTTCGTGGAAACCGTAGCGGAAATAGCTGCCGGCGAAATAGGTCTCGGTGCGGCCGCGGGCGTCGGCGTTGAGCTTGGGCAACTCGGTCTGCGCACGGATCGCGCCGAGGCTGAAGAGCGGGTGGGTGTAGTCGATGTGCTTGATGACTTTGGCGGGGTCGATGAGGTCGGGGCGGTTGATGCTCACGATGTAGGTCTCGCGGTCGGAGACGCCTTGGAGGGCGTTCATCCAGTAGTGCGTGGCGGGGCTGAGGCGGCCGTTGGCGTCGAGGGTGAGCTGGTAGTTCCAGGCGGAACGGGCGAGCGGGGTGCGGGGGAGGACGGAGGCGTCGGTGTGGAGGGTGGCGACGTTGGCCTGGTATTTGAATTCGGAGAGGAGGCGGGATTCGTCGGCGGTGGGGTTGACGAGGAGGCGGAGGGCCTGGTCTCCGTGGGTGGCGACGATGACCTTGTCGAAGGCGTGCGAGGCGCCGTCGGCGGTCATGACGGTGACGCCTCCGCCTGCGGCGCCACGCGAGTTGCGGACGACGCGGACGGCGGGGCGGCCGGTGTGGATGCGGTCGCGCCACGGGGCGATGAGGCGTTCGCGGTATTCGCGGGAGCCGCCGTCCACGGTGAACCATTGGTGCTGGGTGTGGAGTCCGAGGAAGCCGTGGTTGTGGAAGAAGCGCAGGAGGCTCGTGGCGGGAAACGAGAGCATGAGCTCGGGCGAAGTGCTCCAAACGGCGGAGCTCATGGGGACGAGGTAGAGGTTGAAGAAGTCTTCGCCGTAGCCGCGGCGGCGCACGTATTCGCCGAGGGTGATGTCGGTGGTGGCGGGATCGTCGAGGGCGGCGACGGCCTCCTTGTTGAAGCGGTTGATGGCCGCGAGCATCTTGAGGAAGCGCAGGTTGAAGATATTTTTGCGCTGGGCGAAAAGGTGGTTGAGGGAGGTGCCGCACCATTCGAGGCCGGTGCGGTCGTCGCGCACGGCGAAGGACATGGTGGTTTTCTTAACCGGGACTTGGAGCTGGGCGAAGAGGCGCGTGAGGAGCGGGTAGGTGACCTCGTTGTAGACCATGAAGCCGGTGTCGATGGGGACTTCGCGGCCGGTGCCGGGCTCGGTGGCGCAGACGGTGTTGGTGTGTCCGCCGACGTAGTCAGCGGCCTCGAAGACCGTGAGATCGTGATGCTGATGGAGGAAATGGGCGGCGCCCATGCCGGCGATGCCGGTGCCGATGATGGCGATTTTGGCCATGAGAGAGTGGTGAAGGGAGTGGACGGAAATTGGCTAAAAAAAAGCGCAGGGTGTGCAACCTGTTACGGTCGCACACCCTGCGCGGATGCGAGGGAGGGAGTCAGTCTTTTTTAAGCGGAGGTATCGGTGCCGGCGGACGGAGCGGACGGGGGCGTCTGCACGGAGGGCGCGTTGCGCTGCATTTCGTGGGCGAGCTCGGTCATGTCCTTGTGAAGGGCGGGGTTCTCGGCCTTGCGCGGCAGGGTCACTTGGGCGGCGTTGACGGTGGCCACGGCGAGGGCGGCGGCGGTGGGCAACATCTGGCGGAACGTGGAGGCATACTCGGGATGCACGAGCGCGGCCTGCTGGGCGGCGGCGACGGACGCGGCGTGTTCGGCACGGGTGCCTTCCTCGAGGACGGACTGGGGGACGTCCTTCAGGCCCCAGATGAAGCCGGTCCAGGAGAGCATTTTCAGGCCGTAGTAGGTGGGGTCGATCTCCCACCAGTAGAAACCGTTGCGGGTGGCGCTCTGGTAGCGGTGGTGGTTGTTGTGCCAGCCTTCGCCGAGACAGATGATCGCGAGGATGAAGCTGTTGCGGGAGTCGTCGTCGGTCTTGTAGCGGCGCTTGCCCATGAGGTGGGCCATCGAGTTGATGCAGGCGGTGCCGTGGAAGAGGAACGTGGTGCTTACGAAGAAGCCCCAGATGAGCATCTGCCAGCCGTTCGTGTGAAGGGCGGGGGCAACGTGTTCCAACAGCGAGCCGAGGCCGAACATCGAGGCCGCGTAGAGAATAGGCACGACGAGGTCGAAGCGGTTGAGCCAGACGAGTTCGGGGAACTTCGCGAGATCCTTGATCTTCGAGTAGTCGGTGGGGAAGTTATTGCGGCTGGTGATCCAACCGATGTGCGACCAGAGGAAGCCGTGAACGTGCGGCGAGTGGGCGTCCTCGGGGCCGTCGGAGTGCTGGTGGTGGTGGCGGTGGTGATAGGCCCACCATAGGGAGCCGCGTTGCACCGTGGTGCCGGCCCAAAGCGCGAGTATAAACTGGCCGAAGCGGCTGGTGCTGTAAGTCTTGTGGGAGAAATAACGGTGATGGATGCCAGTCACGGCAAACATGCGGATGAAGTAAAGCGCGACGGCGGCCCACACGGCGAACCAGCTCGCGCCGACCCAGATGATGCCTAGGCAGCCGAGGTGGAGAAACACGAAGGGCATGACGCGGACCCAGTCTACGCGGTCGCTTTCGGCGCGGATTTTATCGGCGTCGCCAGCGCAGACATCGGAGTCGATCCACTGGGACACGGCAGTTAACACGCGGCGCAGAAGGGAGGGAGAAGAGGATGAGAGATCAGGCACGTTTTTGGGCAATTGAGGGCTTGAGGAAATCGGCTGCGGAGAGGACGCGCAAGCCGTGTTTCCGCAAACGGCGTTACAATACGGGCCCGTCTTTCCGTCTCCTTGAGGGTAATACGTCGCGGATGATGGAGTTGGATGCACGAGGCATTGCCGGCGGGTTTTATTATAATGCCTGCCGGCTTTGACGCTTGGATGGGAAAACTGCGCAGCGCCGCCTTTTTGAGGGGCGCGGGGCGAATTGCGGGAAGCTCCTTTCTGTGTTCGGATTCCATAAGCAGGGTTTCCGATTAGTGGCCGAAAATTCAAAAGATTGCGGACCGCTCCGTTGAGATTTTCCGTGATGGCGCCCTGTCTCCTCCGCCCCTCCTGTCTTCATCGGTTTTATCCATGAACAAAACGATCCTGCTGGGTTTTTTGCTTTTCGCGCCCCTGCTCTGGGCGGAGAAATTCACACTGCCGGTTTTCCCCGACACCCAATGTGCGGTGAATCGCAACAACGACCTGTTCACCAGCCAGGTGCAGTGGATCGCGGCCAACCGGAGCGCGTTGAACATCCCTTTTGTTCTTCATGTGGGTGACATCGTGGATTGGGACACGCCGGACCATCGCATGTGGAAAAACGCCAGCGACGGTTTCGCGGTGCTGGACAAGGCCGGGATCCCTTACGCGCTGGCGGTGGGCAATCACGATGGCGGCGCGGTGGGCCCCGGCGGAAGCGCTGCCCCGGGAAATGTGCGGGCAAACTTACGCGTCACCACGGAATTCAATGCGTTTTTTCCGGTCAGCCGCTTCACGGCGCAACGCGGGAGGTTCGCGGAGGGCCGGAGCGACAACGCCTGGTATACGTTTAAGGCCGGCGGTCTCGACTGGCTGGTCCTGACCCTCGAATTTTGCGCGCGTCAGCAACCGGTGGATTGGGCCAAGACCATGCTCGCCGACCATCCCGCCCACAACGTGATCGTGCTGACCCATTTTCATCTCACCTCGAAGGGCGAGATCAGCCAGCGGAACGCCGGCTATGGTGACCTGAGCCCGCAGCAAGTTTACGACCAGTTGATCAAGCCGTCTGCCAACGTCCTTCTGGTGGTGAGCGGCCATGTGGACAGCTCGGCGTGGCGCGCGGACAAGGGCGAGAAAGGCAACCGCATCTACCAAATCCTGCAGGACTACCAGACCACCGACAACGGCGGCGGCTATCTCCGCTTGCTGGAAGTGGACACCTCGGCGCGGACGATTTCCGCCCGCATGTATTCGCCCCATTACGATCTCACCAAGACCGACGCGTCCCAATTTTCGTTTTCGGGCGTCACGTTTGTCGCCGCCGCTTCGTCGAAGTAAACGCGGACCGCCGTCCGTTATGCGTGTTGCCGGAGCGGGTGCCGGGTGTTTGCGTGAGAACCTTCATTTTCCATTCCCCCATGAAATATCCCGCCGTGCTTTCGTTCCTTGGTTTGATGAGCGTCCTGGTCGCGCCGTTGTCGGCGCAGACGGTTGAAGTTCCGGCGACCGATCCGCTGGTGCGCTATGTCGGCCGCTTCGACCGGGCCGACGCGGCGGGCCCGCGCTGCACGTGGTCGGCGAGCGCGGTCACGGTCACGTTCACCGGCGACTCGCTGGGCGTGAAGCTCAACGACAGCGGGCAGAACTTCTGGCAGGTCGTCATCGACGGCGCCCCGACGGGCGTGCTCGCGCTCCAGAAAGGCGAACATGTTTATCCTGTGGCGACCGGACTGGCGGCGGGACCGCACACCGTCGAGTTGGTGAAGCGCACGGAATTTTTTGCCGGCGTGACGCAGGTCGAGGGCTTCCAGCTCGCGGCCGGTGCGAAGCTGCTGCCCACCCCGGCGCGCGCGCATCGTATCGAGGTGATCGGCGATTCCATCAGCTGCGGCTACGGCAACGAGGCCGCCAGCAAGGAGGAGAATTTCTCCACCGCGACCGAGAATGCCTGGCTCGCTTACGGAGCCGTCGCTGCCCGCGAGGTCGGCGCGGATTACGTGTGCGTCGCCTGGTCGGGGAAGAAGCTGTGGCCCAACAACAGCATCCTCGAGTATTATGAACGCTCGCTGCCGGATGCGGCGTCGAAGTGGGATTTCTCCACGTGGACGCCCGATGTGGTGGTCATCAATCTCGGCACGAATGATTTTGGCAAAGCGAACCCCGACGAGGCCGGCTGGGTGGCGGCGTATGTCGCCTTCATCAAGCAGATCCGCAGCCGCTATCCGAAGGCGCCGGTCTACTGTGCGGCGGGCACGATGATGAGCGACTGGCCTCCCGGAGGCCGGATGGCGCGCACGACCATTCTTGGTTACATCGCCAAGGTGGTTGAGCAGATCAACGTCGACGGCGGCCCTAAGGTGCGCCTGATCGATTTCGGTGTGCAAAATCCCGCCAACGGTATCGGCGCCAACTGGCATCCGAGTGCGAAGACGCATGCGCTCATGGGCGCGCAACTCGCGAAGGCGTTGAAAACCGATCTCGGCTGGTAGGGGGTATGGGGAAGTAGCGAGTAGCGAGTAGCGAGTAGTCAGAGGATCGTTCGCTGACTGCTGGTCCGGCTACTCGTTGCTCACTACTCACTACTCGCTACTCGCTACTTCAAAAATAAATCAACTGATCAGCAGCAGCCGCGGTGGCTGGCCCGGTTGCTGAAGCGGCGCGCGGTGGACGCACGGCGGCACGGGACTGCCGGGGTAGTCGGTGGTGATACGCCACAGGTTTCCTAAACCGAACACATAAGGCTGCGCGCCGTTCTTTGCGACGTAGTGCAGGTCGTAGAAGTTTTCGTTCAGGAAAACCTTAAAGCCGTCGTCGTCCGCGCCGCCGTATTCCTTGAGGAGCTTCGCGCGCGTCTCGGGCACGTCGGAGCACCGCACCGCATCCTCGGGGCGCAGGCCTTCGGACGATGACACGGTGTAGCTGCAAAGAAACGTGTCGGCCATCACGTTGGCGCTGTCCGCGTGGAACGAATAGACATCGGTCGGCACCGGTCCGGACTCGTCGTCCTTCGGGTAACCCGGGATGCAGTTCAACTCGGGCGTGAGTTCGTGCTCACGCAGCAGGCGCAGGTCTTCGATTAGGATTTCGCGTGCAGTTTGTCCGGCGGGGCTCAGGCCGAGTGCGCGCAAGTCGTCCTCGTCGAGGCCGGTGATCGCCTCGACGGCTCCCAGCCGGTCCACGATCTCCTGAAAATTTCCCGCGAGCGTGCGCGGCCAGCACAGCGCATTCACGCCGTTGGCGAACGGGGTGGAAACGAGTTCCTCAAAACTGCCGACCACCTTGATGCAGGCATGGTCGGGAAGCGTCGTTAACGGGCTATTCATTTTGGAGATGCTTGCTCTCCGAGTTATACTCGCAGGGCAAGCTGCAATCGTGAGGGTATTTGGCCGCTGGCGTCGCCAGTGGGTCTTAAGGCGCCGGGGTTTTCACCAAGGCCCATTGTGACCATACGCGAAGGACTCCGGAAAGGATCACCTTGCCTGTGCTTGAAACCAAGTCGCCGGTTGAAGTGATCGCATATTCTCCTCTCATATTGCGGTCGAAAGCGCTGAGCGAGGAGAGCTCTTCCGATAATATGGCGTGAGGGAAGCCTCCATAGATTGCCATATTGTTGGCCAAAACATTGAATCCCTGATTAGCCCCCGGCAAAGACGCTTTGATCAGGGAGACCTGACCGTCCGGTTTTTCCACGAGGAAACCAATGCCCGTGCCAAGGTTGACCCTAAGATCGAAGATCGTTCCGCCAAATTCCCCGCGAGTCGAAATCTGGGCCGGCTGGTCTGGACGGTTTTCGTCATAGTAGGCAACCGAGCCGTCGCGGCGCACGAGAAAGCGGACGGTAGCTCTCAATACCTGGCCGCTTCGCACGTCCACGACCTCGCGATGCCATGATTCCCAGCCGTGCACGCCGGTTCCGGACAAAGAGAACACGGTGCCATTGCGCATGATTGCAAATTTATCACGCAGCCAGAGCACGCCTTCCAGTCTGCAGATAATCGCTCCAGTTGACCGATCCCATGACGTCATCACACCGGAGGCATTGAGGGCCGCATAGATTGAACCATCAGTAGTGACGGCAACCACCTCTCCTAGGTTTTCGGGCACGACCCCCGTTATCTCGCCGGTATTCTCGTTCCATCGCGCGACCGTGCCGTCCGCGCGGATGGCAATGCCCGGACCCATATCGACGACATCCGCAAGTTCGGGCAAGTTCGGGGTATAGGTATCAAAGGCGACCAGTCGGGCTCCGGGAGCGTGTATCTGCACATAAACCACTTCGTCGCGGGAGACCCCGTCCGCATTCGTGACGCGCAAACGATACCAGCCCGCGTTGCGCGGATTACCTGCGGGCAGTTCCAGGCGCGGGCCGGTGACATTGGAAAGCGCGGCTCCGTTTCGTTCCCAGGTGAACGTCAGGGGCGCGAGTCCCGCCGTTGCCGCGTCCAGCACGATGGGTTCGCTCTCGTCGAAAACGAAGCGCTGCTTGGCAAACGTCGCGGACGGCAGGTCTGCCGCCGATCGCAGCACCATTACCTGGCCGTCGTCGAGGTGGACGCGAAGATTGCCGCGGCGCCAGAACGCAAGCGCGGGCACTTCTGTCTTCTGATCTGCATTCCATGCCGTGAACGTCCAGGCGTGCACGGCTCCGTCGTTGGACAGCTCCACTCTCGAGAAGGGATTCATTTCCGCCTGACGCACGTTTGCGAGGGTGTCGTCGGCAATGCGCAGCCGGCCGTAGCTTGAGGCGGGATGGATGCCACCTTGGGCGTCAATCACACTCGCACCGCCGTCTGCATCGGGCAGCAGCCGGCGGACGGTCGCAATAGCTTCAAAGCCCAGCCGCCCGTCCTGATTGTAAGACACCGTCGTTCCATCCGCCCCCAGCGCAATCAAGGCGGTGTCGGCGGATCCATATGACGTGACCGCCTTCGTGTCCATGAAGCCCAGCCATATGTTTTGCGCCGTTACATACTCGCCCACGCTCGGCAGCCAGCGGATGGGATCGCCGTTTTGGCTAAGCACGCCGACGCGCCCGTCTTGAGTCACCACCGCAGGCCAGGCGCCGGGGATAAGGGCGATCACATCGGTGAGGTCCGCCGCTTCGGGAGACACGTTCGCATACGGTGAGATCTCCAGCCGTCCGTCCGCCCGGAGCATCACTTGGTTCGAGATGGCCACGATGTCGCTCAAGCCTGCGATCCAGGCCTTGGTTTCCGAGTTGAGCACAATGCCGTGTTCCCACGCATACACGCGGCCATCGAGTCTCAAGGCCAGGCCTGCCGGTAGAAAATCAACCGCGTCTTCAATGTCCTGCCACTTGCCGGGCGGATTGAGGGGATACAGCCCGTCGCTCTGGCGAATGATGCGCGTCCCTTCCACCGGCAGCACAAAAACGTGGCTGGTTGTCCGCACGCAGGCGCCATCGGCCCCGGTTACCTTCAACGTGTAGCGGCCTGCATCCGCCAGCGCCACAGCCTCGCGAATGAGGACGGGACGGGTTTCGCCTTCCAGCTCCACGCCGTCGCGGAGCCACTGGAAGACAACTGCATCGGAATTCTCCAAGACCGCAGTGAGTTCCAGGCGCTCGCCTACGCGCAGGCCCGCACGTTTCGTGGGGCGCTGCGTGAGCACCGGTGCGGTTCCCTGGCTTAAGATTGCCGGCGTGGTCGACAGGGTGGTGAAACCATCGCTTACGCGCACGAAGTAGCTTCCGGATTTCGTCGCGTCGAAATCACCGAGATCCAACGCGAAATCGCTCGCTCCGGGGATGGGTGCATCGTTGTGAAACCACTGGTAGCGCAGGTTGCGCCCTTCCGCGCGCACCGTCAGCCTCACGGATTCGCCCGCCGCCACTGCGCGGCTCGCAGGAGCCTGCACCACGCGCGGCGACGGCGGGGCATCGGCCTCGAGCAGGGCGACGACATGATTGGCGCCGGCCTCGATTGAGCGCACCCCCGTCAGGCGGAAGGGGGACCGTGCAAACACGCGAGAGTTGGGACCCAAGCCGGCGGCACCACCGGCTTCGCGGATAAACGCGAAGAAGTTTTCGCCGGCCGCCACGGCTTCCACTTTGTCGAAGGTGGCGGGGGGATTGATGGGGAGACTCCGCCACACCAAGTTATCATCAAAATCTTTTTCCTGCCGGGTGAACCAAAAGCTCGCGGTCTTATCCCGGCCCAGTGCCGCCGACGCTCCGTTATAGTGGGAAAATGCCCGGAGATCGCTGGCGTAATCGAAGTAAACGGCTCCGTCATTGTGGGAGTAGATATCGAGAGACCATCCCGGGTTGACCGGTATATAGCCTCCGCCTCCCGGGCCGATGATGATGATGACGCTGCTTGATGAAATGACGCTCTTTGACTTCGCGGCATTCGTGACAAACGCCAGACGCGGCGGCATCCCGTTTTGCACTCCGGTCAGATTGCCGTTCGCGTTAAGCGTGTAGGTGAACAGCGTATCTGCGCCGGGCATTCCGGTCACATAGTCCAGCTGGGGGCCGCCTGTTGCATACACCCCGTTTGGAGCGACGCTGATGCGGGTGTATTCACTGCTGCCGGTCGCGAGGGTCAGCGGCTGTTGATTGCGGCCCCAGGCCACGATCGTTCCGTCGGCGCGCAAGGCGGCGGACGTGTCGCCCCAGGCGCTGATGGCCATCACGTCGTTGAGGCCGGCAGGGATGTCGGTTTGCCCCGCGCGATCATCGCCCCAGGCGACCACTGTTCCGTTTGCGCGCAAGGCGAGCGTATGCGCTGTCCCGGCCGCCAGGGCGATGGCGTCGTGAACCCCGTCGGGCACCGTCGTTTGTCCGAGGGCGTTGTCGCCCCACGCGACGATCTGGATCGGCTGCACGGGAGGCACCACCACGAGCGTTGCCAGCTGGGCGGTGCGTCCTCCTGCGTCCAGCACATCGGCGATGTAGTATCCGCCATCGTCCTCGCCGGTGACGACTCGCTCCAGCACGGCTCCGTGGGCGTCCGGTATGAGCACTCCATTATGCCGCCAGGTGTAGCTCAGGCTTCCCGCTCCCGTGCCACCGAGCTCGATGCGAAATGCGGTGCTCGGTGCCGCCACCTGACGCCCGGACGTCGCCCGCCATACCGTAAACCCGGGCAGGCCGGGAGAACCCAGGGTCACGGTGAGGCTGTTTGCCTCGGAGGCGCCGTTGAAAACATGCGCCGTGTAGCTCCCCACATCATCCACTCGCATCCCGGCGATACGGTAGGTCGCCTGCGTCGCTCCGGGGATGGGGTTGTCGTTAAAATACCACTGATAAGACAGGAGTGCGCCTGTCGCCACCACGCTCAGTTCCACAGGTTGGTCCCATGCCGTCGTGAGGGGGGCGGAGGGCTGGGTGATGATGCGGGGTTTTGCATCCGACGCCCCGTCCCGCAGCGCCAGCACATGCGCGCCGCCGGCTGCGAGCGCGTAGATTTTGCCCACGCCCTTTGCTTCGGTGGTCATCGCCGCCGCTTCCGCACCCCAAAAGGCGAGGCTGCCGGAGTTCAGACGGGCCGCGATAAAATCCCACCCGCCGGCCGCCAAGGATACGGGTTTCAACTTTGCCGGTGAAGGCGTCTGCGCGAAGGAAGGGTCGCCCCAGGCGTAAACATGCCCGGCGCAATTGATCGCGAATGACGCATCGCCGGCGGCCCCGATGGAAACGAGGGTGCGCAGCCCGGAGGGAATCGAGATCTGGCCGCGATCATTGGCGCCCCACGCCACCGCCGTGCCATTTTGCAACAGAGCCAGGGAGTGGTCGTGTCCTGCCGCGAGTGCGACCACCGGAGAGGCGAACGAAGGGATGTTCAGCTGACCGGATGAGTTGTCTCCCCAGCCCACCACCGTGCCGTTCTGCAGCAAGGCGAGGGAGTGGGCCGCGCCTGCCGCGATCGCGCAGACCGGTCCCAATCCTGTCGGCACCGTGCATTGTCCGGACGTATTGTCACCCCACGCGCGCACCGAGCCGTCGCTCAACAACGCGAGCGAGTGGGCTGCCCCCGCCGCCACGTCATAGGCTTTCAGGGATCCCCACGCCGGCACCGTGCATTGGCCGGAGGAGTTGTCGCCCCAGGCCGTCACGATGCCTTCGGAGATCACCACATTGTGCGCTCCACCGGAAGCGATGGCATGAATGCGGCGGGGGGGGAGCAGGGCCGCCGGCACCTCGCATTGACCGTATTCATTGTCGCCGAATGCCACCAAGTGTCCGTGGGGCAGGGCGACTCGGACGTAATACGTCTGGTGCGCAGTCATCCGGTCCGCCGTGTCGGTTACCTCCACGGTATAGATCCCGGAGCTTGCCCACGAGGCGCCGCCAAGGGGGTAGGTGCTCTTCGTTGCGCCTTTGATCGTCACACCATCTTTGGTCCAGCGGTAAACCAGCTTTCCGGAGCCGGCATAAAAAGAGGGTAGACCAGCCTTTGAACCCGAATCGATGAAAACGGCATTGGCCCCCGGTGCGGACACGTAAGAGGTCCACGGAGCCGCGGCGACTTGGCTCCAGGCTAAGAATCCCAATAAGCACCAAACCCAACGAAGATTGAAAATGGACTGCACCAAGCCAGTCAGTTGGTTGTAATGCAAAAATAAAGCCCCAATAGGCAGCAGGGGGGGGCTCTGCCCCTAAATAACGACAACTAACCGCTGCCAATAGGAGATTATCAAAGTTCACCGCCGCCCTAAACCCGATAAAGCTTGGTCAGTTCACCGCGCATA
>Ga0123337_10002492_pt1 | contig 20959 bp, 22 predicted proteins | sample frozenSSSSmetaG_FD_89792 | JGI IMG/M metagenome (GOLD analysis project Ga0123337, IMG submission 89792) | Glacier valley bacterial and archeal communities from Borup Fiord, Nunavut, Canada, to study Microbial Dark Matter (Phase II) -... | ecosystem: Environmental > Aquatic > Freshwater > Ice >...
CTCTGCCGATCCTGCTGTCAGCAGCAAATACAGATTACAAACGCATGCTTGAGACATTTTTACAGGGCGAACGGTCAGAAAAAGACGCGATGCAGCTTGTTGATCTGGCACGCGATCTCGGATCCGTTAAACAGGCAAGATCCATGCTTGAAGCACATCTGACCCGCTGTCATCTGATCCTTTCCGGGTTTCCCGATAGTGATGGTAAGGAATTATTGGTGCAAATTACTAATTTGTTGTATTAATTTACTATTTGGGTCCTTTTACCTAGGATTTGCCTCAAAGAAAGTTGCTATTTGTCTTTTGTAAGCTTTGCAATCTTGTCCTGTTACAAAATCAGTAGTATAATATCGATTGTAACATTCACTTATAGGAGGGCATATTATGAAAAAACTAATCGCTATTACCGTGGTTCTTCTCTTGTTCCTGGCCGGCTGTTCTTCCACAGGAAGTTCTGCAGCTAAACTTGGTCTCGCACAACTGACATCCATTGCATCATCTTCTGATCTTAAGGCTAATGATGACGGCGTTCTGGTCGGTAAAGCTCAGGCTGATACGACAATGTGCGCAGTAACTGTTGACGCTGCCGGAAAAGTTATTGATATCAAGATTGACGTTGCACAGACTGCCATCAATTTTGACGAAAATGGCGTTATCACATCTGATAAGACCGCAGAATATAAGTCTAAGGTCGAAAAGGGTGCTGACTATGGCATGATCAAAGCATCCAAGATCGGAAAAGAGTGGTTTGAGCAGATTGCAGCTATTGAGAAATGGATGATCGGCAAAACTGCAACTGAGATCGCAGCTATGAAAGTCACTGCCGGAGAGGGTGGAAACGTCTCTGCTGAGGCAGACCTTGTCTCAAGCGCAACAATCAAGGTTGATTCCTATCTTGCAGTAACTGCAAAGGCTATTGCTGACGCAACCAAGTAATTTGTAATTTCAGCGGTTATGAGTCCCCTCGGCGCTATGCCGGGGGGATTTACTTTTTTTACGGCAAAAATCCCTTCAATTTTGAAAAGTCAGTTCAGACAGCAGTACCGGCAGGAGATTATTTTGAGACGTATTATGAATTTACATATAAGAGTATGGATTTTGAAACTAAAATCCCTTTCACTTTTATTCATGGCGTTTGTTTTCCTTATGAATACCTTGGGATGCAGCTCGAAGTCTGCCATGCTTCATAAATACAGTTATGATTGCTGGGGCTCATTTGATACTGTAATTACAATAATGGGATACAGTTCAAGTCAGAGCGAATTCGACCGTTGGACTCAGGCCGGTGAACAGCGTTTTTTAGAGCTTCATAAGTTATATGATAAATATAATGACTATTCAGGGATTAATAATATTAAGACAATTAATGATATGGCCGGCACAGCGCCGGTTGCGGTTGAACCTGATTTATATAACCTGATTCAATCAAGTCTTGACTGGCAGGCCCGGTCGCCTGACGCGGTCAATATTGCATTGGGACCGGTCCTTGAGGTTTGGCATAATTATCGTACGGCGGGTCTTCTGAATCCCGGTCAGGCCAGGCTTCCAACTAGGGAGGAATTGACTGCGGCGGCTGAACATACCGACAGCAGCCGGATCATTCTCGATCCAGAGAAGCAGACCATCTATCTGCCGGATACTGATATGCGGCTTGATGTCGGTGCGGTTGCAAAAGGTTACGCAACCGAGATTGTGGCAGAAGAACTCGAAAAAGATGGATGGCAGTCCTTTGTTATCAGCAGCGGCGGCAATGTTCGTACTTCAGGCCCGCCTTCTGATGGCGTTCGTACTAAATGGGGCGTCGGTATCCAGAATGTTACGCAGGATACTAATGAAGAAGGCGTCAGTACGACCGATCTTGTTGAGACCGTCTACCTGACAAACCAGTCGGTTGTTACCAGCGGGGACTATCAGAGATACTATATAGTTGACGGTCAAAAATATCATCATATTATCGATCCTGACACACTCATGCCAGCCGATGCATTCCGATCTGTGTCAGTAATCACGCCGGATTCCGGATATGCGGATTTTCTTTCCACAACTTTTTTCATTCTTTCGTATGAAGAGGGTCTGGCTTTTGCGGCGACGCTCGATCAAGTCGACGTCATGTGGATATTTACTGACGGCAGCGTCAAAACAACAGAAGGTATGAGACAATATATGAAAAGTGCCGGTGCAGCCTGGGAATAAAGTAGAATAGCCAAAAGTAATCAGGAGGGAAAAACGATGAAGGGAATTGAAAAAATCAAAGCAGGAGCTGAAAGGGTCAGTAAGATGAAAATGAATCAGGGCTGGCAGTGGCTTCTCTATCTTGACATAATTTTCCCCTTGATCCTGTTTTTGATTGCCTTGCTTCCCATCAGTGGAATTCAATCGACTTTTGCCCACTTCTATCATAATTACAATCTTTTCATCATTTGCCCGATTCCCAATATCTCAGCTATGATTGGTGTTTTTGGTCTCATACTTCACGTTGGATTGATGGGTCTTGCACTTTTTCGCAAAAAATGGCTTGATCTGATTCTTTGTACTCTATTTCTTCTTGCTATGTTGGCTTTCTTTGGCCTGCCCATTGATGGAATGCCGCTGAATTATCATGTCATTAAGCTGCTCGACTTTGGAACAAGCCTTTAATATGCCCCGCGTTTTAGCCCATTATCATATTAATGACAACGGCAATTCCAATTGTCAGAAATAATACCGAGTTGACAAGGGAAAAATTCTTTACGGCGACAACAAAGGTATCTTTTTTTGTCTGCAGCTTATAAAATTTCCGGATATTCTTTTGCACGGCAAGCAGTGTCAATATTGTCAGTGCTGATAGGATGGGAAGGACCTGCAGTATGACCAAAACGGCGACAGCCGCATATCCACAGTAATAGAGACCGCTGAAAACATACAGGGCGTTCTTCTTCCCGATAAAGATTGGCAGGGTATAACGAAGATTTGTAAGGTCGTCATCCATATCACAGATGTTATTGGCCAGCATGATGTTGGCAATTCCCGTAACAGATGTCAGGGACAGCAACAGGATATATATCATCTCAATTAAATTTACAGTAACCGTCAGCAGACCGGATGTAAGTCCGACTCGCAGAAGATCTGAGTCATATACATGAATATAAACAGCAAGAAAGGGAATAATCAGCCCCATAAAGAGACCTGAGAATACTTCTCCAAAGGGTGTCCTTGAAATGGGTATCGGCCCGAAGGAATATAAGATGCCAACGGCAAATGATATTGCACCTATCAATAGAATCACAATATTCGTTCGGAGGACAAGAACCACGCCAAGACCTGCACCTGTCAAAAGGAGCAATGAAATGACGGTGACGACGGAGGACTCTTTAAGGTTATATCTGACGATAGCATTGTGGGTTTCATAACCGAACCCGCTTTTTTTATTAGCTTTTTTGAAATCCATGTAGTTATTTATAGCCGTTGTTGCCATATCTATGCACAGAAGAGAAGCAAACATAATAAAGAAATTAATAGGATTGAACTGCTTGAACCTGTAGACTACATAGATGCTGCCAAGCAAAAAAGAAATGACGCTGGCTGTTTTCGTTTGGATTTCAACTAATTTCAAAAAGCTTTTAATATTCACAGGTGTTGACTCCTATCTAATCCAAAATATTATGAGATCATTCAATTAAATGCAATTATGCAATAATCGAATGATCTCAAAGTTACAAAAATTATATCATATGAGTAAACAAGGTCCGAAAAATTATTCTTCGGTTACAATAACGACTTTGCCGTTTTTTGCCGGCTTTGCTGCTTTAACAGCTTTGACAACTTTTTCCTTTTTGACAGGTGTCTTTTTTACGGCCTTTACTTTGACTTGCGGATCAATTACAACGATTCTCTTTGCGGCCGTCGGATGCCATTTTTCATAGCCCTTTGTGCGGGGAAAAACACTTGAACCGATGATGTCAAAACCGCCGATATCAAGACCTGCATTCTTGAGGCCGAGGAGCTGGGTCTGATCAATAAACATAGTTTCACAATGAGGGCATGTTCTTAGGAGTGCTTTGAGGCCAATCACATCGCCGCCTTTTTTGTCCCTGGAATACTCAAGTAAAGCGAGACGCTTATTCATCATATACCGGTCATAGGGGCAGTCTGACGGATCGCTGTTATTTAACACTCTGACATATGGTACAACCGGTAACGGCCTGTGCGGCGCTGCGGCTGGTGCAGTTTTCTGAAGTTCCGTAATTTCTAAAAGCTCTTCCTGTGTTTCTTCCTGCATGTATATTTTCCTCCATAAACAAAAGATAAAGAGAGCGCTGGCCCGCCTATCTGTTCCAATAAAACTATTCATTTAAAATGTGCTTCTAAATAATTATACCATAATTTTGGTATTTGCTTATAATTTAAGGCTCGAAAAAGCCGGACATTTATTTTCAGGGGTCAATTTTGAAGGAAAGCAATTATTTTTGCTTAAAAGAATATCGCTTTCCCGCTGCCGCATAATTTAATTTTATAGCTGTATGGTATAATAGTAGATAGTCATTTGTATCTGAATGAGCGACATGATGAAAATTGAGGTACTCTATGGGAATTCTGGCATGGCTGGTATTTGGTGGTTTGGCTGGTTGGGTTGCGAGCATGATTATGAAGAAAAACGGATCAATGGGGATACTTGCCAACATTGTTGTCGGTATCGTCGGAGCATTTATCGGCGGATTTGTTATGGATCTGCTCGGACAGGGAAGTATGATGACATTTAATGTGAAGAGCTTTCTGGTTGCCGTTGCCGGGTCTATCATCTTATTGGCAATTGTTAACCTGTTTAAGAGAAAATAACCTGTACATGCAGTCTTTCCGGTTGCATGAGATGCAAATATCATCTCTTTTGGTGATATAATTAAGAAGATAGCAATGTGCTGTGAAGTGTGTTGCTTTCAACAAAGAACAAAAACAGATTTGACCGTGGGAATTTGCAGGCGCCGCTTATGTGTCTGAGAATGAAAGAAGGTTTTTACTATGATTAAAGAAATTATGGACTTGGTTGGTAAGGATTCAAAGAAGAAACGCAAAGCCCGTGAAGTAAAGAAACTTGCCATTGGTATCGGCGCAGCAGCAACAGCAGGTGTCGCAGCCGGCATCCTTCTGGCACCCAAATCAGGGAAAGAGACCAGGAAAGTTATTGTGGACAAAGCTGAAGAAGTCGTTGATGTCACCAAGGAAACAGTCCAGAAGAAGACAGAGCAGGTTAAAGAATCTGCTGCCCGTGCAGCTAAAGAGATTAAAGGAGTCCTTAAAGACGTTCATACCAAAAAGGACGCCGTCAAGGATGATATCAAGGAAGGCGCACATGATGTCGCAGCAGACATTCACGAGACTTCCGAAAAGATAGCAGAGGATCTGGGCAAGTCTGATAAGAAAGATAAGTGAGGATTTAAGCTATGCTGATTCAATTTACGGTGCAGGATCTGCTGATTTTTGTGGGATGCGTGTTGCTGGGTATCATCGCAGTACTTCTGATATGCGTTCTGTGGAAGACCAACCAGATTATGGGTACGGTCCGGAAGTCTGTCGACGCCAACCGGGATGCATTCGAAAAGACCGTCCAATCCCTGCCGGGTATTATGGAGAATGCAGAACAGATCAGCAAGAACCTGAAAGTTACAACCGATCAGCTCAGCGTGTCAGGACCTGTGATTCTTAAGGATGTAGAATACGTCACAAACGCTACTAAGAACGGTGTTGATATTGCGAGTTCAGCCATTATTAACGTAAGTACAGGGGTAAACGACACAGTTGATGCTCTTAAGCAGGAGGCGTCTGAACTTTCGAGCTACTTTCATTTAGCTGCAGAAATAATCAAGATAATCATTCACGCGTTTTCTTCCGGGAAATAATGGCGGATGAACGGAAAGATACAATCTGACACTAATGGAACACCTTTATGGCATATGTCATGGAGGTGTTTTGTGTGTGGGGGGGGATTCTCAGAAGTTTGACGTTTAAACGCACCGGAAGTACCTAATGTGTTGTGATATATTGACATTTTGCCTGGTGAAGACTTTACTGAGATTAAGAGAAAGACATTATATTTTGACACGCGGTAAGCTATATGGAATGAAAGAAGGGTTATGCATGTTCAGAAGAATAATTATCGCAACAGATCTCTCATCAGCAGCTTTTGCGGTTGTCAGGAATCTTGGCGCCCTTAAGGCATATGGAGCTGAGGAATGCCTGCTTCTGCAATGTTTAAGCTTGCCGCAGGTCGGTTCTGTCGCAATGTCATATACTTACTCCGTTCTGAATAAAAACCTTGAGGAACAGAAGGAAATGCTTGAAAAGGAGGGTTTCAAGGTAGAGACCCGAATCGTTCCGGGCATGGCGGGTCTTGAAATTAACTGGATCGCAGTCGAGGAGAATTACTCTCTTGTCGTAGCAGGCGCTGAATCCCGCACAAAACTTAGTGAAGCACTCCTCGGAGGCATTGCATATGAGATCATTCATCGATGCCGTGTTCCGGTTTTTGTTGCTCGACTGGAAGAAATCAAGGTTGAAGGCATGTCTTATATTGAGGCCCCCAGATTCAACTACAATCAACATATACTATTCCCGACCGATTTTTCTGAGACATCCAAACAGGCCTATACGATTATTAGGGATCTGTCTGTAAGCGGAGCCGTTAAAATCACATTGATGCACGTTCAGGATCAGGCGAAGATAGAGCCGCATCTTTTAGATCGACTGGACGAATTCAATGAAATCGATCAGGCAAGACTTGATGCGCTCAAAGAAGACCTGCACGAAATATCAGATGTACAGGTGGATACACTTTTATCGTACGGAAATCCTGCAAAAGAGATCCTTACAGCAATAAAGGATCGTCAGGTGCAGCTTGTTGTTATGGGAAGCCAGGGACGCGGTTATATAAAAGAACTGTTTCTCGGCAGTGTCAGTCACAATATCGTCCGTATGTCAGAATCTTCCGTACTTTTGATCCCGGCCAAAGGAGAAAAGCAGAACGATTTTCATGGTGAAGAGCTTAAATAGAAGATGAAGAATGAAGGAGTTTTTTATGAATATCAAGTTGGTATATGGCACCAAGACCAGTCACTCCAGAAAGCTTGCTGAAAATATTGCGCGCGAACTGAATATTGAAGCACAGAATATTGCAAACTGTCCGCATTGTGAAAATGTTGACCTTCTTTTTCTGGCAGGCGGCATTTATGGAGGCGAAAGTCTTCCGCAAATGCTGGAATATGTTAAGCTTATTGATGAGACACAAGTCAAAAATGCTGCGTTGATTACATCATGCGTCTCAAAAAAAATGTATCAGGAAAGTGTCCGCAGAGCCTTGCTCGACAAGGGCATTCAAGTCGTGGATGAATTCGTGTGTCAGGGAAGCTTCCTTTTTTTCGGTTTGGGACATCCCAACAAAAAAGATATTGATAGTGCGGTGGCTTTCGCCCGGACAACTATTGAGAAATTATCCTCCTGATCGTACAAGATCTTTGACATTACAGATTACGGGCTGCCTTTTTATTAATTAAAGTTGATTAGGAGTGTACTATGGAGCTTCTGATGAGGCACAGGAATTTTGACAAATATCTGCAGTCGACTGAAGTGATCGACTATGAGGATCCGAAGATTCAATTTGCCGCCCAGTTCATGATGGACCGCATGATGCGCGAAATTGAAGAAAACCCAAAGGATCAGCTTCCCGATCCGGAAATGCATCTTGCAAAGGTGACATATGAATATGTCAGAGACCGCATTTCACATTCCTGGGATATTCATAGTGCGGATGTGACTTGGAAAGCCTCGGATGTGCTCATGAAGAGGCATGGACTGTGTTACGCTAAGTCGCACCTTCTTGCTGCACTTTTACGCGCTAATGGTATACCGACAGGCCTTTGCTATCAATATCTGCGCCTTGACGGTACAGCGGATTCAGAGCTCGTTCTTCACGGATTGAATGCTGTCTATTTTGCATCTATAAATAGATGGATTAGACTTGATGCGCGAGGTAATAAACCAGGGATTGAAGCAGATTTTTCCTGCATGGAAGAAAAAATGGCGTTTCCTGTAAAACCGGGCTTCGGAGAGACGGATATTCCTATCATATTTGCCGATCCCGACCGTGCTGTGATCCGTACACTTCAAAAATATGACAGTCTGCCTTCCTTGATGGAGCATCTGCCGCAGAAGATTTCCGGCAGCGATTGAACGAAGCCGCAAAAATAATGTGCCTGCAAATAAAAATCAATTCTCACATGTTAGCTAATCTCGCATATAATATGTTATATAAATTTGAGGGTGCGATCGGGAGCCTGTTAAAAGGCTCGATATTCAGATAATATCCAACGGGATATAGGGGGACACATAAATGCAGGTTTTGGAATGCAAACCATTTTTTCAGGTTCGTCCGTTTACTAACCTCAAGGAGATGTTCACACAGAGTGTGAAACTCTATGGCAATCTTCCTGCGTTTCGTTTCCGCGAGGATCCAAAAGGCGAAATTATTCGAAGAACCTATCGTGAGGTAGGGGCAGATGTCGATGCATGCGGAACAGCCCTTATGTCGCTTGGCCTTGCCGACAGGAAGGTCGCCGTTATCGGCGAGAACAGTTATCGCTGGAGTGTTGCGCATTTGGCAATTGTAAATGGTATCGGTATCTCGGTGCCGCTCGATCGTCTTCTTCCGGATGAAGAGATTTTGCAGCTGCTCAAGCGAGGAAAAGTGTCCGCTGTAATTTTTGACGGAACATTTTTGGAGACCATGAAAAAGGCACACAAAGATATGCCGGAAATTACCTCTTTTATATGCATGAAGGATGTAAAAGCTCCGAAAGAAGCGCCGGAAGAGATTTTCAAAGATACACAGTACTATAGCTTTGATGCGCTTCTGACCATAGGAAGAAAAACGCTTCAGGATGGAGATAATTCGTTTGTCGATCGTGTGATTGACCCGGAACAGATAGCATCGCTTCTTTTTACTTCCGGAACAACAAGCCAGGCCAAAGGAGTCCTTTTACGCAACCGGAATATTACAGCGGATATAATTGCCCTGGCCAGGGTTGAAAAGTTCCCGGTTGGCACACGTATGCTGTCCATTCTTCCGCTTCACCACACATTTGAAAATACCTGCGGACTTTTCTATGCGCTTTATATGGGCGGCTGCGTATGTATTTGCGACGGTCTTCGCTATATCCAAAAGAATATGGAAGAGTATAAGATCAATATGATTATTGGCGTGCCGACGCTTTTTGAAAGCTTTTATAAGAAGGTCATGGATAATTTGACAAAGCAGGGCAAGCTCAAGCTTGTTATGAAGATGATTAAAATTACCCGTGTACTGCGTTTCGTTAAAATTGATTTGAGGCGAGTTGTTTTCAAACAGATTCATAAGGCATTCGGCGGCTCATTTAAGCTCGGTATCTGCGGAGCTGCGCCCATTGACGCGAAGATTATCTCGTTTTTTGACGATATCGGCGTACACATCCTTCAGGGGTATGGCCTTACGGAGACTTCTCCGGTCGTAGCCGGATGCAATTACAAAGTGTTTGTACCGGGGACGGTCGGTCTCCCGCTCGGCGACATCACTATTGCCATAGATAACGAAGTAAACGGCAATGAAGGCGAGATCCTTGTAAAGGGCCCGGTGGTTATGGCCGGATATTATGAAGATCCTGAAGCGACAGCAGCGGCGATAGATACGGACGGATGGTTTCATACCGGAGATGTAGGGCGCATTGATTCCAAGACCGGTTGTATTCTGATTACAGGGCGTCTGAAATCCATGATCGTTCTCAAGAGCGGCAAAAAGGTATTCCCTGAAGAAATTGAACAGCTCATTATGCATTACCCCTTCATCAAAGAGTCCATGGTGTTTGGTGACAGCAGTCAGGACGGAGATGTGACAATTAATGCGAAGTTCGTTCTTGACCCGCAGATTCTTTCAAAAGAAGGAATCTCGGAGGAAGAACTCCAACAGCGGCTCGATAATGTTGTTAAGGAAATAAACCTGCAGATGCCTGGATTTAAGGGGATTCGAAACTATGTTTACAGCTTCCAGGATCTTATTAAGACTACAACGCTCAAGGTAAAACGCCCTAATGAGATTCGCCAGATGCAGGAGAGTATGGACATGGCGAAAGTTAAATTCCGCCAGATTACGGGAATGAACATAGATCTGCTCGATTCCCTGATGCCAATTACTCCGCTCGAGGATGTTAATCCAACGGAAACTTCATCAGATACCGCAGAACCCGCCTCTGATGAAGTTAATTACAAAGAGTAATCGTTAATGGAATCCTTTTTTGTGCATTTGAGGTCACGTAAAGCAACATCTAAAAATACTCTGTTGATCAATTGTCGAAATTTAGTTGACGGGGTGCAGACTTTGGTGGTATTATTTCCCCGTTGATTCTTACTGCGGCGCCATAGCCAAGCGGTAAGGCAGAGGTCTGCAAAACCTTTATCCCCAGTTCAATTCTGGGTGGCGCCTCCATTCATGGGGATCCGAAGTCCTTTCGCGAGGCTTCGGGTTCTTTTTTTGTATTCACATATCTGATGATTAATGTACAGGGGGTATTTTTTCGTGGATAATCTTACCAGAGCTCAGGCTGTTCTCCTATTTGATGAATATAACCGTAAACTCGGTGAAGTATATGATGAAATTCTGGAAGGGGTAACAAGCGAGGCAACACTCTCGTCGCCCGAATTTCAGGCAAATCTTCAGAATAGTGTTATTAATAGCCTTCAGCCATGGTTTGCCGTGGAACTCGAAGGCCTTTCCGGAGGGACTCCTGAAGCGTTTTTCGATGAACTGGTTACACTCGATGATGTAATGGATGTATTTGCCATTGCCGCACAGAAAATTGACGGCGATATGCCGGATTACTTGATGCTGCGCGTTGGCGCGTTCGGAGATGAATCTTCTGCCAGGCTGATGGAAATGGCTCTGGCACATGACTGGACACCGGAAGAAGGGCTGGAAACGGATGCCTTCAGGGATGGTCTTGCCATCGATCTGGCAGCTCTTCGTGTACTTGGACAGTGGATGTATGCGCCCGCAGTCGAGCCGGTCCTGAACCGTTTCTGTGCGCTTGCTGAGCCTGATGAGTATATTGCTGACGGAATCAAAGCATTTGTCGTACCGTTTGAAGAGCAGATTGTACCGCAGATAGCGGCAAAAATTGACAGTGCTTTGGATTCCGGTCTTAAGGGTCCATATGAATACCTTGTGATTTTTCTGACAGAAATAGGCCGTGCAGAACCTGACGAGGACATTTTTCAGTGCCTCAAAAAGGCTTTCCGCAGTATGGAACATAAGGTCATTGCCTCTATCTGTCTGGGAGACTATGGCGACGGACGTGCTGTGCCGCTCCTGAAGAGCTATCTTGTCCGCAATATCCGAAGTATTGACCGTCAGTTCTTCTATGAGACTGTATCGGCTATTAAGCGTCTGGGCGGGGATATTTCAGACATTCAGGATCCGTTCCGCGATTTTAGTGCTCCGAAAAAGTAAAAAATTCAGCTTTGTACTTTAGGGGATGAAGAGGAGGATTCACATGAAAGATTTTGAAAAGCGTGCATCCGAGGGAACACATAGGATTGTTTTTCCTGTCCGGAAGAAGCAGCTTGGCGACGCGGACACATGCGCATGTGTGAAATATTCTCTTCCCATGGCAGATCCTGAAGCGACCGGTAACACCGCGGAACTTCTGCGCACCCTTTATGATATGTCCAAAAGAAAAGCAATCCTTTTCGGACAGCAGAATGCAGGGCATATCGGCATATCCATAGAGCGGTTCGACGGCACGGATTCGGATATCAAACGGATATGCGGCCTTCATCCGGCGGTTGTCGGTATAGACACACTGTCATTTACTGGATTTGAAGGAACACTCAACCAGGCTGTTGAAGTTACAAAACAAGTAACCCGGGATAAGGCAATTGTCACACTTTCAATGCATGCACCGAATTTTGCCGTCTGTGACGAGGGATTCTCCGGATACACGCCGAACGTAACAGAACCTGGGATCGTCACGGAGATTCTGCCCGGCGGCAAGTACCACGGGAAATTTCTTCGATATCTGGATCTGATCGTCGAATATGCCCGTTCGATTAAGGATGACCAGGGGGAATATATACCTGTTATCTTCCGTCCTTTTCATGAAAATAACGGAAGCTGGTTCTGGTGGGGCAGCGATCACTGCACCGCTTATGATTACAAAGAACTGTTCCGTTATACCTGCCTTTATCTGCAAAAAGAAAAAGGAATCCACCACTTCCTTTATGCCTATTCCCCAAACGGACCCTTTGAAGATGAAGCGGAATACCTGTCCAGATATCCCGGCGACGATTTCATTGATATTATCGGATTTGATATGTATCATGATCGCCCTTCCATATCGGACAGTTGGATGGATACGTTGACCCTGACCTGCCGGCAGGTCGCGGCAATCGCGCGGGATCGTCACAAAGTGGCGGCTGTCACGGAAACCGGACTCCGTATGATAGACACAGCCGCAGACGGCAAAGAATACGAAGGATTAAGCCCGGCCGGGAATCCGCGTCCCGACTGGTTCAACGAATGCCTTGCTGCAATTACCGGTGATCCGCTTGCCTGCGAAATCGCATACTTCCTGGTCTGGGCAAATTTCAGTAAAGATCAGTTCTGGACGCCCTATATAATTGACGAGACGCGCGGTCATGAGATGATCAACGAGTTCACAGCCTTTTTAAATGACCCGCGTGTGGTCCTGGCCGGCGAAAACACCGATGACTGCCAACTATCTTAGCTGCCGCCTGACAGGACCGGATAATATCCGCCTTGCACCAGGCCGGGGCGCCGGAAAACTAACGGGAAAAAATTGCCGAATACCCGTTGACAACAAACCCTTCGATATATATAATACATCGTGCGTGCGGAATTAACTCAGTGGTAGAGTGTCACCTTGCCAAGGTGAAAGTCGCGAGTCCGAATCTCGTATTCCGCTCCAAAGAAGATCGCTGACAATTTTGTCAGCGATCGTTTTTTTCGTTTTTTTCGTTTTTTGCACTTGAAGACAATAAATGGATTGATTTAATTGATTCTATAAATTGAGGTCTAAAAATTATTTCTGGATTCCCGTCAGGTCGAACGTCGGGATGAAGCTCTCCTGAGCCGTACCGCCTTCCTGTGTATAGGCGTTTTCCTGACCATGATCTGCCAGAAATTGAATCATGGCTTCGTAATGATCTTCACGGAGAGGGTGGGAAGGCGCTGACGTGCATGGAGTGATGGCGTCTTTGGCGCCTGTTATGGCTTGAGGGGGTGTATATTGGTTCATCAGACTGATATAGATACTGTTTCCATACGTTTCGCATAGATAGCCCAGGATACGCCTTGTATCGAACAACTGACCCGGAAGCATAAGATGCCTCACGATGATTCCTTTTTTCATGAGTCCGTCAGCTGACAGGGAGGGGGCGCCGGTCTGGCGGAACATCTCTGACAGTGCTGCGCATGCTTTTTCAAAGTAGTCCGCAGTCCCGCACATGGTCTTCGCAAGGGTACTTGAACAGAATTTCAAATCCGGCAGATAGATGTCGATCAGACCTTCCCATATTTTCAGGGCTTCGACGCTTTCATAGCCTCCGCAGTTGCAGACGATGGGAAGATTCAGCCCCTGATCGCTTGCCTGGCGAAGCGCAGCTGTTATGAGGGGGATGAAGTGGGTGGGGGTCACAAGGTTAATGTTGTGGGCACCCTGCGCCTTAAGCTCGAAGAAGATTTCCGTGAGTCGTTCGATTGATATTTCTTTGCCCTGGGTTCCACGGCTGATTGCCTGGTTCTGACAAAAGCTGCAGTGGAGGCTGCACCCGGAAAAAAAGACGGTTCCCGAACCTTTTGTTCCTGAAATACAGGGTTCCTCCCAGAAGTGGAGAGCGGCACGGGCAGCTACAATTCCGGCGCCCATACCGCACACGCCGACCTCGCCTTCGAGGCGGTTAACTCCGCAGTCATGAGCGCACAGTCTGCACTTCTTCAAACTGCTGATATCAAAGTCTGAAATTGCCTTTTTTATAATATTCAAGATGTCCGCCTTAGCTTTTAGTCTGATTCATTTCGGTGTAAAGATGATCAGCTGTTTTTCGTTTTGAACATTTGAGATTACTTTAGCGGTATTTGTCATGTTTGATTATAGCACGCAGCGGCTTCATCATACTCCGGATTGATTTTATAAAGTAATGATGACTTTCGCTTTTAAGGGATTCTAACGGTCGTGAACAATTGACAGCAACCCCATCCGTGTTTAGAATAGTAACGTGTTAAAGCAAAAAGCGGCACCACAGAAATGGGTGCCGATTCTATTTTGAGCAGTTTTTTCGACAGAAGAAAGCGGGGGATCCATTTGCCAGAAAAGCTACATGAGGAATGTGGAGTATTCGGCATTTACGACAGAAATAACCTGACACTTGCGCCCCTTGTCTATTATGGACTTTTCGCATTGCAGCATCGGGGGCAGGAGAGCTGCGGCATAGCTATAAATGATGATGGATACATCCGGTGCCACAAAGCTATGGGCCTGGTGGGCGAAGTTTTTAAGCCTGAAGTATTACAGAAACTTACCGGAACCATTGCTGTCGGGCATGTGCGGTACTCAACTACGGGCGGAAGTGTGTATGAGAATGCACAGCCTTTGGTTACCCAATATGTTAAAGGAACACTCTCGATTGCGCATAACGGCAATCTGACCAACACAGTCAGGCTTCGTCAGGAACTCGAAGACGAAGGCGCTATTTTTCAGACCACCATTGATTCAGAGGTAATTGCCTATCAGCTGGCCAAAGAACGTGTGAAGACCCATTCGATTGAGAGCGCAGTTGAGGCGGCTATGAATGTCATTGAAGGTGCTTTTGCTCTTCTTGTCATGAGTCCGCGCAAATTGATAGCTGCCCGGGATCGTTACGGATTCAAGCCGCTTTGTATCGGGAAAATCCAGGACTCATATGTCTTCGCTTCGGAGACTTGTGCCCTTGATGCGGCAGGCGCTGAGTTTGTCCGTGATGTTGAGCCCGGCGAGATCGTAATATGTGATGAGAATGGACTCCACTCTATACGCACGCATTGTTCGGGTAAGTGCAGCAAATGTATTTTTGAATATATTTATTTCGCACGGCCGGACAGTTATATCGACGGCGTGAGTGTTTTTGAAGCTCGTCTTGAGGCTGGCCGCCTTTTGGCAAGGCAGTATCCCGTTGATGCGGATGTCGTTATTGGGGTTCCCGAATCGGGACTTGACGCCGCCAATGGATTCAGTCTTGAATCAGGAATTCCTCTTGTTCGGGGTTTTGTCAAAAACAACTACATCGGCCGTACTTTTATCAAGCCGGAACAGTTGCAGCGGCAGGAAGCTGTCTCTATCAAGCTGAATCCGGTCAAATCATCTGTATGTGGAAAGCGTGTTGTCATGATCGACGACTCCATTGTCCGCGGCACAACGATCGCTCATATTGTAGGTATGCTCAAGGCGTGCGGCGCTCTGGAAGTCCATGTGCGTATCAGCGCGCCTCCCTTTATGCACCCGTGCTTCTACGGTACTGATGTTCCATCCGGAGACAAACTGATCGCCCGGCAGCACTCTATTGAAGATATTTGCCGTGTCATCGGCGCTGATTCCCTTGGGTATCTTCAGGCCGACAGTCTCGGAGATATGATATCTGAGCCTGGACACAGATTCTGCGATGCCTGCTTTACCGGTAATTATCCGAACGCCGTGACTGGTATAAATACAGGCGGCAATGGAAAAGATGATATAGAACTATCAAACGCCTGTGCAGGTATAGGCCAGTAAGGACTTGTATTTGATCTGTATAAATTAGAAAAGCGGACACTTTGGAAATTTAGAAACAAAAAACGAACAATACAGAACCTTATACACAAAATAGGAGACAGCCATGAGATTTTCCTTTCATACCCCGGTTCCGGAGGTCCTTTTTCAGGACGAAGATATCCTGGTAGTCATTAAGCCTGCCGGTATGCCGTCACAGCCTGACAAATTAGGTTTTATGGATCTGCTGACATTCCTTCAGGCCTCATTTGGCCAGTCGAAATCAGCTCCCGATATGTCAATTAAACTTATCCACCGGCTCGATCGCCCGGTCGGCGGAGTAATGATTTTCTCCCGGTCCGAGATCACTGACAGGTGGTTTGCTTCGGAGATACCGGACAGAAAGATTCAAAAAACGTATATGGCCATTGTGTGCGGACATATGCCGGAAACAAAAGGCGAACTCATCGATTATGTTGTGACAAGCGAGAAAACCAATCGTGCCCGTGTTGTTCCCAAAGACAGAAAAAGCGCCAAACGCGCGGCTCTCGGGTACGAAGTGGTGCAGACGTCCTTTGTAGAAGAATATGGGGATCTCTCACTTCTGAAGATTACGCTGTTTACGGGCAGACATCATCAGATCCGTGTACAGCTTTCCAACGCCGGATGTCCGATTTTTGGCGACTGCAAATACAATAAGCTTTTCACGGAAGCCAAAGGCTGGCATAAGCTTGCCTTGTTTTCATCAGAATTATTTTTCAAACACCCGAGGACCGGAAATGAGATGACGTTCAGCGCAGATCCGTTTGTTAAGGAACCGCTGGCATTTTCTCCCTTCTTTTCAGAAAACCCCCAAAAATAAGAAATCAATATTTTCAAATATAGTCTGAAAACATAGGCGATGACATTATATAGGAGGACAAAATGCCGATTAGAGCAGTGTTGTTTGATATGGACGGGGTACTTCTTGACAGTGAACCCCTTCACGTGGTGATCAATTCCGAGATTTATAAAGATCTTGGGATTTCAATTGACCAGGACCTGATAAACCAATTTGTCGGAAGGACCAGCAGCGAACGCTGGAAGAGAATCAAGGCGAAATTCGGTCTGGAGCATACAGTCGAGCAGTTAAGCGACAGACAATGGAATGCGCTCATCAAAGCTCTTCAGGATTCGGAACTTAGATCTTCGGCGGGCCTCGACACATTGCTTGCCTATATGAATGTGAACGGTATTCGTGCAACCATTGCATCTGCCTCCGCGGGTTCGTTCGTCGAAGCAGTCATTGATTATCTTGATCTTCGTGATGTTATGGAGGGCGCAACCACCGGTGACGAAGTTGTGAACTGCAAACCGGCGCCGGATATTTTTCTGCTTGCAGCCCAAAAGTTGGGCGTTCCCCCGTCTGAGTGTCTGGTTATTGAAGATTCTTCCGCCGGCGTACGCGCTGGCAAAGCTGCCGGTATGTTTACCGTCGGATATAAGAACCCGACATCTCCGGGTCAGGATCTTTCCCCGGCCGATACAGTTGTTGATAATCTGGCCGATATATGCGCCATCTTAACAGACCTTGGCTGAACTTCAAAAGATGCATCGGAAATGTAAGTTATTTTCACTGAAAAAACGAGAAAATTGAAGAAAAACGGCGAATTTCTTAAATCCATTCAGCTAAATCAAAATCAGTGCTTGACAGATTTGCTGCTCCCTATTATGATGGTGGAGCACTTTCACATGGACGATTATTCGTTCATGGTTTTACAAAAGAAATAGGAGGACAAATATCCGATATGAAGACGTATGTAGCTAAACCAGCTGAAATCGAGAGAAAATGGTACGTTGTTGATGCCGCAGGCATGACGCTTGGCCGTCTCGCCAGTGAAGTCGCGAAGATTCTTCGCGGTAAGAACAAGCCGACGTATACCCCTTTTGAAGATACAGGCGACTATGTTATTATTGTCAACGCTTCAAAGCTGGTTCTTACCGGCAACAAGCTTGATCAGAAGTTCTACCGTTACCATACTCTGTATGCAGGCGGATTAAGAGAGACCAGCGCACGCAAGATGATGGCTACCAAGCCTGAGAAGGTTTTTGAGCTCGCCATCAAGGGAATGCTCCCGAAAAATGCTATGGGCCGTCAGATGTTCAGAAAGCTTACCGTCTATGCAGGTCCTGAACACAACCAGGCCGCACAGAAGCCCGAGCTGCTGACAATTAACGTATAAGAGAGGGAGGACCAAGTCACATGGTTAAGAAATCTACCAAAGTTTATTTCTACGGTACAGGACGTCGTAAGAATGCAGTTGCATGCGTACGTATGATTCCTGGTACAGGTATTATTACAATTAACGATAGAGAGATCGATGACTATTTCGGTCTTGAGACCTTGAAGCTTATCGTTCATCAGCCGCTTGTTGCTACAGCAACCGATGGTAAGTTCGATATTATCTGCAAGGCTATCGGCGGCGGTATTGCCGGCCAGGCCGGAGCAATCCGTCACGGAATTTCCCGTGCACTGCTTATGGCAGACGAGGGCGCTTATCGTGCAATCCTCAAGAAAGCCGGTTTCCTCACTCGTGATTCCCGTATGAAAGAAAGAAAGAAGCCAGGTCTCAAGAAGGCAAGAAAAGCTTCTCAGTTCTCCAAGCGTTAATCGAATCTCGCGCCGTACTTATGGTCAGCTTTTCTACAAAGACTGGCTGAAGTCAAAGCTGCGGACAAAGACAGACACATTTTGTATCAGCTTACGCGGCGCATCCGTCATCAAATGGCAGGGTGCGCCGCGACTTTTGTTTTGAGGAAAGTGAGGTCCCCGGGTGCTTGTTGTTGTACATGCATATCTTCTGACAATGGAGACACAAGGTGTTATTGAAGACGGTTATATTACAGTAGACGGTGACCTGATTGCACAGGCAGGTCCCATGGACAGCCTTCCGCAAAACCTTCTGTCAGATGTTTCAAATCACATCATAGATGCAAAGGGCGGCTGGATTCTTCCCGGATTTATTGATGCCCACTCCCATATCGGCCTCTTTGATGACAGTCTGGATTTTGAAGGCAGCGACGGCAACGAGGACACGGATCCCATAACGCCGCAGCTCAGGGCTATTGACGGTATTCATCATGCGGACGTCTGTTTTCGCGAGGCATATGAGGCTGGCGTATCTATGGTTATGACCGGTCCCGGCAGCGGCAATGTTATGGGAGGCCAGTTTGCGCTTCTTCATACATTTGAACGTACGGTTGATAAGGCCGTGATTTCTGCGCCCTGCGCGCAGAAAATCGCATTCGGAGAGAATCCCAAGCGAGTATACGGCAAGGACAACAAGACCCCTGCTACCCGGATGGGGACAGCAGGACTTCTTCGTGATACCCTTTATCAAGCTGTTGAATACGGCATTAAATGGGATGAGTATCATCAGATGAAGACGGAATATGATGAGGCGGAAGCCCGCCATGATGAAGACGCGCCCGATGCGCCGGACCGTCCGGACTTTGACTTCCAGCTTGAATCACTCTTTCCCGTTCTTTCAGGGAATATTCCGCTTAAGATCCACGCTCATCGACAGGATGATATTCTGACCGCTGTTAGAATATGTAATGAATTTGGCCTGAAATATACACTCGAGCACTGTACGGAAGGACACCTTATTGCGGATATTCTTTATGAAGAATATGCAGCAGGCCAGGCTCCCGGCAGGGGAAGCGGCAACCGTTCTGCAAAGGGCGGCAAACTGATCGGAGTTATTGTCGGACCCATCATCGGTGACCGATCCAAGCCCGAGCTTTCCTCTCTCACAATTAAGACAGCGGGAGTTCTGCATAAGGCAGGCCTTCCTACGGCGATAATGACGGATCATCCCTGCGTACCTGAACAGTATCTGCTGCTGTCGGCAGGTCTTGCGGTAAAAGGCGGACTTCCCGTCATGGATGCACTCCGTTCGATTACCATAAAGGCTGCTGAAATCTGCGGCGTTTCTGATCGATACGGCAGTCTCACTGCCGGAAAGACGGCCGATCTTACTTTGTTCTCAGGCGACCCGTTTGCCTTTGACAGCAGAGTTCTGCTGTTTGTCGGCAAAGGCCTCGTATATTTTGATCCTGAGAATCTGTTTGCGGCAGCAGTTGAAAGGGCAGAGAAATGACGGCGGTCCTTACTCTTTTATCTTATTCAACCGAGGCAACGGAGCATATTGGATGTGAGATTGCCAGGAGTCTTCGCTCCGGTGATATTCTTACTCTTGACGGAGATTTAGGTGCCGGTAAGACAGCGCTGACCCGTGGCATTGCGCGCGGTCTTGGATTAACATCCCACGTATCAAGCCCGACATTTACAATTGTGATGGAGCATCCTGCTGAGAAAGAAGGGCAGATTTCACTTTTTCATTTTGATGTATACAGGCTGGTCAACGGGGATGATTTCCTGGATTCAGGGCTTGATGAATACTTCGATCAGGAAGGCGTTAGTGTACTGGAATGGGGCAAGCTCATAGCCGATATCCTTCCTGATGATATACTGCGGATATCCATGCATGGTACGGGCGATGTCCGCGCTATAGAGCTTTCGTATCCCGAGGCCCGGCAGCAGGAACTCGACCTGCTTGCAGAAAATCTGCGGGGGGAAGAGCAAATCGCATTTTTCAAAGGAGAAAAGCTATGCTGATACTTGCCTGTGATACATCAAATACCGCCTGTTCAGTCTGTCTTTATGAAGATGGCCGGGTACTTGCGCAGTCCCTTTTATCGATCGGCAAGCAGACACATTCATTGACTTTTATGCCGATGGTGCACGACCTGATGATAAGAAGCGGACGAGAATACAAGGACCTTGATGCGTTTGCCTGTGCAGTTGGACCCGGCTCATTTACCGGAATCCGGATCGGTGTAAGCGCTGTCAAATCGATGGCCATGGTTATCGAAAAGCCAGCAGTGCCGGTATCAAGCCTTAAAGCACTGGCCTTTCCATTTCTGGACTTCAAAAACACGCTTGTTGTGGCAATGACGGATGCAAGAAACCGACGCGTTTTTTCGACTGCCTATTATGAAGGTCAGGAAGTCATTTCTGAGAATGCAAGAACGATTGATGAACTAATCATACTTTGCAGTACCTGGGAAGAAATAGAGGGGACATCCGATACAAGTATTCTGCTGTGCGGCGATATCGCCTC